>Ga0208244_100618_pt1 | contig 30342 bp, 20 predicted proteins | sample SubbioCR12Aug_5A_FD_184828 | JGI IMG/M metagenome (GOLD analysis project Ga0208244, IMG submission 184828) | Serpentinite rock and fluid subsurface biosphere microbial communities from McLaughlin Reserve, California, USA - CR12Aug_5A (SPAdes) | ecosystem: Environmental > Terrestrial > Deep...
AAAAAATTTGCAGTATAACCTGCAATTTATATAGGGGGTGGCTTTTAAAAATAAAATCATAATGCCTGTTTATCTGGTAGTTACGTTTGAAAAAGAGTAAAATTACTTTTTAGTCGGATAATAGTGATTTTTATTATATGAATGCAAAAGTAAGGAAAATTAGTCGGAAGTAGTGTCTGGAAGTTCCCGGTTCTGCGAAAAACTGAAGCTGGAAATTCCTCTGCGCTTTTAGCGAAACCTTCGCGCTTTTTGCGTGGGATTTTTTTTAAACCACAAAGAACACTAAGAATGCACAAAGGACACAAAAACCTTGGGACCATGGCTGTAACTCTTCTGTAACTCTTCTGTAACTCTTTCTGTCACTTTCCTGTCACTTTTCTGTAACCATTTCTGTCACCATTAATGGATTGTTTTTTGACTTAGGACTCAGGACTCAGGACTCAGGACTCAGGACTTAGGACTCAGAACTCAGAATCTTTTTCAGCTTTTCTATCGCTTTCTCCAGTGAATAGTGCTTGTTTGCTATTGCAGCAAAGTCATCTGATTTGAAATTTGTTGTGGTAAGGTAATTCAGAACTTTTTCAAACTCCTTTTCAGAGAAATCACTAACAGCAAAACCTGTATCTTTTTCAATTATAATACTTTCCAGATCGCCAACATTAGTATTTGTGACAACCGGGATTTGCATTCCTAGCAGTTCTCCGTGTTTAGTGGGTGAAGAACCTTGAATGCTAAATGAATTTTCGAAAAACATTATAGAATAATCAACAGCCGATAAATAGGAGGGAAGCTCATCTCTGGAAATAAATTTGCAGATTATCTCATCTTTGGCAAGACCAAGATTCTCGGCAATGTTCTTGATATATTCGTGGCTATGCTCCGGACTAAAAAAGGCCATCCTGATTTCGGGCATTTTTGTTTTACAGTATTTATAAAAAAGAAGCATTTCCTTAGTTAGATAGCAAGAGCCCGTAGAGCCCATATACATCATAAGCTTGTTTTCAGGGCTAAGCTCGAGTTTTTGGCGATATTGCTCTCTAATTTCGTCAGATTGTTTTTTAAAAAAATCCAAATCTGCTGCACAGGGAATAACTGTTATCTTAGATGGAGCTGTATTGAAATCTGATATTAATATATCTTTGGCTTTGTGTGTAAGAGTTATAATGTGTTCAGATTGTTTGAGGAGTTGTTTTTCCTTACGTTTAAAGTATTTATATAGAAACAGGAATACAGGATTTCGTTTATTCCAGATATTGCGGTCTATCCTTTCATCTGCCCAAAATCCGCGCATGTCAAAAACGAATGGTATTTTGAATTTCTTCGATAATGACATACCTGTAATGGCTGCCGGATAGCTTCTGCAATGTATCAAATTGATATTTTCTTTTTTGATAATTTCCTTAGCTAAACTCTTTATTTCATTTTGCATTAGCCAGGAACTTAACACAGGAGGTTTATTGCGATATTTTACAACATGCCAGGTTATGCCCGATTTATTTAATAATTCTTCTATAACAATTCTGTTTTTCAAAAAAGCGTTATCCTTTTCACAGGCCAAAATATGAATATTACAATCACTAGACAGACCTTGAAGATAAGGTATTATCTGAGACCTCCCCAAAGGGTCGGTAAGTCCGTCGTTTGTTATATATAAAATGTTCTTCATAGTTTTAAGTACTAAGTCCTAAGTCCTAAGTCCTAAGTCCTGAGTCCTGAGTCCTGAGTCCTGAGTCCTAAGTCCTAAGTCGTTAGTCAACAGCCTTATACCCCTATACCCTTATACCCTATACCCTATACCCTATACCCTATACCTCCCCTTCCTTCACTCTATAAAAAATGACAACAAAAGCTGTTGCGAAAAATGGAATCAGAGGTATTTTTAGTCTAACAAGAGCTCCGAAATTGGCTGATGAAATTCCGACAGCAAAAGCAAAGATAAAAGCAAAAAGCAATGAAAATACTATAAATGGCTCGTTTGAAAGAGTTCTTAAAAACTTCACAGGACCTCTAATTAGAAAAACGTAAACTGTAAAAGCCAGAAGTAGCAGGTTTTCGATGGCTGATGCGAGAATGAAAACAGTTCCTGTTTCCCAAATAAAAGGCCTGAATAATCCGGCAATAACCGCCATAGGAGTTTTTGATAAAAAATTGCCTATAGTTCCATCAAATTCTCCCAGACTATAAAAATGTTGACCATACTGTTCGTATCTTAAATGGTCTTCGTAGGTGACAATAGCTTTTTGAATTATCCCTTCGATACTGCCATAAACACCCAGGCTTTCAGAGAATAAAGACATACCTGCAATTCCAAGAAAAACAAAAAACACTAAAATTACCGGAGCCACGAAATATTTGAGTACACGATTATTGATGCTTTTAATATAATACCATGCTGCCCAAATAGCCATTGATGGTACAAGAGCAACAATTATATATGGTTTAATTTGCACCATGAAGTAAACCGTAATTACCACGACCAAAATATTCTGAATAACATTTTTTTTATGAACAAATCCGAAATATGCTGCATATAAAAACCATGACATTAAGGAAAGAGTAATTGTATCTTTCAGAATGCCTGAGCCCCAAAACAAAACAGAGGGGAAGAACAACAAGGTAAACGCAATTTTATTCTTCAAATCTTTATAAAAATGGTAAAATAGAAGGTAAAGTTTCCAGAAGCCGATATAAAAAAACCAAGCAAAAACAATTGATGTTGTGAAGTAATTTTTAAACCCTAAGAAAGTGAATATAGTAGTTATTCTGACTACCAAAAATGCTGCAGAATCGTGCAAATAATCAGGATACCCGGTTTGATGCGTAAAATAACTTAATTTATCAACACCAATATCTCCTGACATAAGTCTGAAAAAGGCCTGAGAGTCGGTAAAAAACAGATTTACCATTGCTTCAGAACTTATATAATAGCCGGTTGTATCGCCTCCCGGGTAGTAGAGAGTATAAACCAGACACAGTCCAATAGCACCTACGATACTTGCAAATAAACCATATGAATAAAACTTGTATGCAGGGTTTTTGTCAATATTGCGGTTTTTTATGTAATGTGAAACAAGGAAAATCAGTATCAGGTAGAATAGAATAGCAGCCAGATCATAAAGGTCGGGCAAAAGCGATTGATTCCAAATGTCGTTGTATTCTGTCATTTACTTTCTTTTTCCATCCACATATTAACAACAATAATCTGCCAAAGGCGGTTGTAAAGATAATCCTGATTTTTTTTATAAAACTTGTTTTTTAAATCAGCAACGTATTCTTCTTCAAAAATACCGTGTTTTTTAATCATATCTTCACTAAGCCAGTCGTTGGCAAAGTTAAAAAGCTCTTCTTTCATCCAACTGCCAAGGGGTATTGAGAAACCCCACTTTGGTCTTTGGAAGAATTCCTCAGGCACATACTCGTACAACAGCTTTTTAAGCAGATACTTTGATGTGTTGTTTTTCAATTTAAGATTTTCATCCAGGTTAAGAGCAAACTCAACAAGCCTATAGTCGAGCAGAGGTACTCTTGTTTCAAGTCCAAATTTCATTGAAGCCCTGTCAACTTTTACCAAAAGGTCATCAGGCAGATAATAAAGAAGATCAAACAAAGCTTGCTGTTCTTTTGTAGAAAGCTTTCTGGCAATATTACTGAATGTTTCTTCAACTTCAAATTCCGAATAATAATTGCGATTAAGAAGCTTTTTCAGCTCTTTTCTAGAGTAAAAATACTGCTCTTGAGAAAAGATGTGGCTTTTAAGTACTTTGTCAGATGGTGTATCTAAAAGATGAGAAACTCTTTTCTTTCTTGAATCACCTGATTTCAGCAACAATGAAAGAGGCTTCTTGGCGATTTTCATCAAAGGGTTGTTAAGCTTTTGTGCCCAAGTGTATGCCCCATAGCCCATAAAAAGCTCGTCGCCTCCATCACCGGAGAGAGTCATAGTAACTTTGCTGCGTGCTAGTTTTGATACTAGAAGTGTTGGCAAAGCAGAGGAATCAGCGAAGGGCTCATCATAAATGCTCATTAAATCGGGAATCCACTCAAGAGCTTGATTTTGAGTTACTTCAAATTCGTGATGGTTTGTATTAAGAAATCCTGCAACCTTCTTTGCAAATTTTGCCTCATTATATTTACTATCGCTAAAAGCAATACTGAATGTATTTATAGGATTTGCAGAAACTTTCTGAGCAATTGCTGTAACAAGGCTTGAATCTATCCCTCCGCTTAGGAATGTGCCAAATGGAACGTCAGAGATAAGACATTGGCTAACAGAGCTCTCAACTATTTCTCTGAGTTTGTCGAGTGCCTGAACTTCATCCTTTACAATTTCACTTTCGATTTTTTCTTTTGCATTCCACCATTGGTATGTTGTAAATTCATTATTGGAATATGTGCCTGCAAATCCGGGTTGAAGCTTTTTAATTTCATTATAAATAGTATGTGGAGCAGGAATATAACCAAGATGCAGAAATTCATTAATTGCAGTGTTGTTAACAGTAAGCCTTTGTCTGATTGTTTTATTTTTTGATAATGCTTTTAATTCTGATGAGAAAGCAAAGCAGTTATCATACTTTATCCAAAATACCGGTTTTATTCCTATTCTATCTCTGAATAGGTGCAATTCTTTTGTTTCCTTATCATAAATAGCTATTGCAAACATCCCGTTAAGTTTGTTTACAAATTCTTTTCCCCATAATACAAAAGCGTGCAATACAATTTCAGTATCTGAAGTGCTTACAGGGTTGAAACCGGGGTCTTCTTTCTTTATATCAGTCAGAATATTTTTAAAATTATAAACCTCCCCATTGTATATCATCACAAATCGTCTGCAATGTGAAAGCATAGGCTGATTAGCATTTGAGCTAAGGTCAATAATTTTTAGCCTTTGATGTGCCAATCCGGCAAAATTATCATAAAAGAAATCAGAAAAATCAGGGCCTCTATGAGATTGAACAAGATTGAATCCATGAAGGTCTTCAATCCCAAGTTGATTGTTTGGAGAAACAAATCCGCTAATTCCGCACATCTAATTGAGTTAATTGATTTTTAATAACGAGTTTCAAAAATACATTAAATCTCAATTGCCAATTCTCAAATACCGATTTATTTTCTGAATTGCTTAAGATGAATTCCTTCAATCGACTGGAAAGCTCTGTAAAGAGAGTTTAAAGAACCAAAGCCGGCAAGTTCAACAATTTCATCGTTAGATATATCCGGTTTCTTGTTTATCAGTTCTTTTGCGTACTGCACGCGATAGTAGTTTACGTGATTGCAGAAATTTCTGTTATATTCGGAGTTTATAAGTTTAGAAACATAGGTTCTGTTAGATCCAAGCATCTGGCAAACATCCCATATTTTAAGGTCAGCATTTTTAAAAATCTTTTCTTTTTCAAACAATTTATCCATATTTGATTTCAGAGCTATTGCATGCAAAACGTTTTCTGAATCATTAGATTTATTTGTTAATGGGTCGGAAATCGGTGTATGAACTGTTATTTGATTATTTCCAAGCAAACCAATAAAAAACAACAATGCAGAAAACACCAGGGAAGGAATTGCAAGGGAAAGAGTGCTATCTGTAAAAGCTTCTCTGCCTGCAAGAGCTACTAATATACTCGCAAATGATATTATGCCTAGCGAAACATTAAAAAACTGAACCCATGATAAGCTCATGCTTTCAGTATTTGAGTAAAAATGTTCAACTTGCTGCCTGTTTTTAATTAGAAGTTTGAAGTTTAAAAACAGATACATGAAAATTTGCGAAATAAAAACTACTCTTCCGGCATAGAAAATCACCATCATAAATATTTGGTTTCCTGTTGCCTGGTGTAAACCCGGCATTACTTCATTGAAGAAATCCAGTTGTTCATCTGCGGTAAGAAGCATCAGTCCAATTGAATGTAGTATGAAAATAATAGTTGGTGGTAGTATATAAAAATAATGTTTAGAAAATTTGAATTTTTTGTCAACGGTAAGCAATCTTATATAGATATGATATAACGGGAAAACAAGCAGAGAGGCGAAAGTGTAAATGCTGTCAATGTATCTATAAAGGTTGGTTTGTCCGGAGAAATAAAGAAAATGAGAGAAGTAAACAATAAATGCCACCCCCATAAATCTTCCCAAAAAAGCTTTTGGGGCGCCCTTGTTTTCCGAGTAGAAACTCAGCACAACAGCCCAAAAGAGTGTAATATAAACAGGATTAAGTAATAATATTAGTTTTAGCACGCCTAAAAAGTGTTTAATAGATTTCCCGCAGTAAAATTACTAAATGAAAATAATAGCATGTCAGTATAAATACCTAATTAATGTATAAAAACAATCCCTATTTTTTATTGAAGTGAAAATCTTAGGATAGAATGATTTTTTTAACATGGCGGTTTTGCATTGTAGAAACCACTACTACAATAATCTTTGTGTTAAATTTTATTGGAATCTGTGTTTTGATTTGTGGAGGGCATTTTTGAGAGAGTAGCTTTTGTCCGGAAATATTATAAATGTCGACGATAAACTCTGAATTTGGCATTTCTTCCCAAGCTACCATAATACTATTGTTTTGGTAAAAAATGTTTGGTTTGTTTTCTTGATTTTGCTGCTCAAGAATATTTACATTTCCCCCGTATCCGCATGCATCAAGAATTGCATTAATATCGCCGGAGTAATGAGTAATTTCACCTTCATAATAAACGTTGCTAACAGGTTTAAATCTTACATATAAAGTATGTATATCGAAATCATCATCGGGCGTGAAAAAAGTGAAAAACGAGAAATTCTGTCCGTCGGCCGATATTTCGAATGGGGGCTGAGATTCAATCACAAGGTGAGTTTGAAGAAACATACCAATAATGCCGTATTCTTTTATTTCAGAGTATTGATTTAATGGTGTATTATCAAAGCAACCCATTTTTTCTTTTTGAAGTATTATTCTAGGGGCGTATTCTGTCCAGGTAATATCATCAATAACCATTTGGTTGAATTCATTATTTGCAGGGTTCGAAAGCCTTAATTCAATAATTACATTTCCCTGAATGTTTAGATTTTTTACTTCAAAAACATGAATACTATCGCAATCGCCTTCAAATGCACCAAAAGATTTGGTTGTAGCTTTTTTTGTTCCGTTAATAAATAATTCTATTTGTCGTGGTTGATTATTGGCAAACGCTTTTCTCATCTTTACTGAAAAATTCTGAATTCCGTGAGGGATTGGTTCAGAGTAAATTCGACTTTGCTGAGGGTCTCTAAACATTAGCCCTTTGCCACTTATTGCATAAGTTTGCTGGTTTCGTGAATGAACAAAGTTCCAAACAATATTATTTTCTCCTGTGAAATTTCCATTTATATAATCAACTCCGGCAATATTGAGTTTATCAAATGGCTCCATTCCGCCTCCCAAAGGCTTGCCTATAGTAAATTCATACAATGACGATTGAGATTCATTTCCTTCATCATCAGTAGCAATTATTCTAAAAAATAACTTTGAAAGATTCTGCTGTTTTGGGATTGGTTGTGTAGTTTTGAAAATGCTATTTGAGGTATATACAAGAGCTATCTCGTTGTTTAGCTCGTTTTCATTGTATCCCCATATTACGATAGTTTCGATTATTTGTCCATCATCATAAATATATGCCTCTATATCAATCTCATCGAATGCTTCAGGTGTTTCGGGTATTGTTTTGGCGTAACTAATTATTGGCGCAAATGAGCAATTGCCACCCCATATCTTACAAGCAAGTTCGGGATGGTCGATAAATGGATTGCGATTGCCCTGAATTGCATATACTGCATTATTTCTATTAATTTCTTTTGGGCTTACCGGATCCAATATGTGCCATTTCATTAGCATGTCGAGCGCCCAAGGTGCGAGTGTATTGCCTTGTATCATTGGCGAGCTCCAATTACTTATTCTATGACGGTATCTTGTAACCATATAAAAGTAATTTCTCGCAAGATCACCTTTATAAGCATCTATAGGTTCGAAAGCTGTACTTGTATAACCTCCTTCAAACTCATAACAATTTGGCCCTCTTTTGCTACCATTTGTTGTTGTTACAGTGGGGGCGCAGACTTCTCCATAAGGCCAGTTACTTCTCATTGTATTTATATACGCATCAGCCGGATGGATATGAAACAAGTCGGTGTACATTGTATCGGTAGTAGAAGAGCCGCCACCCCACCAGCTTGTGGGCCATGAATGCTCTCTGTTGTAAACCTGCCCTTCTGCCGATGCTCCTCCTGTTCCCTGCTGGTCATCAAAAAACGTAAATTCATATGCCGGCTGCCCGGGATATGGAACATCTGAATACATGCACCATACTTTGCCGTTTGGCTTGCGATCTGTTGAATAGAAATCATTCCAGAGCTGACTGTAAACTCTTCGGTGGTGCCCTCTTATTATTTTGTGAAGTTCTATGCGAAGTTCTTCTCCTTCTTTTCCCTCTATTGAATTATAATATCCTGTAGGAATTTGTGCATATACATCCTGAAACAAAAAAGCAGAAGTGAAAAACAGCAGAATTATGCAATTTGCGAGTCGTGTCATCAGTTTGTTAATTATTAAGCTATAAAGTTACAAAAATACGGGGGTAAATGGAAAATATTTTAGGTGTTTTTACTGTTCTGGCAGTAGATTTATGTGAATATTTGTTAAGGTTGAAAATATAATTATCAATTAAAATTAGAGTTTCACAATAAAATTTGAAAAATAGATTATTTTTGCTGTATGAGTGGAAATTCAATAGGTAAGCTACTAAAACTGACTACATTCGGAGAGTCTCACGGTAAAATTATCGGTGGGGTTTTGGATGGATTTCCTCCGGGAGTTGAAATTGATTTTGCCCTAATCGAAAGGGATATGAAAAGGCGAAGACCAGGGCAGTCTGAGATATCAACTCCAAGAAATGAGGCTGATGTTGTTGAAATTGTTAGCGGCATCAACAACGGGGTTTCAACAGGATGTCCGATTTCTTTCTTTATAAGGAATAATGATATTAGACCACAGGATTATAATTCTGTTAGAGAAGTATTCAGGCCATCTCATGCTGATTATACAAATTTTATCAAGTATGGCAAGCATGGTATAACAGGAGGGGGGCGTTCTTCTGCCAGAGAAACTGCAACCAGAGTTGCAGCAGGAGCAATAGCCAAATGCTTTTTGCTAAAATACGGAGTTTCTGTGCAAGCTTTCACTTCCGGAGTAGGGAATATAGACATAGATAAAGATTATACAAAGTATAATCTTGAAGAAACTGAACAGAATATTGTAAGATGTCCTGATATTTCCTTGGCTAAAGAAATGGAACAATTGATAATTCAGGCAAAGCAAGATGGAGATTCTCTTGGCGGAAGAGTTAGCTGTTTAGTAAAAGGACTTATGCCGGGGATAGGGGAGCCCGTTTTTGATAAATTGCAGTCTTTATTGGCTGCAGCTATTATGTCTATTCCTTCTGTAAATGGATTTGAGTATGGGAGTGGGTTTGAAGGTAGTTATATGAAGGGCAGCAACCATAATGATGTGTTTCAGGCTGATGCTAAGGGGAAAATATCTACTCTTACAAATTTTTCAGGAGGTATTCAGGGTGGAATATCAAATGGGAATGACATTTATTTCAGGGTTGCATTTAAACCTGTTCCATCAATTTTTAAAACTCAAAAATCGGTAGATACAAAAGGCCAAAACATAGAATTTAAACTGCAAGGCCGCCACGATAGTTGTGTTGTTCCAAGAGCTGTTCCTGTTATAGAGGCTATGACAGCGCTTGTATTGTCAGATTTAATTTTGTTGGAAACAAAAAACAAATCATTATGAGACTAAGGGCATTTATTACTGTGTTGTTACTTATTTTCTGTTTTAATGTATCTCTGATTGCTCAGGAAGAAAAATGCCCACCATTATCTGATGCTCGATTGCAGCAACTTTTTAAAGAAGCTGTTGAAACTTATAAAAGATTTCAGTACCCAAGGTCTGCATCTATTCTAACAGAAATAACAAGAAGAGAGCCTGATTTTGCACCGGCTCATTATCTTATGGGGCTTATTTATCTGAGCGAAAGACATTACAGACCGGGATTGGCGGCAACTCACCTTGAGAGAACTCTTGAATTATGCCCTCAAATTGACCCATATCTGTATTTTCATCTTGGGAATATTTATTTTCTTGATGAGGCATATGATAAGGCTGCTGCTATGTACGACAGATTTGTTGGCTATATAGATGAGATTAAAGACAAAGATTATTTTGAAGCTGTACAAAAATTTGACAAGGCATTATTTCTTCACTATGGTTATTCTAATCCTGTTCCTTTCAATCCTAAAGTTGTTAAAGGCATTAGCACAAAGAACGATGAATATCTAATGACAATTTCTGCAGACGATCAAGTTGCTCTTTATACAAGAAGAATGAGAGTTAAAGATCAATTTATGGCATGGGATACAAGGTCAAATTATAAGGAAGTTTTTATGCAAAGCTACAGAAGAAGCGACGATTCTTTTGACGAGGGAGAGCCTCTTCCGGCTCCATTCAACAGGCAACTGCACGAAGGAAGCCCATCTCTTACTCTTGACAATAGAACTCTTTATTTTACTGCCTGTGAGTTTGAAAATACTTACTACAATTGCAATATTCATGTCTCTGAGTATAAAGATTGGAAATGGACGATTGCAAAAAAACTCCCCAGCAATGTAAACTCAAAGAACTCATGGGAGTCGCAACCTTCTATAAGTTCCGACGGAAAAACTCTTTACTTTGTCTCCGACAGAGAAGGCAGGTATGATATTTATTATACTACTAAGGATAAAGACGGTAAGTGGGCTGATGCCAAGCCAATTGGAGCTCCTGTAAATACCAGTGGAAACGAAAGAAGCCCATTCATTCATCTTGATGGCAGAACTCTTTATTTTAGTAGCGATGGTCATATGGGTTTTGGAGGATATGATCTGTTTTATTCAAAAAAAGATGACAATGGTGTTTGGTCAAAGCCTGAAAATCTTGGCTATCCAATCAATACTCCAGCCGATGAAACAGGTATGATAGTTAGTACCGATGGCTCTATTGCTTATTTCGCATCTACAAGGTTTAATGAAACAGGCGAATGGAATGTTTATTCATTTGAACTTTATGAAAAAGCCCGCCCTGAAAAAGTATTATTCATAACAGGTGAGGTTCAGAGCGATGATTATTCTGGATATAGCGACGTTCAACTGCAGTTGAGAAATCTTGAAACTTTAGAATATAAGGATGTTGAGGTTGATACAATTACCGGTAAATATGCAATTGCTGAAATTTTCAAACACGATTACCTTCTTACTCTCAAAAAAGAAAACTACGCATACACATCAAAACTGCTTACAATACATGATACATTGCTTCAATCTCCCGCAAAAGTTGACATTGAAATGAAGGCAATTGAAATTGGAAAAACGTACAAAATTCAGGATATTTACTTTGAGTACGACAAGTATACTATTAGTAAAGAGTCGAAATTGGTTTTGTACACTCTTGTCGAATTTCTTAATGACCATCCTGATGTAAAGCTTGAAATCAGAGGTCATACTGACAACATTGGAGGAGAAACTTATAATCAGACATTAAGCGAAAGCAGGGCTAAGTCTGTTTATAATTTCCTGATACAGAACAAAATATCTTCCAGAAGGTTGAAATTTAAAGGCTTTGGTCAATCATTGCCGGTTGATACAAATGATACAGAAGAAGGAAGAGCAAATAACAGACGTACAGAATTTGTTATTCTTGATAAGTAATATTTCACTATTTTTACCCGGTTTTAAATTATTTGAGAATGCAGCTAAGCTATTTCGACTGGATTATTATTGTTCTTTTTCTTGGAATATCCCTAACAATTGGACTATATTTCAGAAAAAGGGGAGGTAAAAGCCTGGCGGATTATTTTCTTACAGGAAGAAATCTGCCTTGGTATATTGCAGGTATAAGCATGGTGGCAACAACTTTTGCTGCCGACACTCCTCTTGCAGTCACTGAATTGGTAGCTCAGGGAGGTGTATCCGGTAATTGGGTTTGGTGGAATATGCTTATAGGTGGTATGCTTACTACTTTTTTCTTTGCTAAATATTGGCGAAAAGCTGAGGTCCTTACAGAGCTTGAATTTATCGAACTTCGCTATGGGGGAAAACCTGCTTCATTCTTAAGGGGTTTTAAATCTGTGTATTTGGGTGTGTTTATGAATTGTATAATCATTGCTTGGGTTAATCTTGCAATGATATCTATTCTGCAGGTGTTTTTTGATGTTCCTTCTGAATATCTTATCTGGATTGTTGCCGGCATAATGGCTGTTACAGTTGTTTACTCAGCTCTTAGCGGTTTGTGGGGAGTGGCAGTTACGGATGCCGTTCAGTTTGTTATTGCAATGGCAGCTAGTATTATTTTGGCTGTTATTGTTTTGAATGTTGATGAAATTGGCGGAATTGCCGGATTGAAAAGTAAGTTGCCTTCTTCGAGTTTTAATTTCTTCCCTTCAATTGGTGACGCAGGAATTACCGGAACATTAACAATTAGTATTGGTGCTTTTCTAGCTTTTGCAGGGTTTCAATGGTGGGCAAGCTGGTATCCGGGCGCTGAACCCGGCGGTGGCGGATATGTTGCTCAACGTATGATGAGCTGCAAAAACGAAAAACATTCTGTGTTTGCAACTCTTTTTTTTCAAATTGCTCACTATTGCCTCAGACCTTGGCCTTGGATTATTGTTGGGCTTGCCGCACTTGTCCTTTATCCGGAATTGGGTGAGACTGAAAAAAGGCTGGGTTATGTTATGGCTATGAATGATTATCTCCCTGCCGGATTAAGAGGCCTGATGCTTACGGCATTTTTGGCTGCTTATATGAGTACTATTTCCACACAGTTAAATTGGGGTTCAAGTTATCTTGTAAACGATCTTTATAAGAGATTTTTAAAACCTGAGAATAAATTCCTCAATGTCGCTAAAGCTAATAAGCATTATGTTGGCGCAGGCAGATTATTTACGGTTTTGCTTATGATAATAGCATTATTCGTAACAACTCTTATTGAAACAATATCAGGTGTTTGGCTTTTTATTATAGAATGTGGCGCTGGACTTGGGTTAGTTCTTATTCTTAGATGGTATTGGTGGAGAATAAATGCTTATAGTGAAATTGTTGCCACTATTGTACCTTTTGCTGCTTATGCTTTTTCAAATTTCTATTTGGTAAAAGTTATGCCCGAAAGTTTTGTTTTGCACAGAGGTCCTTTCTTTTTTACGGTTGGGATAACTACTGTTAGCTGGATTGTTGCAACATATTTAACCAAGCCCGAAAGGATAGAAGTGCTTTCGAAATTCTATGAAAAAGTTCAACCTGATGGTGCCTGGAAAATGTTTAGAATTGAAAAATCTAAAAGCTCTAACCAGATATTCAAACTTATCCTTTGTTGGTTAAGCGGAGTTGTTATGACATATTCTATGTTGTTTGCCACTGGTAAAATTATTTTCGGAGAATATACAGCTGCTTTTTATTGGATTATTGCCGCTCTAATCAGCCTTTTTGCTCTTTTGAAAATTCTTCCAACAACAAAAATCTTAAAAGGCTAGAATCTTTTTTCTTTTTTTCACAACATTATGTATAATAATTGAGTTATTTTACAGACGCAATGGCTTTGTTTTAATACTAACGTTTTATTTTTTATATGAAAAACAAAAAAATCATTATTCCAATTGTTGTGGTTGTGTTGCTGCTTGTACTATGGTGGCTGCTTAAACCTGAAACAACAGTTACTGCAACTATTTCAGTGCCGGTAGAAAAAGGCACATTTGTAATTAGCATATACACCAGTGGTGAGCTTGAGGCTCAGAATTCGGAAAATATTTATGGACCTCAAGGATTAAGAACTGTTGGAATATGGAATGTTTCTATCAGCGAACTTATCCCGGAAGGCTCAGTCGTTAACCAGGGCGATTGGGTTGCTACTCTTGACCGTACTGAAATAAGTAATCGCCTTAAAGATGTTGAAACTGAGCTTGAAAAGCTGCAAATGCTTCATACTCAAACCAGGCTAGATACAACAATTGAACTAAGAAATGCAAGAGATGAACTTGTTAACCTTAAATATTCAATGGAAGAGGCAAGATTGACTCTGCAGCAATCTCAGTTCGAACCACCTGCAACAATTAGACAGGCCGAAATAGCTCTGGAGAAAATGGAAAGGACATATCAGCAGTCTGTTCACAACTATGAACTCCGAACTCAGCAGGCAAAAGCGAAAATGCAGGAAGTTACAGCCTCACTTAGCCAAGTGCAAAGAAGGCATTCAAATATGATGGATGTTTTGAAAGATTTTGTCATAAAAGCGCCTAAACCCGGAATGGTAATATACCGAAGAACATGGGATGGCTCTAAGGTTGTTGTTGGAAGCCAAGTAAGTACATGGGACAATATTGTTGCCACTTTGCCTGATTTCTCAATTATGATGAGTAAAACTTTCGTAAACGAAATTGACATAAGTAAAGTAAAAATCGGACAATTTGCGGAAATTGTAATTGATGCATTTCCTGAGAAAATGTTTACAGGTGTTGTAACTGAGGTTGCAAATATTGGAGAACAACGCCCAAATCAGGATTCAAGAGTGTTTGAGGTTAAAATTAAAATTAATGAAACCGACTCTATTATGCGTCCGGCAATGACAACTAAGAATACAATTATTACAGATAAAATTGAAAATGCATTGTTTGTCCCAATTGAGGCAGTGCATAATTCCGACAGTATAACTTATGTTTTTAAAGATGCGGGAAGAATTGTCAAACAGCAGGTCATTACAGGAAAAAGAAATGAGAATAAGATAATTATTCTTGAGGGACTGTCGGAAGGAGAAATTGTACTTCTCACTATTCCTTCCGACCCGGAATCTATGCGACTAATAGAGCTTACCACAAAGAAACCAGAACAATCAACTGATGAAGGAGAGTTTTAAAAAATCACGCAGGGAGAAGTTTACCGCTGAAAGGGTTTTCTATAACCTTAATATTGCATTCGAGGCTGTGTTTGCAAATAGGTTTAGAAGCATTCTTACTGCTCTGGGTATTATTTTTGGTGTGGCCGCAGTTATTGCTATGCTCGCAATTGGAAGCGGAGCAAGACAGGAAATTCTTGACCAAATGAAGCTGATTGGGGTAAACAATATTATTGTAAGACCAATTCTTTCATCAGATTCTGAAATGAAGGATGAGTATAAGGGAAAGTTTTCTCCCGGACTTACAATTAATGATGCTGAAAGTATAAAAAGCATTATTCCAACAGTCGCTAAAGTTAGCCCTGAAATTGAAATTAGCACTTTTGCCGTTAGAGATGGAATTCGCAAACAAATAAGAGTAGCCGGTGTTACTCCGGATTATTTCGACCTTTTTAATTTGAGATTTATTGCCGGCGCTATGTTTGTCGATGATAATTTGAAAAATGGCGACCCTGTTTGTATTATTGGGAATAGTGTTAAAATTGCCTTTTTTGGAAACACAAATCCTATAGGTAAACAAATTAAATGTGGCAATAATTGGCTAACGGTTGTTGGAGTTATTGAAGACCGACTTATTAAAGAGGATAATATGGAATCGCTTGGAGTAGGTCAGTTTACCAACACTGTTTATGCTCCTGTCAAAACTATTTTGCTCAGATTCAACGATCGTTCTTTCGTTTCGGCTACAGACATATCAAGAGCAAAGGAATCAACTTGGGCTCGAAGCTTTATCTCAAACAATAATGGCGAACAGCAATCTCAAGTTGTAAACTACCACCAACTAGATAGAATAATTGTGCAGGTTGATGAGTCGGAAAATCTTGCCTCTACAGCTTCTGTTATAAAAAGAATGTTGAAAAGAAAACATAATGGAGTTGAAGATTTTGAAGTAATAATTCCTGAAGTACTTCTGAAACAAGAGCAACGCACTAAAGATATTTTCAATATAGTGTTGGGTGCAATTGCCGGAATTTCTCTTATTGTAGGGGGTATTGGTATAATGAATATAATGCTGGCAAGCGTTATGGAAAGAACCCGTGAAATAGGAGTTAGGTTGGCAATAGGTGCGAAAAAATCTGATGTTGTACTTCAATTCTTAGCTGAATCCACATTTATAAGTCTTACAGGTGGCATTATTGGAGTGTTTCTGGGTATATTGCTTTCAAAGCTGATTATGAAGTTTGCCGGCATTTTAACCATTGTTTCTCCTGAATCAATATTGATATCATTTGGAGTAGCAGCAATAATCGGAATTGGTTTCGGATTTATGCCCGCCAGAAAAGCTGCAGAAAAAGATCCTGTTAATTCTCTGAGATACGAATAGAAAGTTATTTTTTCAAATTTCGTATATTTGTAGTTGCACTTAAAAAATGAATCACATGAAAAAATTTGCTGTTATCTTATCAGGCTGTGGCGTATATGATGGAGCTGAAATTCACGAAGCTACACTTACATTATACGCAATAAGAAAAAATGGTGCTGATTATGAGATTTTTGCTCCAAATATAAACCAGCATCATGTTGTTAATCATATTACCGGACAAGAAATGAAAGAAACAAGAAATGTTCTTGTTGAGTCTGCCAGAATAGCCAGAGGGAAAATAAGTGATCTTAAAGACTTTAATCCGGGCAGATTTGATGCTTTAATTCTTCCGGGGGGCTTTGGAGCCGCGAAAAATCTAAGCAGCTTTGCTTTCGACGGCCCTAGTTGTAAGGTAAATGAGGATGTTGAAAAAGCAATTGTGCTTTCACATAAAGCCGGAATTCCTATTGGGGCTCTTTGCATTTCGCCTGTGCTGTTGGCTAAAATTGTTGGGAATGTTGAAGTTACTATTGGAAAAGATACCGGTACTGCCGAAGCTGTTCGCACTATGGGTGCTGTTCATAAGGAAACCAACCACGGCGATGTTGCCATTGATCATAAGAATAAAATCTTCACTACTCCTTGTTATATGCTCGATGCCGACATTGCTCAGATAGGAGAGGGCACCGAAAACATTGTTAAAGCTATGCTGAAATATGCTTAATGCTTAGGCTTTTTTATGGGTGAAATTTATGATAGTCGCTGAGGTCGTCTAGCTTTCGGATGCGATACATATCAATTTTTTTGCACATGCGGGAAAATAATTCCAGATTGTTTTCTAAAAGCCATTTGTGCGCTTTTTTATCTCCCTGTGATGCTTCAGCCAAGATTATTAAAAACTGATACTTATGTTCAACCAACCATTTTCTTGCTTTCTTATCATCAAAAATAGCATAACTTAAAGCAGCAAAATGAGGATACTTATTTTTCATAAGCCATTGTATTGCTTCGTCGCTGCAGTGAATGGCGCTGGCTAAAGCTGCAAGCTCAGGGTAGCCATTGCTCAAAAGCCATTTATGAATCTCCTTGTTCTCATTTACAGCTTCTCCAAATGCTATTAATATTTTTGGCGGATATTCTATCATCTGATTAAATACATTTTACCAAAACCTTTATGGAAATATTTGCTTGCCGAAGTGCTATTTAGTTCAATTGGCTTTTCGTTTATATTTGAAATAACCCTGTAGAGATAAACTCCATTTGCCAGCCTATCTCCATATTGATCTGTACCATCCCAAGCGTATGATGTAATGTTTTTGCCTATTCTTATTGGTCCCAATTCTGACAAATCTATTTCTCTAACAACTTTTCCTGTTATTGTCAAAATCTGAATCTTGAAAAAAGTTGGAAGTTCTGACCCTGTCAATGTAAAAACAAAATGTGTTCGGTCTGAAAATGGATTCGGCCAGTTCAAAACTTCAGTTATAGTCGATTTGGTTATAACTTCAAAGTTTATGATTAAATCTTCTTTGCCGGATTCGTTGTTAGATTTGTCTGTTGCCTGCACTAACAGTTTGTAAATTCCGTCAATATTGAAACTTGGATTGAATTCTATCATGCATTTGTTGGACGATTGTGTTGCCGGATAAAATTTCATTACTTCAACACCTTTTTCATAAAAATACAATCTTTTCGGACTCGACATGCCCGGAAATTGTAAGTATAGCTTAACCAAAGAAGTGTCGTTTAGCAATAAATATGGATTTTCATCAAATAGTGTTACCATTATAAAAGGATTAGCAGAAACAATATCTCCATCCATAATTCTTACCCCATCGAAGGTAACATCAAGTAGAGGGTTAGCTTTATCCTTCTCAACAATAAATGACAAAACTCCAATATTGTTGAAATGATATTGCTCGAGTTGATCTTGGTTGGGGTTTACTTCTATCCAAAAAGTGTTGTTTCCGGTGAATCCTCTTGTGTTAAACTTAACTGTGTCTATTAAAATATCGCCTGATGGGTGTGGCCTTTGTCGAGGATATGCAATTGGGTGTACATTTCTGGCTTGATCCATTACATAGTACTTAACCAGTAAGCTATCCATATCATAATTACTTATGTTTTGAATTGCTGTTGAAAATACTAGCTCTTTTCCTTCGGGAATAGTTTCGCTATTGAAAACAGAATGTAATGAAGGGTTTAATGCAGTTTCGGGAACAGGCTCGTAAATTACCTGCCACCTCTTCATCTGAGCAGGCGTTCTGTTATCATCGTCTTGCATATTTAACATTAATTGCAAGTAAGGATACTCTTCTGCGTCAATATTTTTACCTGTGAGGTCAATATCATTGTCAGTGTACTGCAAATTTTTGTACAATGTGTCAACAGCGCCTGACTTCTTAATTCCCAAAATATTAAGCCAAACAATATCCGTATCAGGTGTTTCCAAACTTTCTTTTCTCCAATGGGCAGATATCCAATTTCTTGCAGGACCAATTCTTTCAGACAAAATAAAACCTTGATCCCAGTTAGTTTCAATGCTGTCGGTAAGCTGAATAATGGATGTAATGCTTCCACCAATTACTTCATTTGCTGATCCAATCACAGAGCCCTTCTTGCCAAAAAGAAGATAGGGTGTATTGTTTTGTAAAGCTCTTATATTTGCACTTCCCAAAGATTCAAAAGCTTCATAAAGCTCTTCAGTGAAGTTTGCAGCATTATGATTTATATGATTATGTGCCAAAACATAATGTTCGTCAGGTATTATGTTTAAGAAATTTGTCATTAGTTGAAGCCATTCCTCCGAGGTTGACATAAAATCGAAAGTGTTTCGAGGATAATCGGAGCAATGGAAATTCCCATATTCACCGGTATTGTCGCCTTGAGTAATAGTCTTCCAGTTTTCTCCTGAAATAGGGTCGAAAACTACGAAAACTATTCCACTGTGAGGAGATGACATACACGACCATGTTGACAATATTACACCGTTTACCTTAGTAAAAACTTCATTCCATGGAATATATGGGTATATGCCGGTTTGAGCCTGTATGATGTTTTTTGTATTTATGAATTCCCAAATCTTTTCTTCAGCATTATATGTAACATATTGATAAGAGTTGTCTTTGAATTGTCCGAAATGTGCTTGAGCCCAACCTTGTTTTCCATTTATATATTGGAAGCTGCTTTCTCTCCACAGGTATTCTTCGCCTTCAGCAGGGGATATGCTAACTCGCCAGTAGTAAACAGTTGAATCTGATAATGCTATTGTTGGAGTCCATGTTACAACACCACCTTTGGCAGATATAACATTTTCTGTGGGCGTTTCAAATTTTTCTGAAGAGTCAATCTGGAAAATATAACTTCTTTCACCTGCAAAAGGATTCCCGGTAGATGCTTTCAAGGTAACGCCGGGTCCGGGAACAATTGAATAACGATATGGATAAACCGGAATAATATCAGATGAAGTAATTAGAATGTTTGTTACAGCAGTATTGTTCGTCTTACTTATCTCATCAATCACATTAAAATAATCCAGCACAACTTTTATCTGATTCAAACCAAGTCCAAGCTCCCTGTTTACCTCAATTTTGAAGTCTAAAGTATCTTTAAACAATGGAGTTCTTACCTTGCGTAATTCATTATACTTAACCCCATTAGGATATGTGCGTTCTAATTCTACTACTATCGAGTCTCTAATGGCTTTACCAATATTTGTGGCTATTATATGAACATAAAATGAATCAACCTCGGTGGTTACATTTTTCGGACTTGTAAAAATATCATTTGCGACTATGCTGAAATCGGGCTTAGGCTGACTATTAATAACAATAGCAGGGTCGCCATGAAGTGTATTTAAAAGGCAAACATTTTTTATATATTGATTTGTAGATTGAATATTACTAATTGTATTTTTAAGATTTGAACCAACAGGGCTTCCATAATGGGTGCTGCTCAAATTTCTAAAAAACCTCTCAGCATAACGATTAAGCTCGAAAGCGCCTGTTGCGGAAGTAGACGCTAAATAAGCTATAACTCCTTTGCCGTCTATTAAAACAAATTCTTCGCTCGAACTTACTCCACTGCCGAAAATATCACCCGCAAAACAAGAATTGGCGTATAGAAAAGGATACTTGCCGAAATTGTTGTATTCAGAAGGATAATCAATACTTATGTCAAACCCAATGCCTGCAGCATGTCCGAAGAATGTCATTATGCTTACTCCATTATTTATCAATTTCTTAATAGAGTCAGTCTGATTAATCTGAATCGGTTCGGTAGAGCTCTTTAGAAAAGTTCTAACATAACCTCCGAACAAAGTATCTTCAACTAAATTTTTGTATTGTTTTAAATAATTTGCGAGTAAATTTTGCTCGCTTAAACTTGTTCCACCTCCGAAGTGAAGGATATTCTTCATCCATTCTTTTGGGGTTTGATTTTCTATTTCATACTGAATCACCTTGTCGAGATAAATCTGAACATGGTAGTTGTTCCTAGCAGCAAGTCTTCCGGTAGCAATTGCAGGTTCGTATAATGTTCCGTTTATACCTGCTGTTATTAAGATGTCTGAGGGCGGATTACCAAATGATGGAACTAATGTAGATGCATAGCTTGATGCATTTTTCCGGAATGCAAGTGCAGTTAGTGATTTCCCAAGTAAAAAGAGCTTTTTTGGTGCTTCGGAATATTTGTCGATAGTATATCTTGCAAAGTTTTTTAGAGCAAGAGGATGCTTTCCAACTCCATAGCCAAACTGATGATAAAGATCTTCAACATCAACCAACAAAACTTTATAGCCGGTTGCTTCTCTGTATGATGCATAGCTTTGTGCTGAATTCATCAGGCTTTTATGCGTTAAAAGCAAATAATCTGAATTTATATAAGGAAAGCTTCCGAAATCCCTGAATTTTGCATAATTAGATGCGTCTGTATTAACCGGCTTAACACTAGAAATCTGAATAAAATTTGCCTCTTTTGTAAGTAAGCAGTTTCTAAGAACAGTAGGAGAAGGCAATAATGCTCTAAACTCTCCACTTTGCTGATAAACTCGTATCTTCTTGTTGGAGGTAAAATCATAAATCCAGACAATATCAGCTGAAGTTGCATTATAATTACTGAATCTTGTGTAGGTTTTTGTTCCTGCAGAAGCAGGTAATTCAAAGTAAATTCTATCAGCACCTCCTATGTCAAAAACCCTTGGATATCTAACTTGTATGTATGATATGGCATTTCTGTCAACATTGCTTCCTAAGTCATTTATAGAGCTGAATGTAAATGTTGTACCTGATGAATTTAAAGCTGTTGGGCTAACAGTTCTGTTAAATCTCAAAAATTTATATCCCTCATACAATGTGTCGATGTTTAATCCGGCAAATTGTATTCGTAAATGATGATCAGGGTTTAATCCTGCAAAATTTGATGCGCCTGCAACTGCAAAATTGATTTGTGCCATTGGGCCAGAATTGTAAATGCCGGGAGTAGGAATAGTTTTGATACGACTTTGTCCGAGGTTGAATGCTGCATCAAACCATCCTTCTGCGGCAGTATATTCGGGGTCTGTTACTCCGTAATTGTTTGTTTCGCCTGCATAGTATGTGGAAGTGTAATCTTCTCTGGATGTAAACCACAGAAATGGAGCAGCAGTATAGCCGGTAAAATTGTTGTCATCCTCAATTGTATACCTCTTGTTGTTTAAAAGATTATTCCAGGTTAGATAGTAGCTTGCAGTATCATTTATAAGGCTGTAATTTGGATTTGGGTGATCTGCTTGATTAGCATAAAAATTTTGATCAAACCAACCATCATTTTTTCTAGCGTGAAATTCAATGTAATCTCCTGGCTGGAAATTACCACTACTCTCATTACTAACTATTATCGGTTGCTCTTGGCCGTTATTAAAAATCTGAAAGCTTCTTGGGTCGAATGTGCCTAACGGTAATCCGGCAGCTGAAAGTGTATTATAACTTATTCTGTATACTCCATCTTGATGAATCTTGACAACATAATACTGCTGCTGGTAATTTATCCATTCATTTCCAAAAGGATTGCTTCCATTGCCATTAAAATGAAAGGCAATGATAAAAATTAAAAATGCAACTATCCTTTTTATTTTCATGCTATTCTTTAATCTTGTCAGAATCTCTTCTGTTGATGTTTAATTTTATTGAAAACACATTTGAATAAAGGGCTATAGAAGAATTTCCAACATTGGTTAATGCGTAATCAACATATAAAATGTCTCCTATAACAATGCCTACCCCAATATTAGGCTGAATGCTGTATGTAAGATTTTCATCAGCTTTATAATACTCCTGAAAATTTCCAATACCACCTCTAAGAAAGACTATTTTTTTATACCCAAGCTCAAATCCTAATGCAGGCTCAATACTAAATGGATCTCCTGGAATAAGAACATTCCTTTTTCCATCGGTTGTAATGTTTATATCCAGAGATGCTAGTAATGAAATGTCGTTCTTAAATTCAAATTCTCTTGATGTTCCAAGAATAAACCGAGGTAAAGTGACTTCATAGCTATTTGAGGGAATCTCGTTTCCGGTAATTGTGAAAACTTCTCTCATGCTATCGTCAAGATTATATGTCCATGCATTAAAAGTAGTTGTGATGTCTCTCCCGACAAGAGCAAACTGCCATTGCTCCATTTTGTAAATTGCTCCAATATCAAGTCCAAAACCCCATGCCCCGGCAAAAGAGCCTGCCGTTCTTCTTATTACTTTAGCATTTGCTCCAATAAAAAGATTTTCGTATTCGGGCATCTTTCGTGCAAAGGAAATTATAAAAGCATTATCAGATGCATTAAATGAACGTATCCTGTCGTAATTAATATTTCCTTCGGCATCAATCAACTCAGAAGTATCAGGAATGTCGTCAACCCCAAATCTGATATAAGAAAACCCAATATGATTGTTTTCATTTGCCTTGATAGCTATTCCGCCATAATCGTATCTTGCTAGTCCGGCAAAATACTGGCTATGCATAAACCCTAGCTGAAGATTTGATTGAATGTGAAGCAATCCCGCAGGATTCCAATAACCTGAAGTGACATCGTTGGTAACAGATGAGTATGCATTTGCCATTGCCAATGACCTTGCTCCAACGCCAATAGACAAAAATTCATTGGAATATTTAGGTGGGCTTGCATAAGTCGAAAACCCACACAGGATAATTGCTCCAATATATAATTGTATGATGAAAAACTTAAAATTTTTGATTAGCGCTGCTTCCACGTTTCAATTATATCCTTTATGGGATAAAATTACAAAAATCTCAGCAATTTATTGGTCATAATTAAACAACCAAACAGAATTAATCTGAAATTAGTGTTGATTTTTGTCCGAAATTTTCCTCAAAGACAAATTCCGAGAACGGCTTTCTTTGCCTTGGATTTGTTTCCATGTTTCTGAAATTTTCAGGAAGTTGGTCAACATTTCCAATATATCCCAATGCAAATGCAGCTATTACTTCATAATCGTCAGGAATATTAAATGCTTCAATGTTCTTTTGTTTTGAAAATCCTCCCATCTGGTGCATTACAAGACCTTCATTTGTAGCTTGAACTGTCATTGTGGCAACACTTTGTCCTACATCATATTTGTAAGTTTCATTTTCTTTACTGTTTGAAGTAAGAGTCTTTTTCCCAACAACAACAACAAGAACATCTGCTGGTTCAGCCCAGGTTTTGTTGAAATCAATTAGTGAATCAAATATCAATTGCCAGGTTTTTGTTCCTTTCTTACCTATAATGTATCTCCATGGTTGCTCGTTGAATGCAGATGGTGCCCATCTTGCAGCTTCAAGAACGTTGTGAATTTTATCGGCTTCTACTTCTTTGTTGTCAAATGCCCTCGGACTCCATCTTTCTTTAATTAGTGGATTTATGTTGTATTTTGTTATTGCCGGTTTTTTCATCAGTAAATAATTTGTTTTAATTTGTCGGATGGAACTCGCATGATGATTTTCATCCTTGTTTGTGTTTAACGAATCATGCTCGTTTCATAATTTTCAAATATTTAGTTATTAAATCTTGAACATAATAACATCCGTGTTTAATATTTGTTCGTTTTTGATAAACAAAATATTGTCAATTCTTATTTTTTCCTCAACCAACTTATTCAAATACCCTCTTAATAGTTCTTCTCAGGGAAAAGCGACTTCCAGTATTCCGGCTGGTTTTTTAGCATCATATCCCAATAAGCCATAATAGTATTGTGCCACTTAATTCTTTTGCCATATCTTACAATATGATGGTCTTCACCTTTTATAAGAACCAATTCCACCGGTTTATTTAGAATCTTCAGTGCAGTGTACATCTGAAAGCTTTCTCCCGGAGGAACATTTGTGTCGCTATCTCCGGTTATTAGCAAAAGCGGCGTAGTAATCCTATCAGCAAAAAACAATGGGCTTTGTCCGATATAAATGTCTTTATTATTCCAGGGGAAACTGTTGGCTGTTGCAATGGCGCTGTATGCGTAGCCCCAATAACCTTCTCCCCAATAACTTGATATTGAGCTAATTCCTGCATGAGAAATTGCAGCTGCAAAAATATCTGTTCTGGTTATAAGCAGCATTGTCATAAAACCACCATAAGAAGCTCCGGCACATCCAACTTTTTCAGCATTTGCAAAAGGATGAGCGTCAAGAAACTTTTTGGTTCCTTCAATAATCTCATCGACCACAGTTGCACCCCAGTTGTTAACATGTGCTGCAGAAAACTCCTGTCCAAATCCTATGGCTCCGCTAGGCTGCATAACGTAAACAATATATCCATTACCTGCCCAGAGATTAAATGGATATCTCCCTCCAAATGATCTTATAACTGGAGTTGTTCCGGCATAATAATAAACAATAACCGGATACTTTTCCTCTTCGTCAAAATCAGGCGGAAGATATACCCTGCCTTTTATGGTTGTTTCCTGCTGTGTCTCAAAATCCCAGTTATATGTCTTGCCAAGCTTAACGTGTCGGTAGTTGTATGATTCAGGATCTTCTAAAACTGATACTTTAGCTGTTTTCAAATCTATAACATTAAACTGAGAAGGGAAATTTGTGTTATTGCCGGCAAAAGTTGCCTTTAATGAACGTGAGCTATAGTTTATCCTGTCAGTAATATCATAGCCTGTATTCAGTAAGCTAAAAGTTTTTTTATTTAAATCATAAACATAAATCCTGCGATAATCTTCTTCAGAAACACTTAAATAAATTCTGTTGTCAACACTGCTCCAATGCGCATCGCTAATTGATGGATTGAATTTCTTTGTAATAGGTGTTACAGATTTGTCCGATATATCTACAATATAAGCTTGAGTATCATAATCATTAGGGATTTTGCCTTGAGGTAAATTTAGACCTATTCCGTCAAAAGCACTTGGACCTCCTGTGGCTATCAATTTTTTCCCATCGGGAGAAAAGCTTGCAGAAATGCTCCAGTTCTTGTTTACATACAATGTGTCAACTGAAAAATCCTTGAGGTTCATAATAAAAACATCCTGAAAAGAAAAAGGTCTTTCAGTATATTCATATCTGGTTTGGCTAATTAATAACTTTGAAGCATCCGGACTGATATCCATGAGTGAGCTTGTAAGATTCCCGTACGTAAGTCTTGTTTTTACTTTACTTTGAATGTCGAATTTATAAAGATAGGTTCGGTTTCTATGGCCGGGTATACGGTCTCTCATACCAATCACCTGCCTAATTGCAGAATCTTCTGCCGGAGCTTCTTCTTCAACAAAGTAAATCAAATATGATTCATCGGGCGACCATGTATAACCTTTGAAATTTTCAATTTCAGCAAATAATATTTCTATTGTGTTTTTTTCAAGGTCGTGAAGATATAACGTTGCTTTTGAATCTCTGCGACTAACATATGAAAGTCTGTTTGTTTTTGGCAGCCATTTAATTTCGCTAATGCTTGCATTTCGGAATGAGTGAATTAGCTTTTTATCTTTTAGTGTTTTAATTTCCGCCCATGATTCCGATCTGTCGGATGGTGGCAAGGAGCGACTATAATTTGCAATATAGTATTTCGCATCCGGAGATAAAGAAATTCGGGATATTTTTATCCCATCCATAATGTGGTTTATGTTTTTTATATTTTCGGGATTTAATGATAAAGATAAATTCCCTGTGCTGAATGGCTCTGTAACTTCAATGCTTGCCGAAAACTTCCATTCTTTAATTGAATCATTATCTTCCGGACGAAAAATTGTTTTTACTATTATAAGATGCTTGCCTCTTTCTAGTTCAATCTTTTTTGAAAACTTGCCAATTTTCCCTTCTTCCTTCTCTATTGTGTTTTTCGAGCCTAGTCTAACTCCGTTGACATAAACCGACAACATCTGAGGACTTTTTATTTCAAGATTTGCAGACAACCACCTGTCTGTACTCACATAGGCAGCCGCATAAGAAATTTGCCAATCATTATTATCATTTACTAACTTAACATAGCCGTTTTCATCTGAGAATTGTTTTGACCAAACAGATTTTTTATTTCCACTCCATATAAAATTCTGAGATTCCTCAGGAAATAATTCTGCAATATCAACCTGCTCGAAAGTTAAAAACTGTGACTCCTTAAATACATCACCTTGGGTATTAGGGACGTCATAAAATACAGGCTTAGCCAGGTCAAAAGGCCCGGCGGATAGCCACTGACTAATGATTACTTTGTCGGATGCAAAACAAAGATTTGCAATTAACAAAAAAAATAAAAGAGTAGTTACTTTTCTCATAATAATTGTTTTTTTAAATACAAATGCCGAAATTCGAAACAAATACGAAACTCGAAACAAATAAAAAATTTAAAACCAAAAAAGAATTTTATTCAGATTTTCTTAATATCGCTCCGAAAATATTCATAAGTTCAGTTGCTTCATTTATTAACCTTTCTCTTTCATTATAAATGGTTTCGTTGCTCTCTATGTCAATAAGGTTAAGCCAATATCTGGTTTCCTTTGCTTCTTTTCGTGATATCTTTATTCTCATTAAAAAATCCTTTTTACCTAATGCTTCGTTAGCTTCAATATAATTGGCACCAACTGAACCTGAAGACCGAACTAATTGTTTTGAATCCTCAATATTACCAATACTCTTTTTAATTAATTTCACTAGAGAGCGAACATCCTTTGCAAACATCAATGTTCTATCCTCCAAATCGTACTTCTTCTCCATAATGATTATTCAATTATTGTTTTCGTATGTCTTTTGTATATTTTCTGTTTTGTTTTTTAATAGAATAAACACCTAATTCGAAACTAATAAGAATATTTCATAATCTTTTGTTTTGAATTTTACTTTTTGTATTTATGATTTGTTTCGTATTTAGATATTCTAATTTCGAATTTTAAACTTCAGAGCTACCTATTAAATACATACTGCAAAATATTCGCTCCCATTCTCAATGCTTTAAGCCTTACCTCTTCAGGGTTTCCGTGAACGATTTGATCTTCCCAGCCATTTCCGAGGTCACTTTCATAAGAGAAGAAAACAACCAGTCTTCCTTCGTAAATTATCCCAAATCCCTGAGGTGGTTTGCCATCATGTTCGTGAATTTTTGGCAAGCCTTTAGGAAAACTGTACGTTTGATGATATATCGGATGCGAATGAGGTAGTTCTATTAGTTCATGGTTTGGAAAAACTTTTGCAATCTCCCTTCGAAAAAACCTGTCGAGACCATAATTGTCGTCAACATGCAGAAATCCGCCTCCAATAAGATAATTTCTTAGGTTTTGTGCCTCTTGTGGAGTGAATACAACGTTTCCGTGTCCGGTCATATATAGGTATGGATAGTTGAAAATATTCTGACTACCAACCTCCACAGTAGCAATATTTGGGCTAATTGTTGTTGCAAGATTGCTGTTGCAAAATGCCACAAGACTTGGAAGCGCCGTAGGGTTTGCGTACCAGTCGCCACCTCCACCATATTTCAAGAGCGCAATCTGATAGTTTTGCGATACAGCGCTAAATGATATTATCATCAGCGCTAGGACAAGGCAATGCCTTGTCCGTATCGTCGGGGCAAGGCGTATCGTTGGGACAAGGCATTGCCTTGTCCGCACTATATTGGATATATTCATTTTTGGGATATTATATTATTAATCGTTATGCAAGCGAAAAGTGCTGCTGTTTCTGTTCTCAGTCGATATTGGCCGAGAGAGATGGGTATATAGCTTTTTTCCAATGCCAAGGTAATCTCTTCAGGACTAAAATCGCCCTCTGGTCCAATTACTATAATTGTATCATCTCCTTTAGTGCAAGCTTGTTCAATTGTCTGTTTGTTGTCATCTGCGCAGTGAGCAATAAGTTTTTTTGTGCAGTTTACATTTGTAATTAGTGTTTTAAATTTTACTGCGGGGTTAAGTTTTGGCAGCCAAGCTCTTAATGATTGCTTCATTGCTGCAACAATTATCTTTTCTAATCTTTCGGGTTTTATTACCGTTCTTTCGCTGTTTTCGCAAATGATTGGAGTTATTTCTGTAATACCGCATTCTGTAGCTTTTTCAAGAAACCATTCAAAGCGGTCTATGCTCTTAGTCGGGGCAATAGCAATGTGCAATGAAGGGTTTTTTGGAGGATGGGTTTTATAAACACTCTTAACCATTATTGCACATTCGTTTTTTTTGTTGATGCCTATAATTTCTGCTTCGAAAATTTTTCCGTTACCGTCTGTTATATGCATTATACTGCCTTCTTTGAGTCTCATAACTTTTACTCCATGCCAGGCCTCCTCGCCGGTGAGTAGAAATGCGCCTTCTTTTACTAATGGGTCGAAAAAAATGTTCATAATAGGCTATTGTTATAAAATAGTTTTGCAAATTTGCGGATAAACAAATATAGCTAAAACATCGTTTACAAAAGTGATATTAATTAGGTTTAACGTTTATTTTCAATATGAAGCGAGCACTACATTTTCTTAATCACAGAGACTTTGTTTTATCGGCAGCAATAGTATGTGGTCTTTTATTGGGAGAGCAAACCCGAATTATTGCTGATTATTCTATATGGATTTTAGCTATTATAATGATGTTTGCTATTTCAGGGTTTAGCTTTAGAAGTTGGATTCCGGTTAAAAATGCTGTTAAGCCGATTGCAATTTCTATACTGTTAAACTTTTTTCTTTTTGGAACCGTATTAATATCAATTGCGTGGCTACTTTTCAGAAACTCTGAATATTTCGATTATTATATTGGGCTTGTTCTTATTGCTGCAGCACCGCCAGGTCCATCAATTATCCCCTTTTCTACTATGATGAAAGGAGACAATAGCTTTTCTGTAACAGGTGTTTTTGGTTTGTATTTTGCCGCAATGATTTTTACTCCTATTGTTCTGCTGATTTTTTTGGGAGATTCTTTGATAAGTCCCTTATCTATATTGCGAATACTGATTATGCTTATAGTAATTCCATTAATCGTAAGTCGCTTTTTAAGACACAGAAGTATATTGCCTATGGTTGAAAAGTCGAGGAATACAATTATGAAGTGGGGCTTTTTTGTGGTTATAACAATTATTGTTGGCTCAAGCAGCAGCATTTTGCTGTCTCAGCCGATATCTGTGTTGATAATTTCGGCTGTCTTTCTTGTTAGTATGTACGTTCTGGGAGCCCTTTATCACTTGTTAATGAAAAAGAAAGGCAAAAAACTTGATTTTATAATAAGCAGTACATTTATCTTAGTGATAAAAAGTTCAGCTTTTTCTGCAGTAACGGCGATTACTTTCTTCCCTGATAGTCCGGATGTTGCTTTTCCTTCAGCAATACTAAGTGTTTTTGTTACGCTATTTATCATTTTCTATTCAAGGTTTGTTGCTGTGATTGAGAAGCGTGGATGAGTTATGATTTACGATTTTGATTGCTGAAACCCCTCTGCGCCCTTTAGTTTGCAAAAAGGAATTTCTAATAAGTTTTACATTGTAGTTTTGAACTTATTAATCAATCCACAAAGAAACAGGGTGAATCAGTTTGCGCCAAAGGAATTCAGACCTATGCAAAGATTAAGAACCCTGTTTCTTTGAGAGCTAGATCAAGATAGAAATTTAGGTT
>Ga0208244_100619_pt1 | contig 30330 bp, 31 predicted proteins | sample SubbioCR12Aug_5A_FD_184828 | JGI IMG/M metagenome (GOLD analysis project Ga0208244, IMG submission 184828) | Serpentinite rock and fluid subsurface biosphere microbial communities from McLaughlin Reserve, California, USA - CR12Aug_5A (SPAdes) | ecosystem: Environmental > Terrestrial > Deep...
ACCCTTGCCGTTCGGCTCATGATTCCCCCTGCCGGGGTCATAGGAGTCTTGCACTCCCTAGCGAATGCGCCCTGCCGGGCGCACCAAAAAAGGCTTCAGCCAACCGGCTGAAGCCTTTTGCATTTGACCGTACGCTGTTCACTGGTTCATCAGGTCAACTTCATTCTTGTTTCGACATTTCTGTCGTATTTACGCGGAAGGAATCAAAGGCTTGAGTTAGCCTCTCGGCAATTTCGCCGGCACTTCTCCCTTCGATTTCATGGCGATGAACCATCTGGAGAAATTTCCCCTCCTTGAAGAGGGCAAATGATGGAGATGAGGGGGGCTGGTCTGTGAAGTATTCGCGTGCACGAGCCGTTGCCTCCCGATCCTGACCTGCAAAGACTGTCACAATCTGATCCGGTACGACAGAATGGCGGAGCGCTTGGGCGAGTCCGGGACGAGCGGCCCCTGCGGCACAGCCGCACGTTGAATTGATGACAACGAGCGTGCTCCCTTTGGATCCTGGTAATACGGAGTCTACATCTGCAGGAGTACGGAGTTCTTTCGCACCCAGTTGTGTAACTTCGTCGCGCATGCGCTGGATAAGCACATCATGCATGATTGTCTCCTAAAAACGGTGATGGAAAATTCGACCTGTTGAGATACCACCTCAACCACCGGAGACTCAAAAATGTTCCTGGTTATGAACGGGATCGGCGTTTCAGATGCGGAGGTTTGAAACCGCGGTAGGTATCGAAGCGGGAATCATAGGCGATGAGATGAAAATTGCTGTCTCTGAGCGTGCCGCCAGAGGGATAGAGATAGAATCGAGAGCGGATTTGGGTGGAAATTCGGGAGGGTCGGCCATGTTCATCCGCGTAGAATTCGAGGACGTAGTAGCCGTTCAGGTATTCGGCTGTTTCGAGCTGGTGAAGTACGTTTTCGTAGCTGTAGAGGAAATAATCAGAGGGCAAGTATCAATCCTCAATGCTCAAGAACATCATAATCACGTCTTCGCACGAGCATCAGAATTGATGAGTGGGGGACAATGAAGTACGCCCGTTCTTCGTACTCGATCTCGATCGCTGATTCCCGGAGAAAGATCGCGACATCCCCTTCTTCGGCTTGAAGCGGAAGGTACTTTACCGGATCCTTCGGTGTCGTGGACCATGGTTCCTGGTCCATGGCGTGGGGATTGGGGACTGCGTATCCGGGACCGACTTGAACAACAATTCCGCTCTGGACCTTTTCCTTTTCTTTGACTCCGGGGGGAAGGTAGAGGCCATGGGAAGTTCGATCCTGTTCCCTGTCGGGCGAGATCAACACCTTGTCGCCCACCAGAACGACGCGTCTTTTGGTTCTTGTTTCCATCATATGATTCTGGATTGTCTCCGGATCCCGTCCCGCCAAAGGCGTGACGAGGATCCTCAATTCGACAGTGAACTTAACTGAGAAACGTTAAGTTCAGTCCATCAGATCCCGCCTTCGCTTTCGCTCGGCGGGATCCTCAATTCGACAGTGAACTTAACTGAGAAACGTTAAGTTCACTGTCGAATTGGGAGTCGGAACGGCGGGATTTGAACCCGCGACCCCTTGCACCCCAAGCAAGTGCGCTACCGGGCTGCGCCACGTTCCGATTTGATACCCATGTGTCCAGCCAGGCAAAATGACATTGCACCCTACATTCCAGACAGGGTGTCGACATCGACCAGCCGGAGTTTACCCCGCCGTTTTCTGGCGGGGCCACGTTCCGATATCAAGCTTTCACTGCATCCCCAAGATAGCCACTTTTGAGCAAGCTTGCAACACCGCCAGTTGAGTGTCGATCTTCGTTTGGTTACTCTCATAACCTACGCGCCGATCCTTCTTGACTCCCCCTCCTTTTGTTTGTACCATTTTGCGAGTTGTTTTGTGTGGGAAGGCGTGTCAACTGCGAAATCCTTATTTGACGGCAGGTGGGCGCTTTTGGCGGTCTCTGCGGTTGAATACTTTTTCTTTGATCGGTTTTCAATCGTGCTTCTAGACAAATCCCAAACTCGAAATTCAAACTCTCTAAACATCACAAATGATACTACCTGAGTGATGACGTTTAGGGTTTTGAATTTCGGTAATTCGATATTGTTTCGGATTTTCCCGAAGGGATTCCTTCGAAACGTGATTCGAGTTTTGACATTTGCTCAGAATCCGAGCATTACCTATTCTAAGTATCTCCGGGACGCGCCACTCGTCGCTCGGTTACAAATCACCTGTGGCTTTTGAACAATCAAATCAGATACTGGCTTAGCTTTTTGTCCATTAAACGGGGTGAACTCTAAAATAGTAAGAATCAAGATTTTCACCAGACAAAGAGGATATGTGTCATACATACAGCTATCCGCATGTTATCACTTACAGCCGCTGTGCTCGCGCTGTCCGGATGTGCGAATGCCATCAGCACTCAACATGTAAACAAAGAGCTGGCAGGCCCCGAATGGATTGTCCAATCCTTCCGCGATATTGACGGAACAACAACTGCTCCCGGTACCATCGCTCTCATCGTTCGGTTTATCCTTCCAGACACATTGTCAGCAAAAGCAGATAATGAAATCTGGAGAAGCTATGCCACGCGAGATGGTGCATTGTCAATCAGCAAGTTGGGAAGAACAAAAAGAGGTTTGTCTCCTGGTTCTCGAGAAGATCACTTCATACAAGCCCTGGAGAATGCAACTGCGTACTCGATAGACGGAAACAAGCTCTATATCTATTACTTTGACAAAACGAGGGCGATCAATCTCGTTACAAATCAATGACTCTTGACCACCATCGAGAGACATCCGCGTCTTCGTAATCCGTCTTTACTAGATTCAACGACCACAACCTTCACAAAACGGGCGGCGCCAACGAACGCCTAACAGGCAGTAACACGTCGCACCACAAGTGGAACTTAGAAGCTCAATGCCCCGCCTTCGCGGGAAATGGATTGCCCGCCTGCGTGGCGAAGACACTTCGGCGGGACACTACGTGTTGCTGCCAGACGTTATGTGCCTTGCTCCACCGTGCTTAGTTGATCTCTAAACCTCATGCTCACCGACGAAAAAGTACGTCTGGCAGCCTTTGAGTGGCTCTCTGAACAAGTCGCAACCTACGGAGAGGTCCTCCCCCGAGATATTCTGCAAAAAGGTTTCACGCTGGAAGGAAAACGCATCCCCTTGATCTCACCGCAGGGAATCTTCAAGCCGGCTGTGCTTCCCGAAATGCCCCTCTCCATCGTCACATCGCCAAAGGGTCCATACAACGACGGATTTAGTTCTGATGGACTTCTTCAGTACAAGTATCGGGGCGAGGATGCACAACACCGTGACAACGTTGGCTTAAGAAAAGCGATGAAACGAAGAGTACCCCTCATCTACTTCCACGGGATCGCTCCCGGCAAGTACATCGCGTCCTGGCCTGTTTATGTTGTGGGCGATGATTCAGCCAAACTCACATTTACCGTTGTTGTCGATGATGTTGCATCAGTAACTATGACGCCCGGAAGACAACCAACACAGAGAGTTGCGGATGAAGAGGCACTCTTCAGCCGCAGGGTCTATGTTACCAAAATGGTTCGCACGCGAGTCCATCAGCAAGCATTTCGAGTCAGAGTCCTGGCGGCATACAGAGAGCAATGTTCTTGCTGCAGATTACGGCATCAGGAGCTTCTCGACGCCGCACATATCATCCCCGACTCCGAGCCAGAAGGGGAACCTGTTGTGAGCAATGGAATCGCACTCTGCAAACTTCACCATGCGGCATTTGACGGTCTCTTCATCGGTATTTCTCCCGACCACATCATCGAAGTCCGCCGCGATATCCTGAAGGAATCCGACGGACCTATGTTGCTTCACGGCCTTCAAGGACTAAGTGGAAAGAAAATCGTTTTGCCGCATTCCCAAAAGCTTTATCCAAATCCAGAGCTATTGGAAAGACGATTTGCTCTATTCAGAAAGGCAGTGTGATAGTTCTCACCTAATGCCGCTTGCCGTAGCAAGAACGAGCTGCCAATACGCCGCAGACATACTGTGAACTTGATGAGTTCTATATTACGCAACAACCTCCCACCAGACGAGGAACTGCAACGCCACTACTGCCTTGAACGTACCGACATCGTTCCTGGTGATGCTGCTACCACGGCATTCAAGAAAAGAGCTCGGCTGCAACAAGCTCAATGGCGCGAACTCCACCGGCTGAAGATTGGCACACAGCCCATGTGTCCGAAGCCCGGCCAGCAAGCCCGTCCTCTCGGTAGTCGACTGGATTTGGCATATGCGCGACACACAGGGGCAAATTTTCTGAACGATAAAGTTCGACGCGCTGTCGAATACCGAATCGCACATCCAGAAAAATACCAGCTGATCAATGTCGACAGGCTCTCCTGCGACCTCCTGTCTTCGATGCCTATGTGTTTCAACCTTTTCGGGCACCTTCACAACGATCTAAATGCAGCCACTCGGGCGATTCGCGTCTTGTGGCCGGACGTCCCCGGCGAAGTGAGTGCTGTACGCTTCGAATGGTCACCGGGCCGAAGAGACTTCAAATATCTAGGGAATCAAAGTGCATTCGATGTCGCATTTGAATTATTGCTCCCTGACGGGTGCGTTGGAGTCGTTGGTGTCGAGACAAAATACCATGAACACTGCAAAGCTGAGAGTACGCCTGGTGGAAAGTCTCTAAGACATTACAAAAGTGTATCGGAGAAATCCGGGGCCTTCAAACCAACCGCGATCTCCGAGATTCTCGGAAAAGATCTGCAGCAGATATGGTTGGACCATCTACTGGCCCTGTCTATGCTTCAGCACCCCTCGGGGAAATGGGTAAGGTTTGTCTTGGTACATCCGGAGCAGAACCCAAGTTATTCGCGGGTGTCGTCGTCGTACGCGACCCTGCTTGCAGACTCAGCGACGTATTCGACGCGCACAATTGAGTCGGTACTTAATGCTGAGATACTTTCGCAGCAGGCAACTGCCGCATTTCGTCGGCGATACTTATGGTGACTGAATGGTCCTACTCCCCTTTTCCGACGCTCCGTTTCCTTGCGGGGGGAACGCGATGGGTGATGTTCGGCGTCAAGAGAAGGACGGGGCGTTGTGTCCTGACATGGTGGCTTGGGTTTGGATCCCTCCGTTGAGCAGATCCCCCGCCTGACGGCGGCAGGTGACCTGCGTCAGGATGACTTTTCCTTTTGATTTCTTCTCATCCCCACGTTATGAGAGAAGACATTCTGCGCGAGAGCGTGGGAACGAGAGAGGTTCACTCGAGGATACTCGTACCATGATCAGAAAAATACTCTCGCCAATCATCTATGCAGCCTCGATCTACCTTGTTGGGATCATCATGATTATGATCGTGGGTGTTCATAGTGGTCTGCCCGGAACCCGCGAATGGCTTCTCGTCGTTCTTGCTTCCACGCCGATCTTTCTCGTTTTCAACGTTGCGATGGTAAAACTCGAAAAACTGGCCAGCCCCACGATCTACGATCACCTTCGTCAGTCGGTTTTCTGGTATCTTGCATATGGCGCGTTGCTGATTGCCTACGCAACTGACAAAGCAAGCAGGCCTTTGCCGGGGCTGGTGCTTTCTCTCTTGCCAATCATGATCAACGCCCTGTATCTCTGTCGAAGACGCAAAGCAAATATCGGCTGACCGGTTTGTCTGCGTACCGACAATTTGGGACCGGGTGTTTCCCGCGCCCCGATACGGCTTCCGTTTCTAACTACTCAGGAGGGAGTTAAGGATATGAGAAAATCTGCAACCAGATTTGAGACCATATCAAAGATCATCCTTTCGATCATTTCGGTGACCTTGAGCTACTTTCTGATTTCGATCAGTCAAAAAGTTCTCGACGATGTTACCAGAGTATACAAGCCTCCTCGAATTGACGATTTCATGAACAGGGAATCGCTCGATTTCTACGAGGCGGAAATCGCACGATTCAAATCCCGGATCGACAGTCTCAATGAGAAGCAGAGTCAAACTCAGCAGGCCCTTCGCCTCGCGGAGAATGTCTATGCATCAGAGAAAGAGTCCTTTGACGCGTGGATCAAGACCAGGAAGACCATCGGTTCTCCCGGACAAGACAGCGAAGTTCTCTCAAGAACTCGGAAGCTCGATGAACTGAGAAACGCGCGTGACGGCTGGCGCTCTCAGAGTTTACACAATCTTTCAAGCATCGCGGAGAGGGAAAAAGAGATTTCGCTTTCCGAGCATCACAAGCGATCATTGACTCAAGATGCCTGGGGTCAACTCGAATCAGCATCCCGCACATACAATTTGAAGATATTCTCGATTCGTCTCGCATTCGCTCTCCCGATCCTGGCGATTAGCGCCTTTCTCGTGATCAGATATCGGAAGAGCAAGTTTAGCCCGTTCGTGTGGGGCTATGCTCTCTTTTCTCTCTATGTGTTCTTTGTGGGACTTGTCCCTTATTTACCCAGCTATGGGGGATATATCCGCTACGCCGTCGGCATTGTGCTCACGATTTTTGTGGGCTACTATGTGATTCGCCAGCTGACGACCTACACCGAACGCAAGAAGGCCGATCTTGCGAAATCGTCTCTCGAGAGAGCGAAAGACATACAGTATGAGAGCGCGCTGAAATCGTTTGTATCGAACACCTGTCCATCGTGTGAGCGCAACTACTTCGTGATCAAGAACGTCACCGACACAGATCCGAACTTCTGCATTCACTGCGGCCTGAGAATCTTCGGCAAGTGTCCTGCGTGTGGACAGAGAATCTTCGCGCATTTCCGGCATTGTTCGGCATGCGGCGAATCGATATCGGTGGAGGCTCTGTCGCAACAACCCGCGGCAGATTTATCGCCTGTCAGTCGGAAGAAAAAATGAACACAGGCAAGACAATGCACGCAACGATTTGGGTGATTATCGTCCTCTCCCTAGCTTTCACGGCCTACTTCTTGCTGAAGAATGGGGAACCAGATGCGTTATGGTGGTGGCCGCTCGGATTATTGTTCTTCGCGTGGACATGCCTCCCGTTCGCGCTCGTGATTTGGTTTTTGAGAACGAACAGCGAAAGTGTTCGCGTCCTGGGCGTTTCATTCGTCACTGTGGCAATCATGGCAATCGGAGGCGGTTTTCTTCTGCGGGATGCCTTCGTCGTGCACCTCGATCCCCAGAGCGCTCTCATTCTCGTTGTCCTCCCCTTTTGTCAGCTTGTGATTGCAGGAATTGGGCTTGCCGCAGCGAACGCAGTCAATGCCAGAACGAAAACATAGACCGAACGATCACCTTCGGTTCGTCGAATCTCGCTGTGCGCACGACGCTGGCACTCGCAACCATGGAAACGAGAAAATGATGGTCAGACAAGAATGTCTGACCTACCCTCCATGGACTCATTTCCTCGTTCCGACGCTCCCGCCCCCTAACGGGGGGAACGCGATCGGTGACGTTCAGCGTCGAGAAATCTGGGATTTACGTTCCCACGCGGTCACAAAGTGATGCCTTCCCGAAGGGACCCTTTGGGTTGGCAAGCGTGGGAACGAGAGACTGATAGCGGTCTTCTTTGCTGATTCAATACGGGGATCTACATCCAGGCGGGATAAACCAAACAGCGGCAACTATTGACCAACTACTTCTGAATACTTACTACTCACTACTTACTTTTTACTTTCTCTACTTCTTAATTTCTCTTCTTTACTTCCTACCCTCCCCTACTTCAACTTCTCGAGAATCCCTTCCAGAAATTCCTTCACCTCGGTAATCTCGGCGCGGATATCATCATCTTGAATTTTCTTTTTGGGAGGAACAGAGAGCAACTCGAGCTGTTCTCCTGCCTCATTTTCCGGCACATAATCTTCCAGAACCTTTTTTGCTCCCTCGATCGTGTACATCTCATCGCGGAGCAGCTTCTTGATCTGGAAAATCAGCTTGATGTCCTTGTTCGTGTAGATCCGGTTTCCGGCTCTGTTCTTTTGCGGTTTCAGATGCGGGAACTCCGATTCCCAGTACCGGAGAACGTATTGCTCCAGGCCGGCGATCTTGCTCACTTCGCTGATCGAGTAGTAGAGCTTTCTAATGCCGATCTGTTTCATCGAGGCACCCATGCGAGGTGTGTTGATCCGCCGTGGCGGGAAGAGTAGCTGAAACCAAAGTACAAAAATCGAAAGTCAGTTGCAAAAGAGAATGCCGACGCTTCACGAGGGAGCGATATTACTTCCCTTCGATGACGACAAACGCCACAACGGTGTTTTCCGTGTGAGAGAGCGAAAGATGGAGCGAACACCCCTCCAGCAGTGTTGCCGTTTCATTGTACAGCTGTACCCGGGGGGCGCCCGACGGTTCATTGAACACTTCCACATCCTTCCATCGGAATGCCCCGGACCAGCCGGTCTGAATTGCTTTGCTCACGGCTTCTTTCGCGGCGAACCGCGCCGCAAAATGTTCGTGCGGTTGTTTCTTTGCCCGACAGTACGCGATCTCGCTTTCGGTAAATACCTTGCCGATGAAGGGTTCCCCCTTCTTTTCGAGCATCGTCTTCATCCGACGGACATCGACAACATCGACCCCTATTCCCCGAATCACATGCGTCTCCTACGTTGATCCGTTTTCTTTTCGGACAATATCAAGGACTTCAGCAATATCGTCAATTTCATAATCGGCGTTGGAAATCTGAGTTCCAAATGTATCGCCGTATCGGGCGAAGATTGTTTTCATCCCCACTTGCGCAGCACCCACAACATCCCGCTCCGCCCAATCCCCGATCATCAACGATTCTTCCGGTTTCACCTTCAACTTCTTGAGGATTTTCTTGAAGGGGGCAGGATGAGGTTTGCGTTCGCCGCTGTCGTCGAATGTGACCACCGCGTCGAAAATGTGATGGAGGTTCAGGTAGCAGAGACGCAGCCACGCTTCTCGCGCAGGGGCATCGGACACCACGCCGAGTTTCAGGTGCATCTTCGCGAGCTCGATGAGGGTCATATACACATGCGGATAAGGGACTAATGCCGCTTCACGTGCTCGACGGTACGCGATTACGCCCGCGGAAAGAATTTTGAAGTCGATCTTGCTGAACTGATCGAAGAGGAGTTGATCGAACACATTCTGAAACTCGATCCCCCGCTCTTTATAGATGCGATCGATACGCCGCTGAATCTCATCGACCGGAAGTTTCAAACCCGCGTCGCGCATCGCATGGATTGCCGCATCGATCGCCTGCTTCTTCATCGCCATAAAATCGACCAGCGTATTGTCAAGGTCGAACACCACTGCGGTGATCATGTGTCACTCCTCACTCAGTACTCGAACAGCCAGTTCATACCCTTTCATCCCAAATCCCGTGACAGATCCTTTGCACGCCGGTGCGATGACGGATATGCGTCGGAATTCTTCGCGGGCATCGATGTTGCTCAGATGAACCTCCACCACCGGAACGTTCAGCGCCGCCACGGCGTCCCGGAGAGCAACCGACGTGTGGGTATAGGCTCCCGGATTGAAGACGACTCCCGCAAAGGGTCCTTCGAATGCACGGTGCAACGCGTTGATCAATTCTCCCTCGATGTTCGACTGGAAGAACTCAAATTGAATTTCGGGGAATTTCTTGCGGAGTCGGGTCTCGAGATCCGACAGCCCGTCGGTGCCGTAGATTTCCGGTTCGCGCTTTCCCAACAGCTTGAGGTTGGGACCATTAACGACGAGAATTTGCATGAGTTGTACTCCCTGCCTCGAAATGTTTGTCCTACAGTGCGAACGGCGCCCAGAAAGAAGCAAGTGTCATTCTGAATCCCGATGCTTCTCAATCGGGATGAAGAATCTGCACAATGGAGTCAGATTCCCCTCCGCTAACGCGCTGTCGGGAATTTCTTCCCGACATCGTCCTGAACTCTGCGTTTACCTATCGCCATCCCGACAGAGTCGGGACGGCTCAAGACATTGCGATTCACAAACCCGAAGGATTTCGAATACAAAACAAGGCGTCGGTTTTAACCGATGCCGTGAGAAGAATCCCGACGAAATTTGATGTCCACCAAAACGGTCAGGACGCCCACCAAAAGGCGCAGCGGGTAAAAAAGTCCTGACCGCTCCACGCTTCCGCGTGTATGGTCTAAACAATCTTTACCACAACAATCGTCATGTCATCGTGTTGTTTCGCTTTTCCCGCGAACTTGCGAACGGCATCAAACACCTCATCCAACACCTGCTGGGCGCTTGCCCCCTTGCTTTCCGCAAGAACCTTCACGAGCCTCCCGTCCCCGAATTCCTCTTGTTGCGGATTCATCGCTTCGGTAAACCCATCGGTAAAGAAAACGAAGATGTCTCCCTTCCGGAGCGGAACCTCAACTTCTTCGAGAGTCTTGGAGAAGGTCTTTCCTTCTTCCAGGCCAAGCGCTAATCCCTCCGGCTGAATGACTTCAATATTCAAGCCTTTAGCGCGCTTGACAAGGACGGGATTATGACCGGCACGGGCAAGAATGAGCTTTTTCCTTCCGAGATCAAACACGCCGTACACCATGCTGACGAAGGCCCCGCGCTCCACGTTCTGGTAGAAGAGCTTGTTGATTTCACTCAGGACCTCCCAAGCCGATTTCGTTTTGCTCGAAAGCGCCCGCAGGAAACCCTTGGCGAGAGTCATATAGAAGGCCGCCTGAGTTCCTTTGCCCGAAACATCGCCGACCGCCACGCAGATGCGGCGCGGTGTAAGCTCGACGAAATCAAAGTAATCTCCCCCCACCTCTTTTGCCGGAACGCAACGTGAGGCGATATCGAGCCCTTTGACGCGCGGGCTTTCTTTCGGAAGAAAACTCATCTGCACCTGGCGTGCAATCTCGAGCTCCTGCTGAAGGCGCTGACGCTCTGTTATATTTCTGGCAAACGCCGGGGTGATTGAATCCAAATCATGCACGCGATCGCCCGTCGCCATCGAGACAAATGACCACAGGAGTATTACTCCCATGACGGCAATAAGGAGATACCCCGATTCGACAAAGCCCGAACCACCGACGAGGAAGAGCGACAACCCATCCGCAAGGGTCAGATGTGTCACCAGCGCGACAGTCCCCGCCAACACATCGTACCGCACAAACGCAACGACAACAACGAGCGCAGCAACGGTTTCTATGCTGATCCCTGCATAGACCGGCTGAATGTGGCCGGCGCTGAGGAGACCAGCGATGATCGATCCCAGCGCGATGACCCATCCAATCGAAGAGATCTTCTGCCGGCTCAGCGACAGGACAAAAAGATAGGTTACGCCCGCGACCAACACGCCTTCCGAAAGATTCCCCGCAATGAGATGGATCGAGGGGCTCATCGTTTCAAACGACCGACTGACCGCGTCTTCCGTGATATAACTCCACGTTGGGAACAGATGATGCATCACGAAGGCAGCAAGAAACCACCCGAGGAGACTCAGCACGCCGAATGCGAGACCACGGAGGAGGCTCTCGCCGACGCGGGAGTGCAGGCCGTATCCTTTGAGGAGAAGATCGAACGATACGAACTTGTCCTTCCATGTCTCGCGTCCCACGACTTCCGCCACGGACCACGTGATCAGGGTCCCACCGCCAAAGAAGAGCATTACAAATGCGATGGGGATCAGTATCTCCCAGTCCCCCTGGCTCGCGAGCATAAAATAGGCGTTCACGATGGAGGCGAACGCGACAATCACACCGAGAACCAACGCGTTCTTGAAACCCATTTCGTATGCGCGAAATCTCCGTATCCCGACCACCATGAGCATAATTACGAGTGCCGTATAGAGCAGAAACTCGAAGAAGGAATAATATGACGCAATATTGATCGCCGGGGTTTTTGAGGGGAGCGAGTACTCGATATCCACTCTCGATACAGCCGACCCTGCCACACCGATCAGGAAATCGATGTTCTTCGCAAGGAGGGTGTCCTGTGTCGAGTAGGAAAATTCATAGTCGGTTCGATTGGATAGATCAATCTTCTTTTCCCCAGTCCGGACGAGCGTCTGTTGAGCCGCGGTCATGTTTCTGCGCTCGGCATCTTCCGTGCTTGAGGTGAGATGTACACTATCAGGTGCGAATCGGTAGCCGGCATACTTCGTCAGGAATTGCTCTGCGAGTTGGCGTGCTTCCGACGACTGAAGCGAGGGAAACCCAACTGTATCATCAATCTCCTTGCGCAGTCCGACGAGGTTCCCCTTGGTGTCCAAGCGGATAAGCACGTCCCCATAGAGGAATCGCGACGCAGTCCGTCTGGAATCGGTTCCCTGTTCTTCTGCGCCGGAGCTCAGAATCCGTATTGGCTTTTGTTTCGACCACCGCACCTCCCAGTACGAACCAGGGATGTTGCCGCGAAGAATTTCATTCGCTCGCGAAAAACCGAACTCCTGTTGAACCGCACGAACAAGGGGTCGGTTGGTCTTCATCTGTGCCCGGTGAGTGAGCCCGTTGAGATCAATGTTCATCTCTTGCGCCAGTTCTTCTCCGCGCGCAACAATCTGGGGAGCATCAAGGGGAAGATGGAGCGAGCCAAGAATGTGCGTGGAGGGGTAAAGAGCGACGATCACCCAGAGGGAAACCGCAATCACAAGAACGAAGAACAACACCTGGAGAATGCGGTTTCGGATGGTCATGGCAGGTATCGTGATTATGGTTAGTGCGGTTACCCTTTTTCAGAACGAGCGAGCTCGTCCTCGATGAATTGTCGTATTTGGGGTTTGAGATGTTCCTCGACAATTCCGATTTCCGCAACACCGTGTGCGAGGATGACCGATTTACGCTGAGGCGCTAATTTCTTGTTCACGATAATGAGGCGCTCGTCTTTCAAAACACAGTACCCCCCATCGAAATCCCCCTTCTCATACCGAACGGCAATGCCACTCTTGGAGGCAAGCTGTTCAAGCTCTTTCTGCATCTGTTCGTACGTCATGGCAATCGATCCCGTCGCTTCACGTTTCCAGATTCGGCACGGTCGGATCCAGAACCATGCTTGACCAACTTATCCCATTTTGGACTCACTATCAAGCCGGTGACACGGATCATTCGCGTGACAATGTCGTTGATTCAGCAAGCTTGTTTCGAACTCGATTCCACCACGACTCGATATGATGTCCACTCCACACATTGAAGAGGAAAAATGCACCCCCTGCGAGGATGTCGATGACATAGTGATATCTCAAATACACCGTGCCGATGATGAGGAGCGTAACGGTAATGCCAAGAACCCACCGGAGCGATGTCCGGTGATAGAACGCGAGGTAGACGACCACGAGTGACATCTGCGTGTGTCCGCTGGGAAAAACATCCCGCTGCACGACGTCGATCGGATTGGGAATTCCTTTGGGAATGGATTCTCCGAAATTCACGAAGTCCCTCAACCCATTGGTAAACAGCAGACCGGGAAGCTCGTCGTTGAGCAGATGGAAATCGTGCAATGTGAAGCGGGGACCGACCGCCGGGAGGAGAAAGTATCCGAGATAGGAAAGAAAAAATCCATAGACGATCAAGAATCCGGCGCGATCGAAATCACGAAGGGGATAATGACGATAGATCTGGATCCCGAGAATGATGAACAACAAATAGTATGATGAGTATGCGACCTGCAGGATCTCCGTGAGAACGGGATGAGAAATCTGCGCAAACCATTCCGTCGGATTCAGGCCAAACATCCACCGGTCGATGTCAATCAGGAGCTGATCGTAGTCAACCGGGTGAATTGGTTTGATCATGAAATAGAGCTCTTTGAAGACTCCGATCACCATGGGATAGAGATACCATCGATGCATCCCGATCAGCAATTTGGTTTTTCTTGTCTCGGCATTGACTGCCAGGACGACAATGAGGAGGCTGATCACGACGTTGATGCTCACAAGAATGAGCCACTCGTTCACGCGCGCAGCGAAGATCAGGTTCAGAAATGTCAGCAGGAGCAGGAACGATACTGTGACGAGATCTGCCGGGGAAAGATGCGAGAGGAGCCTGCGAATGCTCATGGAATCCTTATTCTACGGTGCTGAGTCTTAGAGCCACTGCAACATCAGCGTGGCCAGGGAGAGGAATATCGTGATGCCAATGACATCCTGGAACGCCGTCTCAAATGGGCCGGCGGTGATCGCCGGATCGAAGCCGAAGTGTTTTGAGAGAAGCGGCGTGGCGGAACCGATAACCCCCGAAATATTGATCGAAAGGAACATTGAGGTCCCGACCACAGCCCCAAACAAAGGGGTACCGTGCCAGAGGCCGGCGATCAATCCAAGGAGACCGCCGCACGCCAATCCGAGAATCAGCGTCGTCTGAATTTGGCGTTTCACCGGATCCTTCCAGCGATTCAGGTCGACATGGCCCGTCGCGAGTCCGCGGACAACAATGGCCGCGGCCTGGAGTCCCGTATTCCCTGAGAGCGCGGAGATCACCGGCATGAATGAGGCCAGGAGAATGACCTTGGTGAGGGTCGCGTCAAATTTGTGCACGACAAATCCGGCCATGAGCTGAATGAGGAGCGTGATAAGAATCCAGGGAAGCCGGAGCATAGCGATCTGCACGGGAGACCGGCGCTCCATTTCCTCCGCGTCCGATCCAATGAATCTCGCCACATCTTCCTCATGTTCCTCTTCCAACACGTCAACGATGTCGTCAATCGTAATTCGACCAAGAAGCTTACCGGCCGTATCCGTCACCGGGAGGGAGACAATGTCATATCGTTTGAAGATCTGCGCCACTTCTTCCTGATCCACGTCTGTTGTCACACTCACGAAATCATCGATCATCAGTTTGTGCATTCGTCTGTTCGGGGTATTGAGCAGGAGTTCCTGGATCGGGACAACGCCGAGCAGAATCCCCTGTTCATCCACTACATACACCTGATAGATGTTCTTATGTTCCTTTGCGATTTTTCGCACGGCGCGGATTGCCTTCTTGATGGTGTCCCGAGGACCAACCGATGCGAGCTCTTTCGCCATAATGCCGCCGGCGGTGGATTCGTCATAGCGGAGAAGCTCCTCGACATGCGAAGAGTCTTCGGTATCCATCGTTTCGAGAACCCCCTCCGCGCGTTCATCGGACAGCTCGCCGACAATATCGGCGGCATCATCCGAGTCCATCTCATCAACCAGCTCAGTAATCCGGTTTTGCGGCAGGATCTCCAGCAGGTGTTCACGATGGACATCGTCGAGATCGAGCAGAACTTCGCTGGCTTCCTCGCTCGGCAGAAGACCAAAGATATATTCTGCCTGCTCGGTATCGAGCCGATTCATGATATGGGCGATGTCAGCAGGGTACAGATCGCGCAGGATGTTCAGGAGCAGAAAATCGGATCGGGAGCTCACCAGATCTTCGATGTCATCCATCAGCTCATCATCGATCTCCAGTATCTCTTTCGGCTTCGCACTTTGAGGTGATTTATCTTTCAGTTCTGGCATCATCGGGCCTTATGATGAAAACGTGGAGAGAACCTGAGCATTCGCATACGGTTCAAGCAGACGCACCAGCGTGAGGAAATCGTATTGAGTAAGTTGCTCCGGGCGTTTCGTGAGGTCATAGTCCACTTGTTTCAGGTCAGATTCCACAAATCCGAGAAAACGAAGTCCGTTGAAGAGAGTCTTCCGGCGCTTGCCGAACGTCCCGCGTACGACAGTTCGAAACAGCCGATCGTGAACGGGCGGGGAGTTCACCGAGAAATCAAGCTGGATTACGGCCGATTCGACGCTTGGTTTCGGGTAGAAGCAATTTGGGGAGACACGAAACAAGAATCTCGGCTTTGAGTAATATTGCGCAAACACCGAAAGAATCCCGTACTCTTTTGTTCCGGGAGAAGCGGTCAGGCGTTGTCCCACTTCGAGTTGCATCATGATCGTTGCATCCACGGCGTTCTGCCGATGTTCGAACAGCCAGAAAAGGATGTCGCTTGTAATGTAGTAGGGAATATTCCCGACAACGCGCATCGGCTTGTTGTATTTCCGCTTCAATTCATGCAAATCCAGGGCAAGGACGTCAGAGTGGATAATGGTGATTGAAGATCCGAATATTTCCCGAAGCATCGCCACGGCGCGTGCATCAATCTCCACGACAACCACTTCCGCGCCGGTGTTTATGAGATGCTTCGTGAGGGCGCCGCTGCCGGGTCCAATTTCAATCACGAGACCGTCGCGCTGGAGTTCGATCTGCCCGACGATCTTTCGGGCGATGTTATCATCTCGTAGAAAATTTTGTCCAAGCGATTTCTTCGGCGCGACCATTCAGATAGCTAAAAAGTTCGCTTCAATATAACCATCACACCGTGGAATATCAACGACAGTTCGATTCTCTCGCAGCGAGCGATCACTCCTCTGCTTGCTCGCACGCCTCGTCTTGCATTTCGAACCTTTTTCGTGTACTTTGACCGGCGAATTACAAGCCGTTCTCCCTCTCCGATCAACGTTCAACCGGAACCTCATGCCGAGAACGACGAGAGTCAAATCGAAGACAACCCGCCCAGCCTCTTCATCGGATACATCCAGACTTTATCTGACTATCCTCATTCCCTTATTCAATGAGGAAGAGTCCCTTGCCGAACTTCATTCCAGCATCACTTCGGTGATGAAGGAGTTGGTCCGCAAGGGGGGGGTGAAAGATTCATACGAGATTCTCTTTGTTGACGATGGGAGCACCGATCGTTCGTTCAAGGTCATCGAACAGTTGCGGAGTGCCGATCCCCGCGTGCGTGCGATCCGGTTCAGAAGGAATTTCGGAAAGTCCTCAGCCATTGCCGTCGGGTTCAAGGAAGCACGCGGCGAGTTCGTGATCACCATGGATGCCGACCTGCAGGATGACCCACAGGAAATCCCCAATCTTCTGGATGCCCTGCAGTCGGATCTTGATCTCGTCTCCGGATGGAAGCAAAAACGTTACGATCCGATATCCAAGACTATCCCCTCGCGGTTCTTCAACTTTGTCACGGCGAAGATGACAGGCATCCCGATCCATGACTTCAATTGCGGGTTGAAAGCGTACCGTCGGGAGGTGGTAAAAGAGGTGCAGGTGTATGGCGAACTCCACCGGTATATCCCTGTTCTCGCGCACTGGGCCGGATATCGGGTTGGAGAGATCGCCGTGCAACACCATCCGCGGAAGTACGGTCATACAAAGTTCGGCCTCAGCCGCTTTTTCAAAGGCTTTCTCGATCTCCTGACGGTGTTGTTCACGACTCGATACATCCGCCGTCCTCTCCATCTCTTCGGTGTCTGGGGAATGGTCTCATTCGTCGTTGGCGTGTTGATCGACGGATATCTTTCCGTCGAATGGTTTTTGGGAAGAACGGCGCTAAGCAACCGGCCCCTCTTCCTCGTCGGCTTCCTCTTTATCATTATCGGGATTCAGTTCATCTCCATTGGGCTTCTTGGGGAGATGATCACGCGACAGGAGCCGCGGGATCAGTCGTACTCCATTCGAGAAACCCTCGGGTAGTGATCAGGCGCCGCGTCAGTTCGTTTGTCAACTCCGCACCGTCGCCCTCACCGTTGTTCACTTCAACCTATCTCTTTTCGTCCATCAGCGAAGTTCCCAGTATTCCGATTCGGTGGGGTGTTTTGCATCGAAAAGAATTGTATTTTTCGCATCAATTGAAGCCAAAAACGAATCCCTAATGAAGATCATTCTGATTGGCCCGGCATATCCGTATCGTGGGGGCATCGCCCACTTCACCGGACTCCTGTATAAGCATCTGACGAAGAGCCATGATGTCGAGGTGGTAACCTTCTCTCGTCAGTATCCGAAATTCCTTTTTCCGGGGCAGACTCAGCTCGAAGCGACGGGAGAGAATCTCATAATTCCGTCGATGCAGTTGGTTGATTCGCTGAACCCCCTCACATGGATTCGCACCGGTCGATCGATCGCTCGCAGTAATCCCGATCTCGTCATCTTTATGTACTGGCTCCCTTTCTTTGCACTCGCCTACGCTGCCATTGCCGCGCGGATAAAACGGGGAAGCCGGGCAAACGTCCTCTTCCTCTGTCACAATATTATTCCCCACGAGAATCGAATCGGCGATCGTTTTCTCACGAAGCGCGCGTTCCGATATGGTGATGCCTTCGTTGTGCAGTCACGGGAGGTCAAAAAGGACCTCCTCTCGATATTGCCGGCGGCTGTCCACCGTGTCTTGCCGCATCCGATCTACGAGATTTTCGGAAACGCAATTCCGAAAAAGGAGGCGCGAGAACGGCTGGGGTTCAATCATCAGAAGATCATTCTTTTCTTTGGGTTCATCCGCGCGTACAAAGGACTCGACACAATTCTCCGCGCGATGCCGGCAATCCGGAAAAAGGTTGACGTGCATTTATTGGTGGTGGGAGAATCGTATGAAGACCTCGGCCTGTACCAGCGGCTGGTCGGTTCAGGGGGATTGGAATCGTCGGTGACATTCGTTCGTCAGTACGTTCCAGCGAATGAAGTCAAACTCTTTTTCTCTGCTGCGGATTGCGTCGTGCTCCCCTACAAATCGGCAACCCAGAGCGGAATCGTGCAAATCGCCTACCAGTTTACGAAACCTGTGATCGCGACGGATGTCGGCGGACTCTCCGAGATCGTTCTGGAAGGCCGCACAGGATTCGTCGTTCCTCCTGATGATCCGGATGCACTCGGCCGGGCCGTGATTCGATTCTACGAGGAAAACCGCGAAGAGGATTTCGTTCGAAATGTTGGTCAGGAAAAGGAACAATATGGCTGGAATCATTTCGTTCAGGGTATCGAAGAACTCGTTCGGTCATTGAACACTCGTCAGCGATAGATTTGGATTCAAGAAGAAGGCTCCTCGAGAATGCACTATGACCCCATAAAGCAGACGATGGGCAACCTCGTTCGCGAGAACCGTGTTCTTCGACGTATGTTCTATGGCGCGCTTGGCGCACTTTTTCTCCGGGAATGGCATGTCAAAAGAACGTTGCGGGCGTTATTCCGCGAAAACTCGATTGGACGCGTGTTCGACGCGGGGAGCGGATTTGGCCAGTACTCATACTATATCGCCAAACGATATCCTCGCGCGGGAATCTATGCGGTCGATGTCAAAGAAGAACAAATTCGGGATTGCCAGCGGTTCTTTAAGAGCGCACGGCTGAATCACGTGTTGTTTGCGATCGAAGATCTGACCCAACCGCATCACCGGGACGAATTCGATCTTGTTCTCTCGGTCGATGTCATGGAACATATTCCCGACGATACGCTGGTCTTTCGAAACCTTTACACAGCGTTGCGATCTAAAGGATTCCTCGTCGTCAACACCCCCGCTGCACCAGAGGATTCGGTTCACAAGAAGAACCCGGCCGAGGGAAGCTTCATTGACGAACATGTACGAAACGGGTACTCACCAAAGGAGATCAGGGAGAAGCTGACAACCGTCGGTTTTGACGTGGAGCGGATTCAATTTACGTACGGACCGTACGGGGCCATCGCCTGGACCGTCGGGATCAAGATCCCGATGCAGCTTCTTGGCACCAGCAAGCTCTTTTTCGCCGTGCTGCCGCTCTATTACCTGATCGCTCTGCCGATCTCCTGGGCTTTTATGGCCCTCGATTACTTCATTGAGAGTCGCTCAGGCGGCGGCTTGCTTGTCGTTGCGAGAAAACCATAGGCGAGGCAACAGCGTGGCAAACACTCCAGAGCGGCATCCCCTCGTTTACATCCTCGTTCTCAATTGGAACGGGAAGGATGACACGCTGGAATGCCTCCGGTCACTCAGCGAGATCACATATCCGAATACCCGGGTTGTGGTCATCGACAACGCCTCTATCGACGGATCGGTCACTGCGATCAGAGGTCAGTATCCCTCGGTGCACGTGATCGAAAATACCACAAATCTCCGGTTCGCCGGCGGCAACAATGTTGGCATCCGATACGCCGTCGAGCAAGGAGCGGAGCTTGTACTTCTCCTGAACAATGACACGACCGTCGACAAACATTTTGTCTCAGAGCTTGTTTTGCCCTTCGTTTCTGATAAGACGATCGGGATTGGAGGTGCAAAAATCTATTATTCCAGTCAACCTGATCGACTCTGGTATGCCGGAGGCCGCATCGAGTGGTGGAAAGGATGGATTTCGCACCGCGGGATCCGAGAAATCGATAACGGCCAGCACGACCGGAGCGGAGAGACCGACTACATCACCGGATGTTGCTTGCTTGTTCGGCGGGAGGTGGTTGAGCGTATCGGCGTTCTGGATAACCGATACACGATGTATGGAGAGGATGTCGACTGGTGTGTCCGGGCAAGAAAGGCTGGTTATTCGCTGTGGTATGTCCCCTCGGCGAAGATATGGCACAAAGTCTCGGTGAGCAGCGGCGGACATTTTTCATGGTTCAAGAACTGGAACAAACTTAGAAGCATATTCCGACTGATGCACACACACGGATCCTGGTATCACTGGATCACTTTTCCTCCGATGTTGGCTGTGAACATAGTATTGTCTTTCTTCTCAGCGCGGAGACGATAAGATGGAATTCGGCAAACATATCGGCAAAGGCATCTGGGCATTTGCGGATAAAGCGCTTCCGGCTGTCTATGGGGTCGGATTGATTTTTCTCGCCATCCGTGTGCTTCCCGAGCAGGAGTACGGCGCCTTCGTTATCATCCAGACTCTATTTCTCCTCGGAAACGGATTTGCATTCGCTCTTGCCTTTCAGCCGTTGATCAAATTCCTGGCGGAAGAAAAGGAGGCTGGCTCACATATCTTTGCCAGCACCGTGTTGAATGTCGGATTTCTGATCGCTTTCTCTGCGATTCTTCTCCTGTTCAGAGCCCCCATCATGACGCTGTTCGATCCGTCCGAGGAGGGAGTTTTGACGAGGTTATGGAACTATATTCCTTTGCTGTTTGCCGCGTCTATCCCAAGATCCTTATCGATAAGCATCTTGCAGGCGCGCTATTCCATCGCGAGGGTATTCTGGATCGACGCGATCTATTTTCTGGGCACCCCTGCTCTTATCGCCGTTGGACATGTTACCGGTTCGTTTTCGACAGCCGATGATTTGCTGGGCTATTCGGTGCATGCCCTCGCGGCCTCGTCAGCCGTTTCGATAGTGATCGTATGGTCGCACCTTCCTTCGCGGATTCAAGTGCGAACGGCAACGTTCGGAGAAATCTGGAGCTTTGGAAAATACGTCCTCGGCGGAACATCGATCCACAACGTCTTCGCACAGATGGATGTGTTTTTCATCTCCTCATTTGCGGGAGTGACGGCTGTCGCAATGTACAGTGCGGCAAAGCTCTTCACGCGAGTCTTTGACATGCTTGCGCAGGTTGTGCAGATGTTTTTAGTCCCGCTCTCATCCAAACATTACGCGAACAACGATACCGAGGCCCTGAAGGTGATCGCGGAGAAATCGATATCCTTCTCCACCCTCTTTATCCTTCCCGCGATACTTGCCTTTGTCCTTTTCCCGGGAACAATTCTCAACCTCTTCTACGGAGGGAAGTATGATGAGGCAACGACAATCCTGGCTGTGCTGGGAATCCTCGGACTTATCGTCCCCCTGAACAGCGTGCTCTCGAGCTACCTCATCGGAATGGGGAAGGTGAAACAGGGTTTCTTCTTCGGTCTTGTGTTGCTGATTTTTGCCGCTGCCTCCTTCGCCCTCCTGACTCGGGTCTATGGCCCGGAGGGGACGGCAGTCGGGCTCGTTCTCTCATACGGTCTCTTTGGGATGCTTCTCTTTTGGTATATTCGTCGCTCCGTCCCGATTTCCCTCTCCGGCATTGTGGTACGCTCAAAGGACGCATATCGATTTGTTTTACGGAAAATCTCCGACCTGTCTTCTTGAGAGATCATTGGCAAACAAGCGATCCCCAATATCGAACACTCTCGACCTGGTTCTGCACCCCCTGTGCGGTGCTCCTGATCTTCAATGTCTCTTTTCAATCACGGACAAAAGCCGGCTCCGTTCGAGAGATTCCGGCATTCCATTGAGCACTGAGGATGTTTGACGCACAAAAAGCCGCCGCGCAGCTCGATATCATCTCCAAACAGCTCTTGTCGAGTTAAATGTCCTCTTACACGGAAAATGATGTGATAAAGTGCCGATAGATATGAATCAAGACTATTTTGAAAATGAACGTCCTGAGATTGTAGAACTCGTCGACTCCTCCGCGAAGGTGATCCTGGATGTCGGATGCGGAGCCGGACGTCTTGGGGCGCGATTGAAAACCCTTGATTCAACCCGAACAATCTACGGTATTGAACATAACGAGTCCGCAGCCGCGAAAGCAGAACAGGTTCTGGATCGTGTGTTCGTGGGAGATGTGCAAACCGTTGATCTTCCACTTCAAAACGCTCAGGTCGACTGCATGATCTTTGCGGATATCCTCGAGCACCTCGCACACCCGGAGAAAGCTCTCGCAAAATTGAGGCCTCTGCTTCGGCCCGACGGTTTCATTATCGCAAGCATTCCAAACATGCGTCACTACACTGTCATCCTGCGTTTGATCACAACAGGGTGGAGATATGAGGAATTCGGGTTATTTGACAAAACACATCTTCGCTATTTTTCTCGCGGCACGATGGGAGAATTGCTGTCCGATGCGGGTTTTGTTCCAGACATAGTTGCCCCGCGTGTGGTTGCAAGCAAGAAGATGAGGATTCTGAATTTCTTTTTGTTTGGGATGCTCGAAGAGTTTCTCGCTATGCAGTACATCATTAAAGCGCACCCACGAAAATCGAATGAGGACTAGCAGAGGATGCATGGATCCTTCAGTGTTTATCAACCAGTTTCTTTTTCCTGACCTCGGTAACCATGCCTGTCCCGGCCATATCCATACTTCTTGCGAACTACAACGGCGCAACGTACTTGCGTGAGTGCCTCGATTCCATTATCAGGCACACGACCGATATTTCATATGAGATTATTCTCGTCGATGACTGCTCTACCGATACGAGCATCGACCTTGTTCGCAGGGAATATCCCGATGTTCGGATAATCGAGAATGCGACAAACGTGGGGTTTGCCCGGTCGAATAACGTCGGCGTGACGCACGCACAAGGTTCCTTCATCTGCCTCTTCAACACGGATATCATCCTCCTGAACAATGCCGTTCTGATCATGCACGACTATCTCACTAATCACTCAGACGTTGGAGTTGTTGGGACGTGGTTGAAGAATCGTGACGGGACAAGTCAGGTTTCCTACGGCAGTTCTCCATCGATCACTCAGGCGATTATCGATGCGCTCTTCCTCAATGACCTGTTTCCATCTGCACAATTTCCCAACAAGGGGGTGAAACCACCGCGGGAGAGCAGGGAGCCACGCACGGTGGATTATGTCACTGGCGCCGCACTCATGACGCGCAGAGAATTGGTGGACGAGATCGGTCTCTTCGACGAGCGCTTCTACATGTATTGCGAGGAGGCTGATTTCTGTTATCGCGTGCGTCATCAAAAGAAGCTCAACGTCTGTTTCCTGCCTGATGTCCAGATTATCCACTATGGCGGAGTCTCCTTTCAGGATCATCGTGAGTACCAGATCCGTCTGCAATATGCGAGCTATGATCACTTTCTGAAGAAACACCACGGACTTCTCTATGCTGTGATCACCCGATGGCTTTATGCCTGGCACTATGCCGTGAAGATGGTATATCGTGGCATTCGGTTCCTTGTTGCCCCGGGAGATTCGCGACCACGCTGGCAAAGCGAACTTAAGAGCGCATGGTACGCGGTACGATACAGTATCCGTCCGACAAGAAAGACTGAGTGATTGTGAAGATTCTCTTTGTCACACCATATGTTCCACACATGCGCGCCGGACACGGCGGCGGCGTGTATATGTTCCACATGCTGAAACACCTTGCATCCCGCCACTCGGTCACGCTGGCAACATTTGCCGATGAACGCGAGGAGAATCTGATTCCTTCGCTCCGTGAATATGGGATCACCGTTCACATCATTCCGAGGATGAAGGGGTTCCCGGCTTCAATTGGTCCGCTGATACGGGTCATTGCCCGACGCGCATGGGGACTCCTTCTGAGCATATTCGGCTGGAAACCATACTATGTCACAAAGTATCGTCAGAGGTCTATGGCCGATCTGATTGCCCGTCTTACGCGCGATGAATCGTTCGACATCGTTCAGATTGAGTACGCGCAGATGGCTGATTACATCGGGTCGGTGGCACGCGGCAAGACTGTGCTTCATGATCATGATGTCGCATTGCGGCATGTAAAGCGGGAAATTGAGAGCGCAAAGAATTCCTTTTCCAGGATTGTTCTCATCGCGGAATTGAAGAAATGGGTCCAATACTATCGACAGCTCCCCCGACGGTTTGATCATGTTCTGACGATCACGGAGCAGGACAAGAATCTGCTTCAAGAACATTCTCAGATGCGAAACATTTCGTATCTTCCTGCCGGCGTATCGATGCCTGAATTGGTTCACGTCTTCGAGGCGAGAGAGCCCTGCACGATTGTATTTATGGGATCATTTGCCCATCGTCCCAATGTCGATGCGGCGATGTGGCTTGTTGATTCGATCTTCCCGAAGATCAAGCGCTCAATTCCGGAAGCAATTTTGAAGTTCATCGGTCCGAATCCGCCGCCGACACTGCGAGAGAAGGAGAGTTCAGTAGTCAAGATTCTGGGTTTTGTCGAAGATCTGTCGCGGCATCTTCGGACATCAACGCTCTTTCTAGCTCCCCTTCGAATTGGCGGGGGGCTCAAGATCAAGATCCTCGATGCAATGACTCACGGAATACCGGTTGTCACGACGACGGTGGGGATTGAAGGGATTGACGGATTTCGAAATGGAGATGCGCTCGTGGGTGAAACATCCGATGAGCTTGCCAGGATTGTGATTTCTATGCTCACGGACAAGAAGCTGGCAGCCGAAACGGGAAAGCGGGGTTATGAACTTGTGAAGAAGTATTATTCGTGGGATAGAGCAACATCAGAACTTGAGCGCGTTTACAAATCACTCTACGGCCATAAATAGGGTTTCTTGAAACCAGCTCTTTTTTCGCTTGAATACGCGGATAGAAACGCAGTTGAAAAACCTTAACCATAGAGAGCGCGGAGCCTGCGGAGAGAGATTTTTGGCTTTTGTTCCCAATACGAATTCTTCTCTCGGCGGTCTCTGCGGTTGAATTCTTTCTTTGATCGCTCTTCAACTGTGCTTCTAGAAAAGCATACCACGAATGAACGCGGACTCAAGTGGATTGTCACGGATTGAGAATCAAACACTAAGAAACAGACTATGAAACTTTCAGTTGTTATCCCGGTTTACAACGAAGAGAAGACGATTGCGGAACTGATACGGCGTGTCCAGGAGGTGGAATATGAGAAAGAGATCATCGTGGTTGATGATCGATCGACGGATGGAACGCGGGAAGCCCTTCAGCGGCTGACGAACGCAAATCCGACAAACCTCCGGATACTTTTTCATGAGACGAATCGGGGAAAGGGCGCGGCGCTCCGAACCGGCTTCAACGCCGTTTCCGGCCACGTCGTTGTGATTCAGGACGCGGACCTCGAATACAATCCCCAGGAATATCGCAAACTCCTCAAACCCATCCTTGACGGAAGGGCTGATGTTGTGTATGGTTCCCGATTCATGGGGGGAGATGAACATCGGGTTCTTTTCTTCTGGCACTATCTCGGGAACAAGTTCCTCACTCTTCTCTCGAACATGTTCACGAATCTGAATCTCTCCGACATGGAAACCTGCTACAAGATGTTTCGGGCAGACATCCTGAAGAAGATTACGATCGAGGAAGACCGGTTTGGGTTCGAGCCTGAGATAACGGCGAAAGTCGCAAAGATGGGTTGCCGGATCTTCGAGGTGGGCATCTCCTACAGCGGCCGGGATTATTCGGAAGGAAAGAAGATCAACTGGAAAGATGGCGTGAGCGCACTCCGGTGCATCATCAAATACGGAATCCGTCGGCGTGCAAAAGCATGATTGGCTCTTCTGTGCCGGAGCAGTAATGCTCTTCATCGTCCTGAGCGGATGGAACATTTCGCTCCCCGGACTGCAGTACGATGAATGTCTCGCCGCGGCCCCGGCCGTAAATTTCGTCACCGGGAACACGCACACCGAGCCGATGCAAATCACTCCATCGGTCGTACACATCTTCGGCCGCCCGCTGCCGGTGATGGTGATGACGTACATCGGTCCGGTCAAGACACTGCTTCACATTCCGATCTTCTTCATCGGCGGTATCTCTCCCCTCACGGTGCGCCTTCTCCCCATCATCGTAGTGGCATTGTCGATTCTCCTGACGTTTTCCATCACGCAATCTCTGTTCGATACGTGGAGTGCAAGGGCCACGGTTCTGCTTATCGCTGTCGATCCATCATTTGTTTACTACTTGACGCGCGATGTCGGTCCCTCGGCGCTTCAGGTTCTCTTCAAGCTCCTCTCTCTCCTTCTCTTCATCCAATGGTGGAAGACGAATCGGTCGCTCTATTTTGTGATGGCTGCCCTCCCTCTTGGACTGGGTGTTTCTCACAAAGTCGATTTCATTTGGGTGATCGGAGGATTGACTGTTGCCCTCGTTCCTATTCTCGGCAGACAACTTTTGCAGAGAATGAATTGGAGTCTTGTTCTTGGTGGTGTCATTGCCTTTGCTGTCGGGGCCGCTCCGATTGTCGCGTTCAATATTGCTTCAGGGGGGGTCACATTTCTGCCGTTTGTGACAAAACTCTCTGCTGAAGCTTCCGCCGGAGGAGTTTCAGTTGGAGCGCATACAGCTGAACGATTTGATCAGCTGATCGGTCTTCTCAACGGTGAACAACTCACACTGCTATTCAGCGGTTCGGCGCTCCTTGTCAAACCAATCTCTCAGCTCATACCCGTTTCGCTCGGACTCAGTGCGTTGAGTTTCATTCTCCTCTCCTTCCAGCGGGGCCGCACAATCTCGATCCGGCCTCTCGTTGGACTCTGGCTGTATTCCATCATCGTATTTGGCGCAACACTCTTCTCCCCCACGACCCTCTCGACGCATCATCTGCTGACGCTCTATCCGATGCTCCACATGATTATTGCGGCATCAGTGGGAATATTTCGGGAGGGCTCTCCTCTGATGAGAAGACTCTGGATAGGGAGAATATTTGTCGCATCCCTCTTTTTCGCTTCCCTTGCAGCAACGCTTGAAATCGGATCATCTCTCCGAGCAACCGGCGGCACCGGTTATTGGTCCAACGCGATCTACGATCTCAACCACTACCTCCTCCGGCGACAATCATCTGTGGTGGCAATGGAATGGGGATTCACAAACAACCTGATTGTTCTCTCTAAGGGAGAACTGAAGATCCAGCGCCCTTACAGAGATGCCTGGAAAGATCCTCTCTCGGCTGAAACTGTTGCTCCGTATCTTGATCGGGAAGCCGTTTACCTCTTTCACACTTCCGAATATGCAAACTTTCAGTCGCCTTTCTCGGCACTTGAGGAGGCGAGCCACAATCACGGATTTGAGTTGGTTCGAGAGACAAGTTTTTCTCAACGGGATGGGAAGGAGGTGTATACCCTGTATAGAATCCACCCGATGAACGATCAAAGACCGCTCCGATCACCGGCCGCCTTATCGATTCGATGACCTTCCGCCACTGATCTCCCCGCTCATCGGATCGGATCATTTTTGAGATCACGTTTTTGTATATTCTTTGAAGCGGGAGCGATGCTCCCTCAATGATTTCTCACCACTGAACGATTTGAACGGCATGGCACAACAAACTCAGTCAAAGATCAATCCTCAGGGAAAGCAAAAGCCGCACGACCATCCCTTTATCACACGGTATCGACATATCATTACCGTCATTGTTCTTATCGTCACGCTCCTTGTGTACTTCAGGGAGATCGTGTTCTCCGACAAGGTCTATCTCTCACCTGATTATGTTGCTCCGCACAGTTTCAACACCCTCCTCAATGACGCAAAACAGGAGGGGATATTCGTACTTTGGAATCCCTACATCTTCTGCGGCATGCCGGCCTATGGGAGTTTGACCATTTCGAGCAATCGCGTTTTTGATTTCATCGGGTTTTCGATCGAAAAAATCATCGAGGTGGCCGGTGGAATCTTTGACAGTCAGGTTGGATGGGGGATTGTCTACTATCTGATTATGGGGATTGGAGTGTACTTGCTCGCCCTGAGGAAGACGAAAGAGTGGACACCTTCGCTGGTTGCCTCGGTTGCCACAATCTTCTCGATGTATATCATCATCTGGCTCACGGTCGGTCATGGAACCAAGCTCATCGTCATGGCATTCTTTCCTTTCATCCTTCTCCTCACCGACCGGCTGCGTGAGCGCTGGAGCTTTCTTGATTCCCTCTTCCTGCTGTTGGCGATTCACTTCGCTTTTATCGGCAGCCACATCCAGATGATCTTCTACATCTATCTCACGCTCGGCATCTATCTCCTCTATTTTTTCATTCGGGATCTTGTCACAAAGCAACAGACGTGGAAGGCAACTCTCCGGACAGCCGGTGTTCTTGTCGTGGTCACGGGTCTTGCGTTCGCGATGATTTCAGACAAATACTTATCCGTCCTTGAATACAATCCTTATTCGATCCGCGGATCGGGACCAATCACTTCTACCACCCAGGCGAAGGAATCTGCGACTCCGGAAGGAGGATTGGAATACGATTACGCGACGAATTGGTCTTACGCGCCCGGCGAGATCATCACCTTTGTCGTTCCCTCGTGGTACGGATTCGGCTGGCACACCTATCAGGGGACCCTGACAAATCAACAACCGATTCGTGTCAACACCTACTTTGGTCCCCAGCCCTTCACCGACGCTCCTCAGTACATGGGGATTGTGGTGCTGGTGCTGGCGATCATTGGATTCGTACGAAACCGCAAGGAGCCGTTCGTGCAGTTTTCCGTGATTCTTATTGGCGTCTCGTTGCTGATTTCCTTCGGCAAGGAATTTTCGCTCTTGTACAACCTGATGTTCGACTATTTCCCGTACTTCAACAAGTTTCGCGCTCCGTCGATGATCCTTGTCCTTGTGCAGTTCTTTGTTCCCCTTCTCGCGGCATACGGACTTGCTTCCCTCCTTGGCGATGCCAAATCAACCATTCCTCCGAAGCGCATGAACCGGTGGAAGTTCTCGCTTCTTGGTCTCGGAGTCCTGGTCCTCACCGGAGTGATGGCGCGCAGTATTTTTTCCTCCCTCTACGAAATGTTTCTCCCCCTGCAGGAAACCGCCAAAGTCATCGGCGGCAAGTACGGCAATCCCCAGGTTGGAACTGAACTGGCTAAGTTTGTCTCGGCAGGAGTGGGGACAGATGTGATGTTTGCATCGCTCTTTCTTCTCATCGGTCTTGGCGCGATCGTCATGCTCTGGCGCAAAAAAATCTCTCTCACTGTCGCGGGGGGTATTGTGTTGGCCGTCGTCGTCGCAGACCTCTGGCGGATCAACACCAAGCCTGTTGAAACCAGCAGCCAGTTAGAGCAGGATCAGATGTTTGCCGCCCCCGATTATGCAAAATTCCTGATTCAGGATACTGCTCTCTATCGGACTCTTGAATTCGAAAACGGTCAGCCGCCGTACAGCAACACGCTTGCCTACTGGCGGATTCAAAGCGCCTTCGGTTATCAGGGGGCGAAGATGAGGTGGTATCAGGACATGATCGATGTGGTTGGACTGAACAATCCTCTGCTCTGGCAGTTGATGAATGTGAAGTACATCATCAGCAATCAGGAGATGTCACATCCCGCTCTGGGTCTCGTTATGGATGGGCCAACGAGGAAGGTCTATTTGTTTCATTCTGCCGTTCCACGGGCATTTTTCGTCAACCGGTACGAAGTGAAGAAGGATCGTGAGATTCTCCAGCAAATGTCGGAGATGACTTTCAATCCGCAGGATGTGGCATATTTTATCGATGATCCGAATTTCCAGATCGAGCCGCCGACGCCGGGAGCATCTCTGAGGTTTCTGGAATACGGGATTCAACATCTTAAGATCGAGACCATTGCGACCGGGAACAACCTTCTGTTTCTGAGCGAGACATACTATCCGGAGGGTTGGAAGGCATATCTTGATGGAACGGAAATTCCGATCTATCGCGCGAATTATCTTTTCCGCGCTGTCCGGATTCCACCCGGCAAACATGTACTGGAGATGAAATATGAATCGGCGAGCTTCAAGCTCGGTCAGATGTTGAGTATCATCACGAACATTGTGCTCCTTGGAGGATTTGTTTTCGCGGGAGTTCAATACGCGCGCAAGCGCCGGAAGCCAGAGTAGCCATAGATGATGCAGAAATCGCGGCAGGTCTTGTTCCTACCCACGCGTTCCGATTTCGGCACGTTTTCTGTGCTACTTCCTTTTTCAAAGAGAAAGTAGAAATCTGTCTGTAGTGTGAAATGCATCTGGCCCGCAGAAGGTAACCTTCAGGCCGTGCCTACTTTATCGTCGTGCCGGACCTGATCCGGCACCTGCTTGTCCCAGCACGCACGC
>Ga0208244_100620_pt1 | contig 30316 bp, 26 predicted proteins | sample SubbioCR12Aug_5A_FD_184828 | JGI IMG/M metagenome (GOLD analysis project Ga0208244, IMG submission 184828) | Serpentinite rock and fluid subsurface biosphere microbial communities from McLaughlin Reserve, California, USA - CR12Aug_5A (SPAdes) | ecosystem: Environmental > Terrestrial > Deep...
GCCCGCCGCTGGGGCGTCGGCGCCGGTGCCGCACATTTTCTCGGCGGCCATTTCCGACCGCATCAGGAACTGAAGGGACAGCTGGCCGCCTTCGTCGGCGCGGAGCGCGCGCTGTTCTTCTCCACCGGTTACATGGCCAACCTCGGCGTGGTGCCCGCATTGGCCGGGCGCGGCGACACGGTCTTTGCCGACCGCCTCAACCATGCCTCGCTGATCGACGCCGTGCGGCTCTCCGGCGCGCATAGTCGCCGCCACCCCCACGGCGACCTGGCCGCGCTGGAAAAGCAGCTTTCCAACTGCGGAACCGGCCAGAAGCTGATCCTCACCGACAGCGTCTTCAGCATGGATGGCGACGTCGCGCCGCTGGCGGAACTAGCAAAACTGGCAGAGCGCCACGACGCCTGGCTGGTAGTGGATGACGCGCACGGTTTCGGCGTCCTCGGTCCGCAGGGTCGCGGCGCCCTCGCCGCCCGCGGCCTCAAGCCAACCGGCCGACTGCTCGTCATGGGCACGCTGGGCAAGGCCGCCGGCGTCGCCGGCGCCTTTGTCGCCGGCGACAACCCGGTCATTGAATGGCTAACGCAGAAGGCGCGCACGGCGATTTTCACCACCGCCGCGCCGCCGATGCTGGCCGCCGCGCTGCTGACCAGCCTGCAACTCATTGAAGCCGCTGATGATCGGCGCGCTCATCTGCAATCACTGATTGCCCGCCTGCGAAGTGGATTGACACTACTTTGCGCCCGCACCGGCTGGCGACTGCCGCCCTCGACCACCCCTATCCAGCCGCTGGTGATCGGCGACAATCACGGTGCCTTAGCTCTCGCCGAGGCCCTGAAAGCCCGTGGCGTCTGGGCCCCGGCGATCCGCCCGCCGACAGTGCCCGCCGGCCAGGCGCGGCTGCGCATTTCGCTCTCCGCCCGGCATACCGAGGCGCAGGTGGACCGACTGCTGGAAGCGCTCGAAGACGTCGCGCCGTGAAAGATCTGGTGCTCATCCCCGGCTGGGGCTTCGACGCCCGCGTCTGGCAGCCGCTGGTCAGGTTGCTGGGAAAAGATTTCCGCATCCATTCGGCTGGCGACGACCTGCCTGCCAATGCAGTGATATGTGGCTGGTCGCTGGGCGCGCTGACCGCGCTGCAATGGGCGCTGAATCAGCCCGAAAAAATCGCCCGCCTCGTCCTGATCGGCGCGACGCCGCGTTTCATGCAGGCACCCGACTGGCCACACGGCCAGCCGCCAGCCCTGCTGGAAGAGTTCGCCGCTGCCGTCGCCGCCAATCCGCGCGCGGCGCTGCGGCGCTTTGCCACGCTGCTGAATCAGGGTGATGTCGACTCACGTCGCCTGACCCGCGAACTCGCCGCGCTGCTTGACGACCCCCTCTCCCCCGCCCCCTCTCCCGCAAGGGGCGAGGGGAGTGTTGTTGCACTGGTCGCCGGATTGCAGACCCTGCGCGACACCGACCTGCGCCAGGATGTCGACCGCATCCGTCAGCCGGTCCTGCTGCTGCACGGCGCGCACGATGCCCTGATGCCGCTGGCCGCGGCCGAGTGGCTGGCGGAACATTTACCAGTTGCCCGGCTGGAAGTCCTTTCCGGCGTTGCCCACGCACCCTTTCTTGCGCAACCGGAGCGCTGTGCGGATTTGCTGGCTCGCTTTGCCGATGAATAAACGCGCCATCCGCGAATCCTTCGACTGCGCCGCCGCCGGCTACGATTCTGTCGCCGGTCTGCAACGGCAGGTCTGCGAGCTCCTGGTCGCCGCCACGCCAACATTGCCAGCGCCGACTTTGGCCACCACGATCCTCGATGCCGGCTGCGGCACCGGCTACGGCCTGCGCCTGCTTGCTGCGCGTTGGCCGGCAGCACGTCTGGTCGCCGCCGACTTCGCCTGCGGGATGTTAAAAAACACAGAAGGCGAACGGATCTGCGCCGATATCGAGGCGCTACCCCTTCCGGCAAACACCTTCGATCTTTACTGGTCAAGCCTCTCGATCCAGTGGTGCGACACGCAACGCGCCATCGCCGAAGCCGCCCGCGTGATCCGTCCCGGCGGCGTACTCGCCGTCAGTAGCCTCGGCACCGGCACGCTGACCGAACTGAATAACGCATTCGCCGGCGTCGATCAGCACCGCCATGTACTTGAATTTGCACCGGATAAAGCAATGGCCGAGGCCTGCGCCGCAGCGGGCTTGCGCAATGTGCGGCTTACAACCCGCAGCATCCGCCACTTCCACCCTGATCTGAAAGCACTGCTGCGCACCCTGAAATCGCTCGGTGCCAATCAGGTCGGCACCAACCGCCGGCCGGGACTCTTGGGCCGCCGCGTCTGGCAGGGTGTCGAAGCGCGTTACGAATCCTTGCGGGAAGCTGACGGTCTTCCCGCGACTTACGAGGTCATCCTGTGCACAGCAAGCAAGCGTACTTTGTAACCGGCACCGACACCGAGGTCGGCAAAACCCTCGTCACCTGCGCCCTGCTCCACGCGGCCCGGCAACAGGGGCTCAGTGCAGTCGGCATGAAACCGGTGGCCGCCGGCACGGATAACATGGGCCGCAACGAAGATGTCGAACGGCTGACGGCCGCAAGTTCATTTGTCGGGAAGCCGGAACTCGTCAATCCCTACTGCTTCGCGCCCCCCATCGCCCCCCACATTGCCGCCGCCGAATCGGGGCGGGCCATTGACCTCGATGTGATCCAGCGGGCCTTCAATCAGCTCTCCGCGGAGGCCGATCTCACCCTGGTCGAGGGCGCCGGCGGTTTTCTCGTGCCGCTGGGCGAAAAAATCGATACCGCCGATCTGGCCATCCGCCTGAACCTGCCGGTCATTCTGGTAGTCGGTCTGCGCCTGGGTTGCATCAACCACGCCCGGCTCACCGCCGCCGCCATTCTTCATAGCGGTTTGACCCTGGCCGGCTGGGTGGCCAACAGCATCGACCCGGCAATGACCCGACGTGAAGAAAACATCGCGGCGCTGGTGACCCGCCTGCCCGCGCCACTGCTCGGCGTGCTCCCCCACCAAGCCGCGCACGACCCGGCGGCAGTGGCGCATTTGCTGCGGCTTCCCCTGCTTTCATGAAATAAGTCACCACTCCGCCCTTGAAAATCGGGTGAAGTGGCCGCATTCACTGCATGGTTAAACGTAATAAAGGACGCGATCCCATGCAGGAAACACAAAATCTCCCGCTTTCGGAACTGGATGCAAAAGTCGGCGCTGGCGAGACGGCGCAAGCCGGATCGCCGGGTAACTCGGAGACGGCATCTCTGGATGCAGTCGATGCCATTACCGGCGCCGAAGTCATGCCCAGCATCGAAGAACTGTTCAAGGCCGCCGAACTAAAGGCTGCCGAGAGCCACGACGCCTGGCTGCGCGCCAAGGCCGACACCGAAAACCTGCGCCGCCGCGCCCAGGAAGACGTCAGCAAGGCACACAAATTTGCCGCCGAGAAATTCGCCGGCGAGCTGCTGGCTGTCAAGGACAGCCTCGAAGCCGCGCTGGCCGTCGAAACCCAGACGGTCGAGGCATTCAAGTCCGGCGTCGAACTGACGCTCAGGCAACTCGTCGCCGCCTTCGAGAAATCCTCGGTGGTCGAATTGAATCCGCTGGGCGAGAAGTTCGATCCGCGCTTCCACCAGGCCATCGCCATGGTCGAAGCCAAGCAGGAGCCCAACACGGTGGTCAGCGTGCTGCAAAAAGGCTACGCCTTGCACGAGCGACTCCTGCGCCCGGCAATGGTCACCGTCGCGAAACCCAAAGCGGCTGCTTGAAGCGCGGGACGATAACCCCATATTCAGCGCAGGCAAGCATATCTCCACGAATTCAGCACAAAAGGAATCCAAAATGGGCAAGATCATCGGCATCGACCTGGGCACTACCAATAGCTGCGTCGCCATCATGGAAGGCGGCAAACCGAAAGTTATCGAAAACTCCGAAGGCGCGCGCACCACGCCTTCCGTTGTCGCCTACACCGAGGACGGCGAGATTCTTTGCGGCGCCAGCGCCAAACGCCAGGCCGTCACCAACGCACGGAATACTCTGTATGCGGTCAAGCGCCTGATCGGCCGCCGCTTCGAGGAAAAGGAAGTGCAGAAGGACATCGACCTGATGCCCTTCACGATCGTCAAGGCCGACAACGGCGACGCCTGGGTGCAGGTGCGCGACAGCAAAATGGCGCCGCCGCAGGTTTCCGCCGAAGTGCTGCGCAAGATGAAGAAAACCGCCGAAGACTATCTCGGCGAAGAAGTCACCGAAGCGGTCATCACCGTGCCGGCCTACTTCAACGACAGCCAGCGCCAGGCCACCAAGGACGCCGGCAAGATTGCCGGCCTCGAAGTCAAGCGCATCATCAACGAGCCGACCGCTGCGGCGATTTCCTTCGGCCTCGACAAGCAGGAAGGCGACCGCAAGATCGCGGTATTCGACCTGGGCGGCGGCACTTTCGACATCTCCATCATCGACATTGCCGAGATCGAAGGCGAGCACCAGTTCGAGGTTCTCTCCACCAACGGCGACACCTTCCTCGGCGGCGAGGACTTCGACCAGCGCATCATCGATTACATCGTCACCGAGTTCAAGAAGGAACAGGGCGTCGACCTCAAGGCCGACGTGCTGGCCCTGCAGCGCCTGAAAGAATCCGCCGAGAAAGCCAAGATCGAACTGTCATCCAACCAGCAGACCGAAATCAACCTGCCCTACATCACCGCGGATGCTTCCGGCCCCAAACACCTGACGATGAAGATCACCCGCGCCAAGTTCGAGTCGCTGGTGGACGAGTTGATCGAGCGCTGCGTCGCCCCCTGCCGCATGGCCATCAAGGATGCCGGCGTCAAGATCGAAGATATCGCCGATGTGATCCTGGTCGGCGGCATGACGCGCATGCCCAAGGTGCAGGACAAGGTCAAGGAGTTGTTCGGCCGGGAACCGCGCCGTGACGTGAACCCCGACGAGGCTGTCGCCGTGGGTGCCGCCATTCAGGGCGGCGTGCTGCAAGGCGAAGTCAAGGACGTGCTGCTGCTGGACGTCACCCCGCTTTCCCTGGGCATCGAAACCCTGGGCGGCGTGATGACCAAGCTGATCAATAAAAACACGACGATCCCGACCAAGACCAGCCAGACTTTCTCCACCGCCGACGACAACCAGAACGCCGTGACCATCCATGTGCTGCAGGGCGAGCGCGAAATGTCCGCCGGCAACAAGAGCCTGGGCCAGTTCAATCTGACCGACATTCCGCCCTCCCCGCGCGGCATGCCGCAGATCGAGGTCACCTTCGACATCGACGCCAACGGCATTCTGCATGTCTCGGCGAAAGACAAGGGTACCGGCAAGGAAAGCAAGATCACCATCAAGGCCAACTCCGGCCTCTCCGACGAGGAGATCCAGCGCATGGTGCAGGACGCCGAGGCCCACGCCGAGGAAGACAAGAAGGCCCACGAACTGGTCGATACCCGCAACCAGTGTGACGCCATGGTGCATTCGGTGAAAAAAGCGGTCGCCGAGCACGGCGACAAGGTCGACGCCGACGAAAAGGCCAAGATCGAAGCCGCCATCAAGGAAGCCGAAGAGGCCATGAAGGGCAACGACAAGGCCGACATCGAAGCCAAGACACAGGCGCTGGGTCAAACCTCACAGAAACTCGGCGAGAAGATTTATGCCGAGACACAACAGCAGGCAGGCGCTACCGAAAATGCACCGGGCGGCGAAACGAAGAAGGACAACGCCGACGTGGTGGATGCCGAATTCACCGAAGTAAAAGATAAAAAGTAATCCACCGGCAACACATCGGCAGCGGGCCGCCGGCTAGTTTCTAGCCCCGGCCCATTGCCGTTTAATCAGGACAGTCATGGCAAAACGCGACTACTACGAAGTCCTCGGCGTCAATCGCGACGCATCCGACGACGAGATCAAAAAGGCCTATCGTCGCCTGGCGATGAAGCATCACCCTGACCGCAATCCGGACAACCCCAAGGCCGAGGATCGCTTCAAGGAAGCCAAGGAAGCCTACGAGATTCTCTCCGACGCCAAGAAGCGTCAGGCCTACGACCAGTTCGGGCACGCCGGCGTCGACCAGCAGGCCGGCATGGGCGGCGGCGCTGGCCATGGCAACTTCGGCGATGCGTTCTCGGACATCTTCGGCGATATCTTTGGCGGCCGGGGCGGCGGCGGGCGTTCCAACGTCTATCGCGGCGCCGACCTGCGCTACAACCTCGAGGTCACGCTGGAAGAAGCCGCGCGCGGCACCGAAACGCGCATCCGCATTCCCACCATGGCCGAATGCGAAAGCTGCGACGGCAGCGGCGCCAAAAAAGGCACCGAACCTAAAACCTGCCCGACCTGCGGCGGCCATGGCCAGGTGCGGATGCAGCAAGGCTTTTTCTCCATTCAGCAAACCTGCCCGAAGTGCCACGGCAGCGGCCGCTACGTCGCCAACCCCTGCGGCACCTGCCACGGCGCCGGCCGAGTCAAGCAACACAAGACCCTCTCGGTCAAGATTCCCTCCGGCATCGACGAAGGCGATCGGATTCGCCTGTCCGGCGAGGGCGAGCACGGCGTCAATGGCGGCCCGCCCGGCGACTTGTATGTACAAATTCACATCAAGCCGCACCAGGTTTTCCAGCGCGACCACGACGACCTGCATTGCGAAATGCCCGTCAGCTTCACCGCCGCCGCGCTGGGTGGCGAGATAGAAATCCCCACACTGGACGGCGTCGCCAAACTCAAGGTTCCCGCCGAAACCCAGTCCGGCAAGGTCTTCCGTCTGCGCGGCAAAGGCATCAAGGGCGTGCGCTCGGCCGCTCATGGCGACCTGCTCTGCCACGTCGTCGTCGAAACCCCGGTAAGCCTGACCGAGCGTCAGAAGGAATTGCTGCGGGAATTCGAAGAAATCAGCCAAGGCAACGCCGCCACCCATAACCCCAAGGCACAAGGCTGGCTGGACAAGGTAAAGGACTTCTTCGGCGGTTAGCCGCAGTCTTGTGTTTCGAAAAAAACCGCCACTTGGGCGGTTTTTTGATCGATTCGATTGCCTGTCGGGTCACCCCCCTATTTGAATCTGGACCTGACTGAAGCGAGCGCTTCGCCCACTGCGTCCCAGGCCATTTCGACGCCCGCCTTCATGTCTTCCCAGGCACCTGCGGCAGACTGCTGTAGCTCCTCCATTTTTTTCTTGGCATGGTCGCGCTTGCCATGCAGAATCTCGATATGCTCATGGTATTCAGCACGGGTCTTTGCCCCGACCTGATCCGCCTTGGCAGCCAGAGCATCGATTTCGTTGCTCCACTGGTCCAGCCTGGAATGCATTTTGCGGATGTATTCGTCTTTCGTGCTCATACAGATCTCCTTTCAATTGTGCAGTGTGGTGAATGATGGCGCTCTGAAACCATATCCCGGATATTTCGGGACTCGCATCAGCGAGATTGCTTCATGAACAAGCGTTTCTCTTCCAGCGTTGCCAAAGCGGCAACGTAGGAGGCCTCAAACTTGGCCACACCCTCCTCTTCAAGTTCTCCGACGATGGTCTCGATGCTCACACCCAGCCCCTTCAATGTCTCCAGATCAAGTCTGGCGCGATCGAGCTTGCCTTCCAGCGAAGAGTGAATGGTGCCATGATCGACAAAGGCCTCTAGCGTTTCCTGAGGTACCGTGGTGACAGTATCGGGGCCGATCAGCTTATCCACATACAGAATATCCGGGTATGCCGGATTCTTGGTGCCGGTGGATGCCCACAGGAGTCTTTGCGGCCTGGGCTTGCCGGAAATCCCGGCAAGGCGAAACGGCATCACTGCCTTGTAATGGTCATAGGCAAGCCGGGCCAGCGCAATCGCAATGCGTCCGCGCAACGCCAGCGCAGCGGGTTTGCCGATGGTTTCCAGGATTTTGTCGACCTTGCTGTCAATACGGCTCACGAAAAATGAAGCCACCGAGGCAACGCTGTCGATCTTGGCGCAATTCGACAGCCCACGCAGATAGGCTTCTGCCACCGCCACGTAGCGTTCAACCGAGAACAGCAGGGTCGCATTGACGTTGATCCCCTCGGCAATCAGTTGCTCCACAACCGGCAAGCCGGCCACGGTGGCGGGTACCTTGATCATCAGGTTGGGCCGGTTCACCACCTGCCAAAGATGCCTGGCCGCCAGCAGCGTGGCATCGGTGTCATGAGCCAGACGCGGCGAGACTTCGAGACTCACATAACCATCCCGTCCCCCACTTTCCTCATGCACCGGACGCAACAGGTCAGCCGCCATCTGAACGTCGCGCACCGTAAGCCACTCGTAAATCGTCTCGATATCCATGTCGGGATTCGTCCGCGACAGTTCCAGGATGGCATCATCATAGGCGGCGCTGGCCGCAATGGCCTGCTGGAAGATGGTGGGATTGCTGGTCACTCCGCTGATGCCCATGCGGATGAAAGATCTCAGGCCATCCCCGACCAGCATCCGGCGGTCGATACTGTCCAGCCACATGGATTGACCCACGTCTCCTAATTCGGGGATTGTTGCCATGGCGGCTTCCTTTCCTTCACGCTAACCAACTATATGGTAGTGTATGAACTGAATTGTCGCCAGGGATTTTAAAAAAGCGGCTTGGAGTTTCCCTGCAGCGATAAGGTACGGAATCGAGCCAAGTCGTCGTGGCAAGCTCGCCAGCCTTGGCCTAGAGTTGGTAGCGACAGGCAGGAAGCAACTGCGGTCAAGGCCGAGATTTCCACCTCAACAGAAAGGAAGGCAGCATGAACAATGCGACCGGCACCTCTCGCGCCCCTGCTACTGAAGAACTGGAGCATCTGGACGCTTGGTGGCGGGCCTGCAATTATCAGGCGGCAGGCATGATCTACCTGCAAGACAACCCCCTGTTGCGCCAACCCCTCAAGCCCGAGCACATCAAGCAAAGACTGCTGGGGCACTGGGGGGCAAGTCCGGCCCTCTCCTTCACCTATGCCCACCTGAACCGGATGATCGTCAAGCACGACCTCGATGCCATCTTCCTGGCCGGTCCTGGGCACGGTGCTCCCGGGGTGCTGGGTCCGGTCTATCTGGAAGGCACCTACTCGGAGGTCTATCCCAACAAGGGCGAGGATGAAGATGGCATGAAGCTCTTCTTCAAGGAATTCTCCTTCCCCGGTGGCATCGGCAGCCACTGCACGCCGGAGACCCCGGGCTCCATCCACGAAGGCGGCGAACTGGGCTATTCGATCGCCCATGCCTTTGGCGCGGCCTTCGACAACCCAAGCCTGCTGGTGGCGGTGATGGTGGGCGACGGCGAGGCGGAAACCGGGCCGCTCGCCACCGCCTGGCATTCCAACAAGTTCCTGAATCCCGTGCGCGACGGTGCGGTGCTACCCATCCTCAATCTAAATGGCTACAAGATCAACAACCCCACAGTGCTCGCCCGCATCCCCCATGAAGAACTGCAGAGCCTCTTCGAGGGCTACGGCTGGATACCCCATTTCGTCGAAGGCGACGAGCCGATGGACATGCACCGCACCATGGCCGCGACGCTGGAGGAATGTGTCGCAACGATCCAGGAGATTCAGAATCAGGCTCGCGCCAGTGGCACACCCAGCCGGCCCCGCTGGCCGATGATCGTGTTGCGCACTCCGAAGGGCTGGACCGGACCGCAAAAAGTGGATGGCCATCAGGTGGAGGGCACTTGGCGTGCCCATCAGGTACCCATTGCCAATGTGCGGGACAACCCGCAGAAACGCTTGCTGCTAGAGGAGTGGCTACGCAGTTACCGGCCGGAAGAACTATTCGATGCAGCCGGTCGCCTGATCCCGGAACTCCGGGCCATGGCGCCGCGTGGCGCCCGGCGCATGAGCGCAAATCCACACGCCAATGGTGGGTTGCTGCGCAAGGCGCTGCGTCTGCCGGACTTTCGGGAATACGCGACCGCAGTCGTCCGGCCGGGCGAAACCCGGGTCGGCAACACCCTCCCCCTCGGCGAATTCCTGCGCGACATCCTGCGCCGCAATCAGGACAACTTCCGCGTCTTCGGGCCGGACGAGACCACCTCGAACCGCCTGAGCGCGGTGTACGAGGCGAGCAAAAAGACCTGGCTGGCGGGGATGCTGCCCGAGGATGCCGACGGCGGCGAACTGGCGGCGGACGGACGGGTCATGGAAGTGCTCTCGGAACACACGCTGGAGGGCTGGCTGGAAGGCTATCTGCTCACCGGGCGGCATGGCTTCTTCTCGACCTACGAGGCGTTTGTGCACGTCATCGACTCGATGTTCAACCAGCACGCCAAGTGGCTGGACATTGCCGAGGACATTCCCTGGCGGGCGCCGGTGTCGAGCCTCAACCTGCTGATCACATCGACCGTCTGGCGCCAGGACCACAATGGCTTCACTCATCAGGATCCAGGCTTCCTCGACCTGGTGGTGAACAAGAGCCCGACCGTCACCCGCATCTACCTGCCGCCCGACGCCAACTGCCTGCTCTCGGTGGCCGACCACTGCCTGAAGAGCACCAATGACGTCAATGTCATTGTCTGCGACAAGCAGCCACACCTGCAGTATCTGGACATGGACGCCGCCGTGCGCCACTGCACCAAGGGCATCGGCATCTGGGACTGGGCCAGCAACGATTTTGGCGCGGAACCCGACGTGGTCATGGCCTGTTGCGGCGACGTGCCGACACAGGAGGCATTGGCGGCAGTCGACCTGCTGCGCGAAAACTTCCCGGCACTCAAGATCCGCTTCATCAACGTGGTCGACCTGTTCCGCATGACACCCGCGAGCGAGCACCCCCATGGGCTCGCGGATCGCGACTTTGACAGCCTGTTTACCGTGGACCGGCCGATCATCTTCAACTTCCATGGTTACCCCTGGCTGATCCACCGCCTGGCCTACCGGCGCACCAACCACAAGAACCTCCATGTGCGCGGCTACAAGGAGAAGGGCAACATCAACACGCCACTGGACCTGGCAATGCAAAACGAAATCGACCGCTTCAGCCTGGCCATCGATGTCATCAACCGCGTGCCGGGCCTCCTGGTGGCCGGCGCACACGTCAAGGAGCGGCTCCGTGACATGCAAATCGATTGCCGCAGCCATGCCTATGCGCACGGCGTGGATCGGCCCGACATCGTTGCCTGGAACTGGCCAGAGCCCAAGCCATGAACCGACGGTGATCTTGTTTATTTGGAGGCAAGCATGGAAATTCTGAAGCAAGTCGTCAATATTGCCGCCTATACCCTTGAGGCTATCGGCGTGCTCACCATCCTTGCCGGTTGCGTTGTCGCCGGCATGGGATTTCTGCGCGAGTGGCGGCACATGGGCGCGGAGGCAGCCTATAGCACCATGCGGCGGCGGCTTGGATAGGGCATCATCCTTGGCCTGGAATTCCTCATCGCGGGAGACATCATCCAGACCGTGGTGCTCACCCAGAACTCTGGAGAGCGCAGCGGTGCTGGCCGTCATCGTACTCATCCGCGCATTCCTGAGTTTCACCTTGGAACACAGCATTGAAGGGCGCTGGCCCTGGCAGGGCCCACCCATCGAAAAATCCTCCTGACGCTTGCCAAGGAATTCGACATGACATCAGCAACAATGCACACGCGCCCGTTTACCGCTCTGGGCAACGACGACGTCTCCCAGGTGGGCGGGAAAAATGCGTCCCTTGGCGAGATGACCCGGCATCTGGGAGACGCCGGCATTCATATACCTGAGGGCTTTGCCACCACCGCCAGCGCTTACCGTGAATATCTGGAGCACAACAAATTATCGGCGCCCATCACAGGACTGCTGGAGGATTACCGCACCCAGCGGAAGACATTGGAAGAAGCCGGCGCAGCCATCCGCCAATTGTTTCTTGACGCGGCATGGCCTGATGAAATCGCCGAGTCCATCCGCGCCGCCTATCGCCAGCTGGCCAAACAAATCGGCCGGGAAGCGCCTGACGTGGCGGTGCGCAGCAGTGCCACCGCCGAGGATTTGCCCGACGCCAGTTTCGCCGGCCAGCACGAGAGCTATCTCAACATCCGCGGCGAGGCTGCCCTGCTCGACGCCTGCCGACGTTGCCTGGCCTCCCTGTTTACCGACCGGGCCATTGTCTATCGCGACAATCACGGCTTCGATCACATGCGCGTCGCCCTGTCCGTCGGAGTCCAGCGCATGGTGCGCGCGGACAGCGGCGCTGCCGGGGTAATGTTCTCCCTGGATACCGAAACCGGTTTTCCAGACGTGGTGCTGATCGACGCGGTCTGGGGGCTCGGTGAGACAGTGGTGCAAGGCAGCGTAGACCCGGACGAATATCAGGTTTTCAAGCCGCTGTTGGAGAAAGCCGACTGTTGCCCCATCATCGAACGTCAGATCGGCGGCAAGGCCAACAAGCTGGTGTATGCCGAGGGCGACGACCAGACGACCCGACTGGTGGAAACGGATGCAGCAGAACGTACCCGGCTGGTGCTGTCCGACGCGCAGATCCTGCAACTGGCCCGCTGGGCGGTGGCGATCGAGGCGCATTACCAGCGGCCCATGGACATTGAATGGGCGCTGGACGGCGAGACCGGGGAGTTGTTCATCGTGCAGGCCCGGCCGGAAACCGTGCAGTCGCGGGTACAGGCCGGCGCACTCAAGTCCTATCACATGAAGGCCGAGGGCGAGCGGCTGGTGCGCGGCAACGCCGTTGGCGCTGCCATCGCCGCCGGCCAGGTATGCCGTATGGATCAACCGGGGCAAGCTGCCGACTTCCCGGAGGGTGGCATTCTGGTCACCGCCATGACCGACCCCGACTGGGTGCCCATCATGACACGGGCGGGTGCCATCGTCACCAACCATGGCGGGCGCACCTCTCACGCCGCCATCGTCAGCCGCGAATTGGGCCTGCCGGCCGTGATCGGCACGGGCAATGCCACTGCTGCGCTACAGGACGGCCAGCAGGTCACGGTCTCCTGCGCCGAAGGGGATATCGGCTTTGTCTATGCGGGAATACTGGAATTCGAGGCCAGGGAACTTTCCCTCGACGACATCCCGCCAACCCGCACCCAGGTCATGCTGATCCTGGCCGATCCCGCGGCCGCCCTGCGCTGGTGGCGCCTGCCCGCCGACGGAGTAGGCCTGGCGCGCATGGAATTCGTCATCAACAACCACATCAAGATTCATCCCATGGCCCTGGTCAATTGGGACAGTCTGGAAGACGCCACGGCCCGTACGAAAATCGAAGAACTGACGCGTGGCTGGAAGGACAAGCAGGAATTTTTCATCGCTACGCTGGCGCGCGGCATCGCCCGCATCGCCGCCTCCCGTTACCCCAAACCGATCATCCTGCGCATGAGCGACTTCAAGAGCAACGAATACGCCCGCCTGATCGGCGGCCGGGCTTTCGAGCCGGAGGAAGAGAACCCCATGCTCGGCTGGCGTGGCGCCAGTCGGTATTACAGTGCGGACTACCAGGCAGGGTTCGCGCTGGAATGCCGCGCGGTGAAGATGCTGCGCGAGGAGATGGGCTTCGACAACGTGATCGTCATGATCCCCTTCTGTCGCACCACGGCGGAAGCCGACCGAGTACTGGCCGTGATGGCGGAATACGGACTGACGCGTGGCGAACGCGGGTTGGAAATTTATGTCATGTGCGAGATTCCCGCCAATGTCATACTCGCCGAGGCCTTCGCCGAGCGCTTCGACGGCTTTTCCATCGGCAGCAATGACCTGACCCAACTCACCCTGGGCGTGGATCGGGACTCCGCAAGGCTCGCGGAATTGTTCGACGAGCGGGACGAAGCGGTCAAGACGCTCATCCGCCAAGTGATCCAAAGAGCCCATGCGCAAGGCCGCAAGGTAGGACTCTGCGGACAGGCGCCCAGCGATCACCCGGATTTCGCCGCCTTTCTCGTCGAGGCCGGCATCGACTCCATTTCGGTGAATCCCGACAGTTTTCTCGCTGTGAAACAGGCGGTGGCCGAGGCAGAGCGGGGACAGTGAAGGACAGCAAACTGCCGCTCCCCCCATGAGTCGGCATGCCATCCAAAAAGAAAAAACCGCCATAAGTGACGGTTTTTTAATGGTTTTTTTGGGGTGGCTGATGGGGCTCGAACCCACGACAACTGGAATCACAATCCAGGACTCTACCAACTGAGCTACAGCCACCACTTTGAAACTGCACGATATGCCAAGAGGCAATACCGAAAAACCTGGTCCGCCCGGCGAGACTCGAACTCACAACCCCCGGCTTAGAAGGCCGGTGCTCTATCCGGTTGAGCTACGGGCGGTCTGAAGTTGCGTCAAGCACGTTTGCGGTCGGAGTGAAGGCGCCTGGTCGGGGTGGAGGGATTCGAACCCCCGACATCTTGCTCCCAAAGCAAGCGCGCTACCGGGCTGCGCTACACCCCGAGGAGCGCGCATTCTACTGATTTGGCGTCTCTCGGTCAATGTAAAATTCTACGCCGTCCCGCCAGCGCCGACTTTTGTCGGCACAGCGGCCCCCCTTACTTGAACGGATGACGCAGGATGATGGTTTCTTCACGGTCGGGGCCGGTTGACACCATGTCGACCGGCACGCCGCACACCTCTTCCATGCGCTTGATATAGGCGCGCGCGGCAGCCGGCAGGCCATCCAGCGCCTTGACGCCGACGGTGCTGTCCTGCCAGCCGGACATCGACTCGTAGACCGGTTCGCAACGTTCGAGATCATCGGCGCCCACCGGCAGAATGTCGGTGAAATTGCCATCGAGCTTGTAGCCGATGCAGATTTTCATCTCCTCGATGCCGTCAAGCACGTCGAGCTTGGTGACGCACAGGCCGGACACGCCGTTGATCTGAATCGAACGCTTCATCGCCGCCGCATCGAACCAGCCGCAACGCCGCGCACGGCCGGTGGTGGCACCAAATTCATGGCCCTTGGTGGCCATGTGTTTGCCGGTCGGATCCTGCTTATCGACGGCATCGTAGAGTTCGGTCGGAAACGGGCCGCCGCCGACGCGGGTGGTGTAGGCCTTGGTGATGCCCAGAATGTAATGCAGCATTCCCGGACCGACGCCCGCGCCCGCCGCCGCCGCGCCGGCGACGCAGTTGGACGAGGTGACGTAGGGGAAAGTGCCGTGATCGATGTCGAGCAGCGTGCCTTGCGCGCCCTCGAACAGCAGGTTGGCGCCGGCCTTGTGCGCATCGTAAAGCGCGCGCGGCACATCGGCGATCATCCCGGTCAGGCGCGGCGCGATGGCCATGGCGCCGTCCAGCGTCTGCTGGAAATCGACCGTCTCCGCGCCCAGATAGTTCTTCAGCACGAAGTTATGATAATCGAGAATTTCGGCGAGTTTTTCGGCAAAGCGCTTGGGCCGCAGCAGGTCCTGCACGCGCAGGCCGCGCCGGGATACCTTGTCCTCGTAGGCCGGGCCGATGCCGCGTCCGGTTGTGCCGATCTTGTTGACGCCCTTGGCGATTTCACGGGCGACATCCAGCGCCTGATGGTAGGACAGGATCAGCGGGCAGGCTTCGGAAATGCGCAGACGCGCCTCGGCATCGACGCCGGCCGCCTGCAATCCGTCGATTTCCTTGAGCAGGGCTTCGGGGGAGAGCACCACGCCGTTGCCGATGTAGCAGATCACGCCATCACGCAGGATGCCGGAGGGCACCAGGTGCAACACCGTCTTCTTGCCGGCGATCACCAGCGTGTGGCCGGCATTGTGGCCACCCTGGAAACGCACCACGCCCTGGGAATGATCCGTCAGCAGGTCGACGATCTTGCCCTTGCCTTCGTCGCCCCATTGCGTACCGATCACGACTACGTTCTTGGCCATATCAATTTTCCTCTAAAGATTTGATGATCCATTGGTCGTTCTGCCGCACCAGCTGGCGATCACAGCCCGCTTCGCGCCAACTGCCGTCGTGTCCTGGCAGTGCGGCAATCACACATTCTCCCTGCGCGCGCAGGCTTTCGATTGCCGCGTGTAAACCCGCATCTTCAGGCCATGGCGCGAGAATGGCGCCTGGCGATGTTTGTGGCGATGACAGACGCGCCAGCGCGCGCAGGTCAAGCGAAAACCCCGTTGCCGGCCGACCGCGACCGAAGCGCTCGCCAATCGAATCGTAGCGCCCGCCCAGCGCCACCGCGCTCGGACTGTCGTCGCAGTAGGCGGCAAACACTACGCCGCTGTGATAGTGATAACCGCGCAGATCGGCCAGATCGAAGGAGAGTGGCAGGTCGCTCAATTCGTTCGCCAGCAGCAGCAGATCGGCAAGCGCACTGGAAATTTCCGGGAGCCCCGGCAGGCAAACGGCAGCGCCGGTCAGGACTTCCACGCCGCCATACAAGGTCGGCAAGGTCAGCAGTCCGTCGCGCGCCGTGGCCGGCAGATCGGCGGTCAGTTCGCGCAGGGTGGGCAAATCCTTGGCCTGCAAGGCCTCAAACAATTGCTGATCGACGCCCGGCGCCAGCTTCAAGTCGGCGGTCAATGCGCGGAAAATCCCGACATGCCCCAGATCGATGCGACTGGGCGGCAGCTCGGCAAGCCGCAGCGCACGCGCCAGCAGGCGGATGACTTCGTGATCCGCTTCGATATCGGCGTGACCATACAGCTCCGCGCCGATCTGCAAGGGCTCGCGCGAGGCCAGCAGGCTGGACGGCCGCGTATGCAGCACACTGCCGCAATAACACAGCCTTGTGACGCCACGACGATTCAGCAGGTGGGCGTCGATGCGCGAAACCTGCGGTGTGATGTCGGCGCGCAGCGCCAGCGTCCGGCCGGACAGTTGATCAACGAGTTTGAAGCTGCGCAGATCCAGGTCACGTCCGCTCTCGCAAAGCAGCGCATCGGCGAATTCGAGCATCGGTGGCGCAACCAACTGGTAACCATGATGGGAAAACTCATCGAGCAGACGGCGCCGCAAAGCCTCCACCTGTGCGGCCTCGGCAGGCAGCAGATCTTCGATGGCCTCGGGAAGTAACCAGGCGTGTGTCATTTGAACTTCATCCCAGGAACAACAAGATCACCAGACCGATGATGATCGAGGTCAGGCCGATGAAACGCAACTGCCCATCGCCGAGTTCGGTGACACGACGAAAAGTATCGCGCCAGACGCGGGGCGCGACAAACGGCAGCAAGCCCTCGATCACCAGCATCAAGGCCAGTGCCAACAGCAGGGTAGTCATGAAGCGCTCTGGAAATTACTTGCCGCCCTTGCCGCTGTTCTTCAGATACTTGAAGAAATCGGCGCTCGGGTCGACGACCAGCAGGTCGTGCTTGTTGCCAAAGCTCTGGCGATAGGCTTCAAGGCTGCGATAGAAGGCGTAGAACTCGGGATTTTCGCCAAAGGCCTTGCCGTAAATCGACGCCGCCCGGGCATCGCCATCGCCCTTGATCTTCTGGGCATCGCGATAGGCCTCGGCGATGATCACCTCGCGTTGCCGGTCGGCATCGGCGCGAATCTTCTCGGATTCCGCCGCGCCGGTCGAGCGCAACTCGTTGGCGACGCGCTTGCGCTCGGTTTCCATGCGGCGATAAACCGATTCGGAAACCTCGGGCGGCAGATCGACGCGCTTCAGGCGCACGTCGACAATTTCCACGCCGATCGCCCGCGCATCCGCATCGGCTTTTTTCTGCACGTCAGCCATGATCTTGTCGCGCGAACCGGACACCACGTCATGCACGGTACGCCGACCAAACTCCTCGCGCAGACCGGAATTCACCGTTTGCGACAGGCGCGTGCGCGCCAGCAATTCATCACCACCCACCGAGATGTAATACTGGCGCACGTCGGCAATCCGCCACTTGACAAAGGAATCGACCAGCACCGGTTTTTTCTCGGCGGTGAGAAAACGCTCGGGCTCGACCGAATCCAGCGTCAGAATGCGCCGGTCGAAAAACCGCACGTTCTGGATCATCGGCCACTTGAACGACAAGCCCGGCTCCTGGATGACCTCCTTGATTTCGCCCAACTGGAAAACCAGCGCGTATTGGCGTTGATCGACGATAAACAACATCGAGCCGGCCGTGACGAAGACGGCGAACATCAGGGCGAGAACAACAGGCAGGCGTTTCATCAGCGATCTCCCCGCTCACGACTCAGCGCGCCGCGTGCGCGAATATCGCGGCTATCCTGGGCGGATGCCGGCGCGGACGGACGGTCGGGTGCCGACTCGGCGGCGGGCGCGTTGGCACCGGCCGTGGCCATCAATTTATCGAGCGGCAGATACAACAGGTTGCCCGAGCCTTTGGTATCAATCATCACCTTGGTGGTATTGGCATACAGTTGCTGCATGGTCTCGAGATACAGACGCTGGCGCGTCACTTCCGGCGCCTTGGCATATTCGGCATACAGCTTGGAGAAGCGCACCGCCTCACCCTCGGCGGTGGCGGTCAAGCGGGCCTTGTAGCCATCCGCTTCCTCCTTCAGGCGCGAGGCCGCGCCCTGAGCGCGCGGGATCACGTCGTTGGCGTAAGCCTGGCCTTCGTTTTTGTGGCGCTCCTTGTCCTGCCCGGCCTTGACGGCATCATCAAAGGCCGCCTGCACCTGCTCGGGCGGCTGCGTGCTCTGCATCGTCACCGCGAGAATCTGGATGCCGGTTTCATAGCGATCGAGGTTTTCCTGCATCAGCTTCTGCGTGTTGGCGGCCATCACGTCGCGGCCTTCGTAAAGCACGAAGTCCATGCGGTTCTTGCCGACCACCTCGCGAATCGCCGTCTCGGCCGTCTGCATAACGGCGTCGTCAGGATGGCGGTTCTTGAAGATGTAGTCTTGCGGGTTTTTGAGCAGATACTGGACGGCGAACTGCACGCTGACGATGTTTTCGTCATCGGTCAGCATCAGCGCCTCCTTGAGTACCTTGTTTTTTTCCGAGCCGCGATAGCCGATTTCGACGGTGCGCACGCCGGTCAGATTCACCACCTCGTTGGTCTGGATCGGCCACGGCAGGCGCCAGCGCAGGCCGGGATCGGTGGTTTCGCTGTATTTGCCGAAGGTCAATACCACGCCGCGCTGACTGGCATCGACGATATAGAAACCGCTGGCAAACCAGACCACGGCCACCAGACCCAACAGCAGGCCGATGCCGCCGCCGAACTGGCCGGGCGTCAGGGTCGGCAGGCTCGGTCCGCCACCGCCATCGCCGCCATCGCCGGAATTGCGGGGGCCGCCGCTTTTCTTGCCGAAAATCCCCGTCAAACGACGGTTTACGTCGCGCCAGAGTTCGTCGAGATCGGGCGGGCCCTGGTTGCGGCCGCCACCACCGCGCTTGGGGTCGTTGCCCCAGCCGTGGTCATTGAGAGACATCAGAATGCCGGTAATCATGGTTTTTGTCTTGGATTAAATTCTTTTTGTAATCAATCGGGGCCGCGAGCTTACGCGACATTTCCGCCAGTGCGCCACGCAATAAATCGAGGCCGGCGCCAGTCCGGGCGCTGACTCGAACGCGGGCGATGTTATCACACTCATCCCGCTCCAATCCCGGGGCGACTCCGGTCAGGTCGAGCTTGTTCCAGACGATGATTTGCGGGACATCGGCCGCGCCAATTTCATCGAGAACCTGCGCCACGGCGGCAATCTGCTGCTCGCGGTCGGGACTGGCGGCATCGACCACATGCAACAACAAATCGGCCTGCGCGGTTTCCTCCAGCGTGGCGTGAAAAGCCGCCACCAGCGCGTGCGGCAGGTCACGGATGAAACCGACCGTATCGGAGATTACGATTTGACACCCCGAGCGGCCATCGGCCATCTCGCAGGTCGGCACATACAGCCGGCGCGAGGTGGTGTCCAGCGTGGCGAACAGTTGATTGGCCACATAAACGCCCGCCTTGGTCAGCGCGTTGAACAGCGTGCTTTTGCCGGCATTGGTATAACCCACCAGCGAGACCGACAGCACCTCGCCCCGACTGCGCGCCTTGCGGCGCACGGCGCGCTGGCGCTCCAACTGCTTCAAGCGCGCTTTCAGCAGCGCCACCCGCTTGCCCAGCAGGCGCCGGTCGGTTTCCAGTTGCTTTTCACCGGGGCCGCGCAGGCCGATACCGCCCTTTTGCCGTTCGAGGTGGGTCCAGCCACGCACCAGGCGCGTCATCAGGTGTTCGAGCTGGGCCAGTTCCACCTGCAACTTGCCTTCGTGACTTTTTGCGCGCAGGGCGAAGATGTCGAGAATCAGACTGCTGCGGTCGACCACGCGCAGTTCGCAGGCGCGTTCGAGGTTGCGTTGCTGCGCCGGTGACAAGGCGTGATTGAAAATCACCAAGTCGGCGCCTGCCGCGCCAGCCGCCAAAACAATTTCTTCCACCTTGCCCTTGCCGGCAAAGGTAGCCGGATCGGGCCGCCCGCGTTTGCCCGTGATCGTGGCGACCGGCCGCGCGCCGGCGCTGGTGGCCAGCAGGCGAAACTCTTCCAGACGTTCGGCAAAGTCGCCTTCGTCTAAATCCAGTTGGACCAGTACGGCGGCCTCGCCGACGGCCGGCCGTTCAAACATGGGCCAACCGCCACCCGGCCACGGAAATCACTCGGAATCGGGTTCCGTGCTGATGTTGACCGGGCGAGCGGGCACCACGGTGGAAATGGCGTGCTTGTAGACCATCTGGGTGACGGTATTCTTGAGCAACACGACATACTGGTCGAACGACTCCACCTGTCCCTGCAACTTGATGCCGTTGACCAGATAGATGGAAACCGGAATATGCTCGCGGCGTAATGCGTTGAGAAAAGGGTCTTGTAGCATCTGCCCCTTGGCGCTCATGGTGACCTCACTGGGTTATGGTTATAAAAAACGAGCGCGCACTGTAGCCGATTTCGGGGGGACTGGCCAGTGCTGTGCAACCGCTCCGCCCCGGCCGCAACAAAAGTCGGCGCTGGCGGGACGGCGCTCCGTTAGCGGGGCGGCTCGATTGCGAGCTTCTTCATTTTTTCCCAGAGGCTTTTGCGACCGATGCCGAGCGAGGCCGCGGTCTCCCCCATGCGCCAGCCGTTGGCGGTCAGGCGGCTTTCGAGATACTTCCGTTCGCATTGGTTCAGGTAGTCGCCGAGCGAGCCGCTGTTATCCGCCACGGCCGCTGCAACCGCCACGTCGACCGGCGCTTCGGACTGACCAAACAGCATCTGCGGCGTCATCTGGGTGGTGTCGTGCAGGATGCAGGCCCGTTCGAGGCAATTTTTGAGTTCCCGGACATTGCCCGGCCACGGGTAATCGAGCATGGCCCATTCGGCGTCGGGCGTGAGTGCGCAGGACTCGTGATGCGCCGCCTCGTTGGTGGCGAGAAACTTGTGGGCCAGCCACAGGATGTCGTCGCGCCGTTCGCGCAAGGGCGGGACGTGGAGATGGACGACATGGACGCGGTAATAGAGATCCTCGCGGAAACGCCCGACCTCGACCATGTGCTTCAAATCCTGATGGGTCGCGCAGATCAGACGAATATCGACCTGGATGGGCGCATCGCCGCCGACGCGCGTGATCTGTTTTTCCTGCAGAACACGCAACAGTTTGACCTGCATGCTCGGTGACATTTCACCGATCTCGTCAAGGAACAGCGTGCCGCCGTGCGCCAGTTCGAAACAACCCTTCTTGTCACGGCTGGCGCCCGTGTAGGCGCCCTTCACATAACCGAACAATTCGGCTTCGAGCAGCGTTTCGGCCAGCGCGCCGCAATTGATGGCCACAAAGGGCTGCTGCCCCTGGGGATCAGCCAGACGATGGATGGCGTGGGCCACCTCCTCCTTGCCGACGCCGGATTCACCGGTGATGAGAATCGAACCCGAGCGCGCCGCCAGGCGTGGCAGCAGCGATTCGATATGGCGCATCGCCAGCGAGACGCCCAGGCCGAGACCCGGCCCGGCGGCCGGTTGGCCGTGCTCGAACAATTGGTCCAGTTTTTCCAGCAGAATGCGCACATCGAGCGGCTTGGTCAAAAAATCGTGGGCGCCCTGCTTCAGCAGGTTGACGGCGCGGTCGATGGAACCGTAGGCCGTGGTGAAGATGAATGGCGGCAGGTCGACAGCCAGGTCCTTCAGCGTGACAAACACGGTCTCGCCATCAATGTCAGGCAACTGGATATCGCAGACCACCGCGTCGTAACGCTGCTGGCGAAGCGCGGCGATAGCGCTGCTGCCGTCCTTGAACCAGTCGCAGCGAATCCCTTCGAGCATGAAGCGGTCGGAAAGGGCTTCGCCGACAATTTCGTCATCCTCGATCAGACATACTCCAAAGTTTTTGGTCATGACGGCGTCACCAGGGGTAGATTGACGGAAAAGCAGGTGAGCTCCGCATGGCGTTCAACCTGGATGCGGCCTTGCAACTGGCTGACGATCTGGTAGGTGACCCACAGCCCCAGGCCCAGACCGGTGCGACTTTTCGAGAAAAATGGTTCGAAGATTCCCTGCAGGCGCTCGGGCGAAATCGGTTCGCCATTGTTACAGACCAACATCTCCAGGGTTGTATCGGTGGCAAGCACGCGCAGCGTGACGTTACCCCGTTCGGGTGCGGCCTGCAGGGCATTCAGCAGCAGGTTGATCATGATCTGCCGTGCGGCGGTGGCGGGAATGGGCACGCTGGCCGGCATCTCGTGCGTCACGGAAAAATTCACGAGTTTCTTGTCCGCCTGCAACTTCATCAATACCCGAATGTCCTCGATATCGTCACGTCCCAGCGGACGCCCCTGGGCGTTGGCCTGCACCAGCAGGGCGCCAACAATCTCCTTGATCTGTACCAGACCCCGCCCGACCAGACCAATGGTTTTCATGGTGCGAAAATCCCCCTGGCCATACTCCTTCAGCGTATCGATGGCGGTCAGCATGCCACTCAGCGGGTTGTTGATTTCATGTGCAACTCCTGCGGTCAGTTGGCCTACCGCGGCGAGCCGTTCCGAGCGCACAACCCGGTCCTGAAGCAACTGTTTGCCCTCCAGTTCCTGCAACATCCACAAATAGGCGTCATCTAGCTGCGCAAGCTCATCCTGGCGGCTACGGGACAAGGAATTGGCCTGGGGCGCGGGAACGCCCGTGAGCGAGCGAATCCGGTTTGCCATGTCGACCAGGGGCAGCGATATTTTGCGCCCCCAATACCAACTGACCGGCAGCAGCAAGGCCAACGTCAGCAGTCCGGTAACGACCCCTCTGCCGATAATCGCGCTGAAGCGGGCGGTCATCAACTGCCGTGGATAGCTGATGATCAACGTTGCCCCGCCCGGGCTAAGGCGCCGGGCAAAATAGAGATGCTCGGTATCCGGTAGATCGATTTCCTGCAAGGCCGGCGATGACTTTTCAGGAAGGACTGCCGCAACCCGGGCGTATTCAGGATTGATATCCTTAAGCGCCGTGAACATCCGCAACTGTTTTGGTCGGGTGGACACCACGACACGCTGGTCCGCATCCACGACCAGCAATTTACTGGGGTGAATTGTCGCCATGTGAACCGGCTGTGGGATGGCGGTCAGCCAGGCCAGGCTCTGATAGGCCTGCCAGATGTCGTCGTTCTCCAGCGCGGGGAGCAGCGTGGCTTCGACTGACCTGGCGACGATCAAGGCGTTGGCGGCGATGTTCTCGCGCACCCTGCCGTAGACACTTGAAGTCTGCGCCAGGCTGATCATCAGGGTTGTCACGGTAATCAGGATCGCGCCCCAGATCGGCAGTTTGTAGCGCAAGCTGAGACCCGACACCGCATTCATGGCTGATCCGCAGATTCCAGGATTGCCGACAGATTCCTGTAGCGCTGCGGATCGCCGATCTCGAATCCGGACAGTCCCACCCTCTGCAACAATCGCCGGCCTGCGTCGTTTTTGTCCATGGCCAGCAGCGTATCGCGCAGTGCTGCGGCATCCTTTGCAGAAACCCCGGACACGGCCACGACCGGTGGAAACCCATAATCGACGGAACGGGTGACGATACGGATTTCTCCCGCCAATTGGGGTTCGCTGGCGAGCGCCATCGCCCAGGCGTAACTATCCACCATCCCGCCATCGGCCAGCCCGGATGCCACGGCAGTCATGGTGTTGCGATGGGCATGGGTAAAAAATGTCTTGCGAAAAAACCGCTTGGGATCGGGCTCGCCGAGGTATCGCAACCAGAAACGCGCCACCTGATAACCGGTCAGCGAATAGGGATCGGTAAAAGCGAAAATGCGCCCCCTGAGGTCTTCAATAGAACGGGTTTGGGTGTCCGATGCGGGCACCAGCAGGTAGGCGAAATAGCCGCCATTATTGTTGTTGCTTGGAGTCGGGGTGACCAGGAGTTTCACGCGCCCGCGCTGCGCCATGTAGGCATAGGGAAAAGTGGATAGCCAGGCGAAGTCGACCTCCTGCTGCTTGATGACATCGATCATCTCCCGATAGGTATCTCGATGGACGAACACCACCGGCCGCTTCAAGCGCGCAGAGAGATAGCGTTGCCACTCCGGCAGGACCTCGGGGTGCTGTTTCAGAGCGGCCGCGTTGACGCCGATCCGCACGGGACGATCTTCGTGCCGATCCGCCAGAGCGGCCAGCGAAAAAGTCATCAGCCATAGCGACAACAGAAACCGCCCCAGCCACCCGAGGGGAACCAGGCCTCCGATTGGCCAGCGCGTGTTTCTTGCCAGTGACAGCATGCGCGAGATGTCGTTTCTTTTTGGAAACATCACAAGTTAATTACATTCAGTGTGTTAGGCGACTTTATACAGGATCGCGGTTTTGTTTGTTTCCATATCGAAACACATGATCAGGCAGGCCGGTTTGTTTCAGAAAATTCAGCGCACCCACGGTCACTGTCTGCCAATTTAATCCATCAAAAAAACAACGTGTAAACATGCTGTTGCAAATTACAGACCATCTCCTGAGCATACATACGCCGCATCCTCGCCCCCTTCCGCTTCAGTTCTTTAAGCATGGAACGGGCCTTGCTTTAAGCCAGTTGATATTCATCAAGTCTGAAAGGGGAAATGATCGTGAAATTACTTCGGCAGGTGATGTTCCTGTGCATGCTGGTCGGCGCAACCGGGCTGGCTTTCGCGCAGACAACCCCGGTAAGCCAGAAACCGGCGGTCGCAAAGGATCTGTTCATGAAGGACGATGCGCGCTGCACGGAATGTCACGACGAAGCCGACGATCCACGCATGCTGCACATTGGCAAGACGCGCCACGGCGTCACCGCAGACAAGCGCGGCCCCACCTGTGTTTCCTGCCACGGCTTCAGCGAAGAGCATGTCGTCAATTCAAAAAAACTCAAGGATCGGCCCAAGCCCGACCTGACCTTTGGCGGCCAGCGCCTGACAGTACCTGCCGACAATCGGGTGGATGTTTTCTTTGGCCAGCAAGGCAAGAAAACCGACACGCCGGTGGTCGATCGCAACAAGGCCTGTCTCACCTGCCACCAGGGCGGCAACCGCATCGGCTGGCACTCGAGCACGCACGCCAACCGCGACGTCGCCTGCACCTCCTGCCACAAGATCCATAATCCCGCCGGCGACGAGGTACGTAACAAGACGGTGCAAACCGAACTCTGCTACACCTGCCACAAAGAGCAGCGCACCCAGTTCAACAAGCCCTCGCACCACCCAGTCACGGAAGGCAAGATGGCCTGCTCGTCCTGCCATAACGTGCATGGCGACAATCCCAAGCAACTGATCAAGAGCAGCACCAACGACACCTGCTACACCTGCCACATGGAAAAGCGCGGACCCTTCGTGCATAACCACCAGCCGGTAGCGGAAGACTGCGGCATTTGCCACCAGCCCCACGGGACAACGGTACCCAACCTGCTCAAGTCGCGGGCGCCTTTCCTTTGCCAGGAATGCCATTCATCCAGTTCCCATCGCGTGGTGGAGGCTGGTTTGCCGACGGGCAGAACAACCAGTACGGGACTTACATCTACGGTCGGCAGGGGTTGTGTCAACTGCCACACCAACATCCATGGCGGCAACAGCAAGGTCAACAATGCCACCGCCGGACGTTTCCGTCGTTGATCCGGCCAAAGGGGGAAAATCATGAACAGCAAAATGAAGCAGACGTTCAAGATGACGGCACTGGCCGCCGCCTTGGCAGCCAGTTACGGAGCGGCACTGGCCGACGACGATAAAAAAGCGGCATTGGCCGCCGTCGCCGCAAAAGTCAGCCAACTCACCACACCGGAGAGTTCGGTATCTGTCGGTATCGGCAACTGGTCAGGCGACCGTTACCAGCAGGGCATCTACGACGGCATGCGCGAGGGCAAGGCCTACGGACTGCTGGACCTTACTCTTGTCAAGCGCGACAACGCAACCGGCACCTGGTTCACCCTGGAAGGCCGCAACCTCGGGCTCGATACCCACGAACTGAGCGCCGAGTGGCTGCGTCAGGGCGATATCGGCCTCTCGCTCGATTACAGCCGCATCCAGCGTGACAACCCACTGACCTTCACCACGGGTTTACTCGGTATTGGTACCGCAAACCAGACTTTCAGCGGTACAGCAGGGGCAAATACATTGCCAAGCAGAGAGGTCAGCCTGAACACAAAGCGCGACCTTACCCAGTTGGGCCTGTACAAGAATCTGATGCCCCACCTGAACCTGAAGGTCAGTTTCAAGAACGAAGAAAAGAACGGTGCGCGCCAATGGGGGCTGGGCAGCAATGCCATTTTTCTGACCGAGCCGATCGACAGCACGACGCAACAACTGGAAGCCATCCTCGACTATGCGGACGAACGGCTGCAGATTTCGGGCGGCTATTACGGCAGTTGGTACAAGAATGCCAACTCACTGGTGCTTGGTTATGAAAATGGCGCGGCTGTTTCCGCCTTGGCTGCCAACCCCAGCAACCCGACGTCCCTCTCACTACCGCTGGGCAATCAGGCCCATCAACTTTTCATGAATGCCGGCTACGCCTTCACGCCGACCACCCGGGGCACCTTCAAGCTGTCTTATGGCAAGGCCACCCAGGATGAGACGATCCCGGTCGCTTTTAACGTGGCACCGGCCACGGCTGCACCGTCTAATCTTAATGGCCGGATCGACACCTCGCTGGCGGAATTTGGTCTCACCTCGCGTCCGCTGCCCAAGCTCTCGCTGGTGGCCAATCTGCGCTACCACGACGTCAAGGACAAGACCCCGGTTGCTGCTTATATTGGTCCCGGTCCTTCAGGTAGCGGCACAACACTGGTCTACAACACCCCGCACTCATTTACAAAAACATCAGGAAAGGTCGAGGTAAATTATCGACTGCCTCAACAATTCAACTTGATCGGCGGCATTGAAATCAATAATCAGGATCGCTCCGTGCCCACTAGAAGCACTGTTTCGGGTGCAGGCGTCAATACCTATAGCGTCCCCTTCCGGGTGAAGCTGGATGAGACAACCTATCGCCTGCAGTTGCGTCGCTCCCTTTCCGACACACTCAATGGTTCCCTGGCCTACCTGAACAGCGACCGCCGTGGGCCGGGCTATGTACCGACCGGTAACACCCCCGCTTCCAACTCAGCGGATCTGGTCAACCCGACGCACATCGCAGACCGCAAGCGGGGCAAATGGCGCGCCATGCTGGACTGGTCGCCGACCGAACGGCTGTCATTCCAGTTTGCGGTTGATCAGGCACAGGATAAGTACGGCCCTGGCAACCGTCCCTACGGGCTTGTCGATGGCAGCGCCGACATCTATACCGTCGATGTCAATTACACCGTGAATGACAACTGGCAGGTTTCCGGCTGGTATACACGCGACGACACCAAAGCACGCGAAGTCGGCGCGCTGTTGGCCATCTCCCCTGCAAACACAAGAGATGCGCAACTGCGTGAAGTGGGAGATTCGTTCGGTTTTGGCCTGCGCGGCCGCCCCAGCGCCAAGCTGCAAATCGGCGCGAATCTGGAATGGGTCAAGAGTGTCAGCCAGTATCCTCAGACTCTGAATGGCGCTTACACGCCTACGACTTCAGGAGGCGTGTCATTAGTTCCTCTGGCGGACATAAACAATAAACTCACCCGCCTGAAGATGTTTGGCGACTATGTACTGGACAAGAACAGCAACGTACGCATCGAAGCGATCCACGAGCGCTGGCAGACCGACGACTGGACCTGGTCGTTCAGCACTGGCGCACCTTTCACCTTTGGCACAACGACAGACGGCACCACCGTGACGGCGAAGCCGAAACAAACCGTCAATTTTGTTGGCGCCCGCTACATCTACAAGTTCTAAAAGATTGCCCGCTAGCCAGAATGGCAATCGCATCAAATTCAGGGCGGCGCGAGCCGCCCTTTTCCTTTGTCCGGCAGGTCAATTGTGGTAACGTGCCTACATTAGCCGCAAATACGAGGTGCTGCCATGACCATCACGACCCTTTCAAGCCGCCAGTTCAACCAGGATGCCAGCAAGGCGAAGAAATCGGCAAAGGCCGGCCCGGTGATCATCACGGATCGCGGTCGACCGGCGCATGTGTTGTTGACGTTTGACGAATACAAGAAAATCACCGGCGGGCAAACAAAAATAGCCGATCTGCTGGCGATGCCCGGCATTGCGGACATTGAACTTGATATTCCGCAAATGCGCGACCTTGCGCAATCGGCCGATTTTTCCCGAGACATTTCCTGATGTACCTGCTGGATACCAATGTCGTGTCCGAGTTGCGGAAAATTCGCCCCGGCAAGGCGGATCGGCATGTTGCGGCGTGGGCCGATAGCACGGATGCGGCCGATCTGTATCTGTCGGTGATCACCATCCAGGAGTTGGAGATCGGCGTATTGCTGGCTGAGCGCCGCGATTTATCGCGGGGTGCCGTGTTTCGGGCGTGGCTGAACGGTCACGTCCTGCCTGCCTTCGCTGGCCGCATCCTGGACATCGATACGGCTGTTGCGCTCCGTAGCGCGCGACTCCATGTGCCAGACCCGCACCCCGTTCGTGACGGACTGATAGCGGCGACGGCGCTCGTGCACGGCATGACCGTCGTCACGCGCAACATGGCCGACTTTGAGCCAACCGGTGTCCAAACACTCAACCCATGGGTCGGGTGAAATGGGGGCAACATGGCGGCCCAACAATCCGCCAGCACCGACTCTTGCGGAGATTGCGCAATCTAAATACTGCAATATCTACGGTGTTTAACAGCTTGACCTTGCGGAGAATACACCTCACAATCTCCGCATGAATAGCGTAGATAATACCTACATCTGGCAGCAGCCGGACTGGCCTCATTGGCGTTATGACAGCCGACGGCTGGCAGGTCTGCTGGCGGAGGTCCATCTGGCACAAGGCCAGTTGTTGGGGCGAATGCACGATATCGGACTTGGCTTGCAGGACCAGGCCACGCTACGGGTATTGACCGAGGACGTGCTCAAGACGAGCGAAATCGAAGGCGAACGACTCAACGCAGATACGGTACGCTCCTCCCTGGCGCGACGGCTTGGCGTGGAGATGAATGCACTCGCGCCAGCGGATCGCCAAGTCGATGGCGTTGTCGACATGGTGCTGGATGCCACCGGTCACTTTGAACACCTGCTGACGACTGAACGACTGTTTAGCTGGCATGCCGCGTTGTTTCCCACCGGGTACAGCGGCCTGGCGCCGATCCGCACGGGCCGCTGGCGCGATGATGCCGCAGGCCCGATGCAAGTGGTGTCGGGGTCGGTCGGTCGGCAACGGGTGCACTTCGAAGCGCCGCCGGCCCGCCTGCTGGACGCCGAGATGGCGCAATTTCTGACCTGGTTCAATACCGGCGGGGAGCCCGATCCGGTTGTCAAAGCCGGCTTGGCGCATCTGTGGTTTGTCACGCTGCACCCGTTTGATGACGGCAACGGTCGCATTGCGCGCGCGGTGGGCGATATGGCTTTGGCGCGCGCCGAAAAGTCGGCGCAGCGTTTTTACAGCCTGTCGGCGCAAATCCAGCGCGAGCGAAAAGATTACTACGACCTGCTGGAGCATACCCAGCACGGGGGACTTGACGTCACCGCCTGGATTGAATGGTTTCTCGCTTGTCTGCTGCGGGCGATGCAGGGCGCGGAAATCACCTTGTCGGCGGTGCTGACGAAAGCCCGCTTTTGGCGGCAATGGGCGGGAACGCCATTGAACGAGCGGCAGAGCAAACTGATCAACTGCTTGCTGGATGGGTTTGACGGCAAGCTTACCAGCAGCAAGTGGGCAGCGATCGCGAAATGTTCGCCGGATACCGCCCTGCGCGACATTCAGGATTTGATGGCGCGCGACATGCTGAAGAAATCGGATTCCGGCGGACGCAGCACGAGCTACGCACTCGCCGACGCTGCTTGATCCTATTTTCCTCAGTTGAACCTGTAAAAACTGCTGCAAACTCAATGCTGGAGCGGGATAACGGCTGAAGAGGAGGGTCACCCAATGGGTGAGCGGGATTTTGAGCAGAAGACGCTGGTAAAGGCGGTCGATGGTGCGTTGCAGGCACAGGAGCGGGCGGCGGAAGAACTCCGCTTGGCGACCCCCGGCGGGCGGTTTCAGGTTCGCTGGGACGAAGGCGGA
>Ga0208244_100621_pt1 | contig 30283 bp, 18 predicted proteins | sample SubbioCR12Aug_5A_FD_184828 | JGI IMG/M metagenome (GOLD analysis project Ga0208244, IMG submission 184828) | Serpentinite rock and fluid subsurface biosphere microbial communities from McLaughlin Reserve, California, USA - CR12Aug_5A (SPAdes) | ecosystem: Environmental > Terrestrial > Deep...
GGCTTATCAGGCAATACTTTCCTAAAGGGTCTTCTTTTGAAAATATTACTAATCAACAAATTCAATATGTTCAACACAAGTTAAATAACAGACCAAGAAAAAAATTGGGGTTCTTATCACCAATTGAATTTTTATCATTAAATTTGATTAAACAAAAAGTTGCATTTGTGACTTGAATTCAGCATTATTTAAATCTGTATAAAAAAATTTAGAAAAGAAATTTATTTCGAACATGATAAAAATTATTACAATAGTAGGAGCAAGACCACAGTTTGTAAAAGCCGCTGCCGTGAGCAGAGCAATTAGCAAGCATGATAATTTAAAAGAAATTATAGTTCACACGGGTCAGCATTTTGATAAAAACATGTCGGATGTTTTTTTTGATGAAATGGAAATACCTCATCCTGATTATAATTTACATATCAATTCTTTATCACATGGAGCAATGACAGGCAGAATGATTGAAGAAATTGAAAAAGTAATAATGACAGAATCCCCTAATTTGCTTTTAGTATATGGCGATACCAATTCTACTTTGGCAGGAGCTTTGGCGGCTTCGAAACTTCATATTGATGTTGCACATGTTGAAGCAGGATTGAGAAGTTATAATATGAAAATGCCTGAAGAAATTAATAGAATTCTTACCGACAGAATAAGTAATATTTTGTTTTGCCCAACGGAGAGGTCTGTATTAAATCTTGTAAATGAAGGGTTTGATAATTTTGGTTGTAAGATTGTTAGAACAGGTGATGTTATGTACGATGCTGCACTATTTTATAGCAAAAAAAGTGAAGAGAAGGCAACTGTTTTTAAAAAGATTAACTTAAAAGAATTTGTTCTTACAACTTTTCATAGAGCAGAGAATACTGATGATGCAATTGCGCTTGAAAATATTATTACAGGTCTGAATAAAGTCAATTCCGAAATCCCTGTAGTTTTTCCTGTGCATCCTCGAACAAAGAAGATTATTGAAAATTCCGGTCTTAAAGTGAATTTTCATATGATAGATCCTGTAGGATATTTTGATATGTTAGAGCTTATTAAAAACTGTAAAATGGTTTTTACCGATAGCGGAGGTTTGCAAAAAGAGGCATTTTTCTTTGGCAAAAATGTTATTACAATGAGGGAACAAACAGAATGGGTTGAGCTTATTGATAATGGGTTTAATATTCTTTCAGGTGCAAATTCCGAGAAAATATTTGAGACATATTTAAATTCAATTCACTCTAGTGTTGATTTCAATGTTGATCTATATGGCGATGGAGATGCATCAGGGAAAATAGCGGAAGAAATAATAAAATTCAACAATAAATAATGATATGGGAAATCCGATAAAAGTATGTCATTTTACGAGCGTTCATCCATGGAATGATATAAGGATATTTCAAAAGCAATGTATTTCCTTGGCCAACAATGGATTTGAGGTTTTCCTTGTTGCACCCGACGCAAAAGACGGCATTCATAATAATGTTAATGTTATTGGTGTAAAGTCGCAGAAGAAAGGACGATTATATAGGTTTTTTAAGTTTAGAAAAAAAATATACAAAAAGGCATTGGAAATCAATGCTGATATTTATCATTTTCACGACCCTGAACTTTTACCTTTTGCAAAGAAGCTTCAGAGAAAAGGTAAAAAAGTTATTTACGACAGTCATGAAGATGTTCCAATGCAGATTTTATCTAAACCTTGGATTAAGCCTTTTGTTCTGAGAAAGCTAATATCTTTTTTTTATAATTTGTACGAAAAAAGAACTTGTAGGAAGATTTCAGGTATTGTATCTGTTTTGGATAGCATAACTGAGAAGTTTGCAAATGATAAAAGAATAACAATTTTTAATTACCCGAAAATTGAATCTCAGGATGAAAACTTAATATCCGATATAGTGCTTCCAGAAAAGTTTTTAATTGTTTATAATGGTGGTTTAACCAAAATTAGAGGAATTGACAATATTGTTGCTTCAATGAATTTCCTAAGTGATGAATATAGGCTTTTACTTATGGGTAGATGGGAGAGTGATTTGTTTGAAAAATATTGTATGGGTTTGCAGGGTTGGGAAAAAGTTGAGTATCTTGGGATGTTAAATTTTAATACCTGCTATAGTATTCTTAAAAAGTCAGATATTGGAATAGTAATGTTTAAAAGTGTTCCTAATAATATAAATTCATTACCTAATAAGGCTTTTGAATTTATTTCAGTTTCACTGCCTATGATTATGTCTAATTTTCCCTTGTGGAAACAAGAATTTGGAAATTATGCACATTTCGTTGATCCTGAAAATCCCGAAGAACTGGCGAGAAAGATATCAGAGATAAAGAATAATTATGTCGAAGAAAAACCAAGAGTAGAAGCTGAGTCGAAAAAAATAATGCTTAGCAAGACATGGCTTAGCCAGGAAAAAAAGCTGGTTGACTTTTATAATAAAATATTGAAATAAGCTATTGAGCTGTTTTTCTTAAATTAATTAAAGTTTTTACTACAAGTCCTAAGATAAAAAACACAGCAAATGACATTAATAGAATTTTCATTGTAGATTTCTTTATCTCAACTGGTCTTGTAAAGCTTTGCTCAATTCTAATAATATTAACATTCTCAATCTCAAATTCAATATCATATTTCAGTTTCACTAAATCTAATAAATCTTTAACATTGTAATTAACCAGAAGAATTGAGCTTTTTTGGTGAGATTTATCGTTGAAACTTGAATTTCGACTTTTATGTGTATCTATCTCGTAATCAATCTCTTTTTCAAGCAGCTCTAAAATGTTTTTTCTTTGTTGCGCTCTTTTATGGAGATTTATATTATTGTTGAAATATTTATTAAAATAGTCTTCAATATGCAATAATGATTCTTTGTCGCTAGAATATACTTCCACTGACACATATATTCTTTTTTCTAAATATCCAATAGATTTTGGGTCTTGAGAAGGGCGCAATTTTGATTCAGGAATGCTATATTCTATAGATGTAATATTTTTAACTTCATCATAAGGAAGATCGTATCTTTTACTCATGTTTGCATGATTATTATTCTCAATTTGTTTTTGCATAATGTTCATAAGCTGAACAATCAAATCTTCTTCAATCCATGTAGAAAATATACCTGTAGAAATGAACTCCGATTTTTTAATTTTGGTATAGCCATATCCTGCTGCAATGCCGATAATGCAGAAAATGAGTAAAAACCAAAAGTTTTTGATTACGAATTTTATAAACTTATTAAATAATTCAATTAGGTCAATTTCTTTTTGGCTCATATGTTTTTGTATTTGAGTTGGTTATGAAAAATTCGTTTTTCAAGATATTATTCAACTAAATTAGTTTATTTTTTTAAAATGGTTTTAATTGGTTTTGTTTTTTGTATGTTCATAATAAATTGAAAATGCCAATTTGCTGATTTGGCATAAAAAAAAGGGGCAAAGCCCCTTTTTCTGTGCCTGGAAACAGGTATTAAACGTGTCCCTGTGCAATCATTGCATCAGCAACTTTAACGAATCCACCAATATTGGCACCTTTAACGTAATTGATAAAGTCACCCTCCTTACCATATTTTACGCATGTTTTATGTATGTTTACCATAATTGTGTGAAGTCTTTGGTCAACTTCTTCTCTTGTCCACGACATTCTTAAAGAGTTTTGGCTCATTTCAAGTCCGGATGTTGCAACACCACCCGCATTTGCAGCTTTACCAGGGCCATAAAGAATTTTATTTTCCAAATATACATCAACAGCTTCTGGAGTTGAAGGCATGTTTGCTCCTTCAGAAACGCAAATACATCCGTTGGCTACAAGCATTTTAGCTTCTTCTCCATTAATTTCATTCTCAGTGGCACAAGGAAGAGCTATATCAACCTTTTCAGCCCAAGGTCTTGAAACTCCATCTACATATTTGCAACCATATTTGTCTGCATACTCGCGAATTCTTCCTCTTTTTACGTTTTTAAGCTCCATTAAAAATGCAAGTTTTTCTGAGTCAATTCCATCTTTGTCGTATATGTATCCGCTGGAGTCAGAGAAAGTAACTGGTTTTCCACCAAATTCAATAACTTTTTCAGCAGCGAATTGAGCAACGTTTCCTGATCCACTAATTGCAACAGTTTTTCCTTTAAAGCTTTCATTTATTGTTGCAAGCATTTCTTGTGCAAAGTAAACACAACCATATCCGGTGGCTTCTGGGCGTATTAAACTTCCACCGTATTCCAAACCTTTACCTGTTAAAACACCTGTGAATTCATTGCGAATTCTTTTGTACTGGCCAAACATATATCCAACCTCACGTCCGCCAACTCCAATATCACCGGCAGGAACGTCGGTGTTAGGGCCGATATGCCTTGACAGTTCTGTCATAAAACTTTGGCAAAAGCGCATAACTTCATTGTCTGTTTTTCCTTTTGGGTCAAAATCGCTACCACCTTTACCACCACCTAATGGCAAAGAAGTTAAACTGTTTTTAAATACTTGCTCAAAAGCCAAAAACTTTAATATACCCAAGTTTACAGTTGGGTGAAATCTTAACCCGCCTTTGTATGGGCCGATGGCACTGTTCATCTCTATACGAAATCCTCTGTTTACCTGAAGTTCACCCTTGTCATCTATCCAGGGAACTCTAAACATCAATACCCTTTCTGGTTCAATTATTCTTTCAAGAATTTTCGCAGCTTTGTACTTAGGGTTTTCTTCAATGAATGGAATAATAGTTTGTACTACCTCTTCAACGGCTTGGTGATATTCTCTTTCTGCCGGATTTTTGGCAATTACATAATCCATAAATTTTTTTACTTGTGCATTCATAGTATTTGGTTTTTAAATTAATAATTGAAAACTAATTTTTTAATTTCCTTTGATTGGTTGATTTTCATAACAATTTTATACATAAAAAAAGCGCCTATTGAAATTTTTTTAAAATAAAAAAAAATTGCAATTTTCTTTGAAATGTCATTTTTTTTGCTATTGGCAATAAAGTTTATTTGAAAAGATATTTTTTGCTAATTTTATCAGCGCTGAAAAATTTGTTTATCCCCAATACAATTAATAATGGCAACTGAAAATTATAATGATTATAATGCTGAGCAAGAAGAAAGCTTGAAAAATGATGAGCCTATGTATATTTCCCAAGAGGAAATTCAAAAAATAATCGCTGAAAAGCAGGAAAGGTTTAAAGAGCTTTCGGCTATTAATAAAACAACAGCTATTCTAAAAGAGGACAAATCTATTCCTTCAATGCTTAAGGAAATTGTTTCTATTATCCCGCCAGCGATGCAGTTTGTAGATATCACTGTCTCAAAAATCAAATATGGTAATGAAGATTTTATTAGTGATTCAGGCTTTAAGAAAACTCCTTGGATGCTTAGAAAGGGATTTGAAACATTAGACGGTAAAGAAGGTGCAATAGAAATCTATTATACAAAAAAATGTCCGGATGCCGATGAAGGTCCATTCTTAATTGAAGAAAGAAACCTGATAAATAACCTCGCAAGCTTAATTTCCGGACACTTAAATACAATTTTAGGAAAAGAGCTTCTTAAAAAATCTATAAAAAAAGAAGTAGAGGAAACTGAGGAAGAAAAAGAGAGAACATCTCATGCTGCAATGAGCAGGCAGTTGCTGCAACGATTTCTTAAAAAACATAATTCCGACAGAGATATTTATCACGACCTTATGCAGGTTAAGGTTAGAGAAATACTTCTTGTGGCAAATCTTTACGATGCGTTTATTATTGAACAAGAAGGCAAATTTTTTGAGCAAGTTACAGGCGAATACTTTCAGTTAAATCTTTCATCGGCGCCAAGAATTACAGGGGTTTCGACTCCCGAAGAGGCTTTAGAGAAGCTTCAAGAAAAGCACTATGATCTTGTTATCGTGATGATGGGTATTGATAAAACTACTCCTATTCAATTAAGCCGCATTATTAAACAGATCTACCACAATTTACCTGTGTTTCTTCTTCTTAATAATAATAGTGATATCTCCCTGTTTGAAGACGGAAATAAGGTAATCAATTCTATTGATAAGTTATTTGTATGGAACGGAGATTCTAATGTATTCCTCGCAATGGTCAAATATCTGGAAGATATGTTGAATGTCGAAAACGATATATCAATTGGTTTGGTTAGAGTAATTCTTTTGGTTGAGGATTCTGCAAAGTACTATTCAAGATATCTGCCGATACTTTATAGCATTGTGATTGAACAAACTAGGCAGCTTATTGAAGAAGTAAATACCGATGAATTATATAAACTTCTCAAGATGAGAGCAAGACCAAAGATTTTGCTTGCTTCCAGCTATGAAGAAGCAGTCGATGTTTTTAACAGGTACAAAGATTATCTGTTGTGCGTTATTTCAGATGTTAAATTTGAGAAGGAAGGTTTATGTAATGATGAAGCAGGATTGTCATTAGTTAGTTATGTAAAATCTCAAATACCCGACTTGCCAACTGTTCTTCAATCATCAGATCTTGAAAATGCTCAAAAAGCTTATGAGCTTAGAACTACGTTTATTAATAAGAATTCTGAAACTTTAAAACAAGATTTGAGGAGTTTTATTAATTATTTTCTTGGATTTGGAAATTTTGTTTATAAAGATGAATCAGGGAGGAAGGATATTGCCGTTGCAAAGTCAATGAGCGAATTCCAAAAGCATTTGAAAACTATTCCTGAAAATTCTTTAATTTACCATGCTAAAAAGAATCATTTTTCGCATTGGCTTATGGCAAGGGGAGAGATTCAAATTGCAAAAAAAATTAAACCTCTAAAGGTTGAAGATTTCACAAGTCCGGGCAGTTTAAGGGATTATCTGATTGATATTGTTGAGCAGTGCATTCATGATAAAAAAAGAGGTAAAGTTGTAAATTTTGAAGAGTCAGCCATTCTCGACGATTCTAATATTGTGAGGCTTGCTCCGGGATCTCTTGGAGGTAAGGGCAGGGGATTAGCGTTTATTAATATGCTAATAAATAATTTTGATTTTAATGAACTTGTTTCTGATATAAGGATTACTTCTCCCCGAACCTCAATTATTGGAGCAGAAGAATTTGAAAGGTTTATACACAGCAATGATCTTTATGATAAAATATATAAAGAAACGAACTATGAGCATCTTAAAAAACTTTTCTTTGAGGGCAAACTTTCAGATGGATTGGTTAAGAAACTTAGAAGTTATCTTAGCGTAATAAATAAACCACTGGCAATTCGATCTTCAAGTTTATTTGAAGATTCGCTAATGCAGCCATTTGCAGGTATTTTTGATACATTTTTACTTCCTAATAATCACCCTGATCTTGAAGTAAGGTTGGAGCAAATGATGAATGCAATTAAAATGGTTTTTGCCTCAATATTTTCTCCAACAGCTCAGGCTTATTTTCAGGCTGTAAATTATAAAATAGAAGAAGAAAAGATGGCTATTGCCATTCAAGAAGTTGTTGGTAATCAATATGATAACTATTTTTATCCTCATATTAGTGGTGTTGCACAATCTTATAATTTTTATCCATTTTCATATATGAAACCTGATGAAGGTTTTGCTGTTGTTGCAGTTGGTCTTGGAAAGTATGTTGTAGAAGGGGAAAAAACTTATAGGTTTTCACCGGTTCATCCTCAGCTTGAAATGTATACCCCCAAAGAACTATTCAAAAATTCACAGGTTCATTATTATGCAATAGATTTAAGTAAAAAACAACTAAATTTTCTTGAAGGTGAGGATGTTGGGCTTATAAAACTTGAGATTGATCAGGCTGAAAAACACGGAACTCTAAAGCATTGTGCTAGTGTTTATGACATTTCCAATGAAAGAACGATACCAGGGATTACACAACCCGGACCAAGAGTACTTAATTTTGCCAACATTCTTAAGTACGATTATATTCCTCTTGCAAAGTCTATTGAAGTAATTCTGGATATTGTTTCCGAATCAATGGGAACTCCAATTGAAATGGAATTTGCAATTGACCTTAACAAGAATAAGGATGGAAAAGCTTCTTTTTATCTGCTTCAAATAAAACCACTTATCAAAAACGTTAATTCTGCGGATATTAAAATTGATAAAATTGAAAATGAAAGGTTATTGCTATACTCTGATAACGGAATGGGCAATGGTATAATTAATGATTTGCACGATGTAATTTATATCGATATCGAGTCTTTCGACAATCTCAAAACTGAAAAAATGAGAGTTGAGATAGATGAACTGAATTCTATGATGGTTAAGGAAGGAAGAAAATATATTCTTATTGGTCCGGGTAGGTGGGGTACTAGAGATAAGTTTATTGGAATACCTGTTGCTTGGTCGCAAATTTCAAATGCCAAAATAATTGTTGAAGTTAGTTTAGAAGATTTCCCTCTTGATGCATCTTTAGGCTCTCATTTTTTCCACAATGTTATTTCAATGAATGTCGGATACTTTTCAGTAAAACACAACGATCTGATAGATTTTATTAATTGGGAAAAACTTAAAGAGGCTAAGCTTGTTAATCAAACTAAGTACTTCAAGCATGTTAGGTTCGAAAAGCCTTTAGAAGTTATTATGGATGGCAAAAAGAAAGCTTCTTTAATTTATTTCAGCAATGAATCTGAAGAAAACAATATTTAAAATATGGATGCACAAAATTATTTATCTGAAGAAAAACCCAAATACAATATTCAATATTCAACCGAGAGATATGATTTCATTGAGGTAGATCATGAGGTGTTGATGCAAGAAAGAATTATTAATGTTTTGCTTATTTGCAGCAATTATGATTCGTTTATGCTTGAAGAAGATGGTAGAATTAACGAAAGAATTTTCCTCGAATATACTTCTAAAAACTTAAGATATCCTCCTCAGTTTACTCAGGCTAGTTCTGCTGAAATGGCCTTTGAACTTTTAGAGAAGAAAAAATTCGATCTTGTTATTTCAATGCTTAATATCGGAAAGATAGATGTTTTTGAAATGGCAAAAATGGTAAAAAAGAGGTATCCTAAAATACCGATTGTTGTTTTAACTCATTTCTCTAGAGAAGTATCTCAAAAACTTTCAAAGGAAGATTTAAGTTCCATTGATTACGTGTTTTCATGGCTTGGAAATGCTAATCTTCTGCTTGCAATTATCAAACTTATTGAAGATAAGATGAATGCGGAATATGATATTCTTGAAATGGGAGTTCAGGCAATTTTGCTTGTGGAAGATTCAATCAGATATTATTCATCATATTTACCAACAATTTACCAGGTACTTTTCGAACAAACGAATGAGCTGATGATTGAGGGGTTAAATGAGCATAGGAAAACCCTAAGAATGAGAGCTCGCCCGAAAATTTTATTAGCAAAAAATTATGAAGATGCTATTGCTATTTATAATAAATATAAGCACAATCTCTTGGGTGTTATTTCAGATATTAGATATCCCCACAATGGTAAAAAAGATAATAAAGCAGGAATAAAGCTAGCTCAAAAAGTTTTAAAGGAAACTCCTAATATGCCAATTATCCTACAATCGTCGCAAGACCCTATTAGCCTTGGCATCGATAAAATGGGTGTTGCCTTTATACACAAGTATTCTAAAACTCTTCTTCTTGAATTAAGGAATTATATTAAAGAAAATTATGGTTTTGGTGACTTTGTTTTTAAAAGCCCTATTACAAAAAATGAAGTAGATAGAGCGAATAATCTTCATTCATTGCAGGTAAAACTAGCGAGCATTCCTGCTGATACTCTTGAATATCACGTTTCTAACAACCACTTCTCAAGATGGTTGAAAGCAAGGGCTTTGTTTGCAATTGCCTCAATATTTGCCGATAAAAGTAGAGATGATTTTAACAATGTGGAAGAGATAAGAAATTATCTTATTGATACAATTGCCAATTATAGAAGAAAGAAAGGCTTAGGCATAATTGCCAGCCACATTGATGAATATGCCATTTATACAAGACTCGGAGAAGGACAGCTTGGTGGAAAGGGCAGGGGCCTGGCTTTTATAGATTCCTTAATAAAAAAGCACAAATTAATGTACAAGTGGGATGACATCATTGTTACAATCCCGCGCACTGTTGTTCTTACTACAGATATTTTTGTAGAATTTATGGAGGAAAACAATTTGTATGAGTTTGCCATGTCGGATGCCTCTGATAATTTAATTATGGAGAGATTTGCAAGCGCTCATACTCCATTCAGAATGAGAAAGTTTATTGATCAAGTTCTTGAATGTTTTGTAAAACCTCTTGCAGTTAGGTCTTCAAGTTTATTGGAAGATAGTCATTATCAGCCTTTTGCGGGAGTATATTCTACTTTTATGATTGCAAATAATCATGAAGATCTTGAGGTTAGGACAACTCAACTCGAACAAGCTATCAAATGCGTTTATGCTTCTGTTTTTTATAAAGAATCAAAAGCATATATTGGTGCCACAACCAACGTTATTGATGAGGAAAAAATGGCCGTTATAATTCAGGAAATTTCAGGAAATGCATATGGCGACAAATTTTATCCTGTGGTATCAGGAGTTGCGAGATCAGTAAATTTCTATCCAATAGATCCTGAAAAGTATGGTGATGGCACTGCAAATATCGCATTTGGACTTGGTAAAACTGTTGTTGAAGGTGGAGTTTCCTTAAGATTTTGCCCTAAATACCCTCAAAAAGCTCTTTTATTGTCGAGTGTTGATATCGCACTTACTGATAGTCAGAAAGAGTTTTATGCTTTATATCTGGATTCAGATAAATTTCGCCCTTCGGTTGATGAATCTGTGAATCTGTTTAAGGGGAGAATTAAAGAAGCTGAAAATGATAAATCACTTAGATTTGTTGCTTCTACATTCGACTATGAAGATCATATTATTCGCGATGGGATATATGATAAAGGGAAAAAACTAATAACATTTGCTAATATTTTGAAATATAATGCATTTCCATTAGGTGAAATTCTTAATACTATTTTGAAGCTTGGCAAGCAAGAAATGAATAATGAAGTGGAAATTGAGTTTGCAGTTGATATGGATGTTCCTGACAATACACCTCAAACGTTTTATTTTCTTCAAATAAGACCAATTGTTGAAACTCATGAAAAAAATCTCGTTACAATTACACCTGAAGATATTGACAAATCAATTATTTCAAGTAATCATGCATTAGGAAATGGAATTATCAGCAACTTATTTGATATAGTATATGTGAAACCTGAAGCATTCAACCCTGCAGATACCAACATTATTGCCGATGTAATTGATAAGATAAACAGCAAGTTTACTGCGGAAAAGAAAAATTATATACTAGTTGGACCAGGACGTTGGGGGTCTAGCGATCCGTGGCTTGGGGTGCCGGTTAAATGGTCTAATATTTCTTCTGCCAGATTGATAGTCGAGTCTAGTTTGAAAAACTTCAGAATAGATTTTAGCCAAGGAACTCATTTCTTTCAAAATCTGACTTCTTTCCATGTTGGATATTTTTCTGTAAATCCATTTATAAATGATGGTTTTTATGATGTAGAATTTTTAAATAATGCGAAGCCGATGTTTGAAAATCAATATATTAGGCATGTTAGGTTTAATAAACAAATTACAGTTAAAATAGACGGCAGAAAGAAAACCGGAGTTGTTTTGAAACCGGAAAAATAATTTATTGAAAAGGCTTTTTTAAGTTAAAAATATGATATAATTTCGCACTCAAATTCAAACTGTTATAGTAATAATTAAATCACCCTTTTTTTACAAACTATTAAATTTTTTGCATTATGAATTTAGAGAAAATATTATCAGATCTGGAGAACAGAAATCCGGGACAACATGAGTTCTTACAAGCAGTGAGAGAAGTTTTAGAAACTATTGAAGATGTTGTGAAAGAAAATCCTAAGTATGAGGCTGCAAACATCATCGAAAGAATAGTTGAACCTGACAGAGTTATTAAATTCAAAATTCAGTGGGTTGATGATAAAGGTAAAGTACATGTTAACAGAGGTTACCGCGTACAATTCAACAACGCTATCGGACCATACAAAGGTGGTTTACGTTTTCACCCTAGTGTAACTGAAGATGGACTTAAATTCTTAGGTTTCGAACAAATTTTCAAAAACAGCCTTACAACACTTCCTATGGGTGGTGCAAAAGGTGGTAGCGATTTTGATCCAAAAGGTAAATCTCAGGCTGAAATTATGCGTTTCTGCCAGGCTTTCATGACCGAGCTTTACAAATATATTGGCCCTGATATGGATATTCCTGCTGGTGATATTGGTGTTGGCGGACGTGAACTTGGTTACATGTTTGGTATGTACAAGAAAATTGTTGGCGAACATCACGGTGTTCTTACAGGAAAAGGTAGAAATTGGGGTGGAAGTTTAATTCGTCCTGAAGCTACTGGTTTTGGCGCTGTTTTCTTTGCTGAAGAAATGCTAAAAACTCGCGGTGAATCACTAAAAGGAAAAACTGCATGTGTTTCTGGTTTTGGTAATGTTTCTTGGGGTGCTGTTACAAAATTGAACCAACTGGGTGCAAAAGTAGTAGCTATCAGCGGACCTGACGGTTATGTTTATGATCCAGACGGTATTTCAGGCGAAAAAATTGATTATATGCTTGAACTACGTGCATCAAATCAAGATATAGTTAAACCTTATACATACGAATTCCCTAATGCTCAGTTCTTCGAAGGTAAACGTCCTTGGGAAGTTAAGTGCGATCTTGCATTCCCATGTGCAATCCAAAACGAACTAAACGGTCAAGATGCTCAAAATCTTGTTAATAATGGCGTTATTGCTGTTTCTGAAGGTGCAAACATGCCTTGTACTCCGGAAGCTATGGAAGTTTTCTTGAAAAATAAAGTTCTTTATGGCCCTGGTAAAGCTGCTAACGCAGGTGGTGTTGCAACTTCAGGTCTTGAACAAACTCAGAATGCTATGAAACTTAACTGGTCTGCAGAAGAAGTTGAAGAAAAACTTCATAACATTATGAAAAATATTCACGAAGCTTGCGTGAAATATGGTAAAGAATCTGACGGATTTATCAACTATGTTAAAGGTGCTAACGTAGCAGGCTTTATTAAAGTTGCTGATTCTATGATTGACCAAGGTGTTGTTTAGTTTCTAAGTTTTATATATGACTAAAGGGTTATCAATTTGATAACCCTTTTTTGTTTTTTTCGGCTTTTTATCCCATTCAAATAGTTATTTTTGTTGATTATTATTCAATTATAATTTAAAGTATGAAAGCAATCAGAAGTTATAGCCTTATTATCGCTCTTTTGATTTTTATTCCTTTTTACTCCATTAGTCAATCAAATGAATTAGAAGATAATTATTTGGTTGTACTTTCTATGGATGGTTTTAGATGGGATTATGCAGAAAGGGTGCCAACTCCTAATCTGGATTATATCGCACAGAATGGAGTTAAAGCAGAGTTTGTTATACCTGCTTTTCCTACCAAAACATTCCCAAATCATTATACAATGGCCACCGGCCTATATCCTGATAACCACGGGATAGTCGACAATTATTTTTATTGCCCTGATCTCAGATTGCGATATTCCTTAGGAAACAGAAGTGCAGTAGAGAATCCTGATTTTTATTTCGGTGAGCCAATATGGGTTACTGCCGAAAATCAAGGGGTTATATCTGCATCTTTTTTTTGGGTAGGTTCTGAGTTGCCTATCAAAGGTGTGCAGCCAAAATATTGGAAAAGATATGATCATAGCATATCTTATGAACAAAGAATAGATACTGTTATATATTGGCTTAATTTGCCTAAGGAAACTAGACCAAGACTTGTTATGTTTTATTTTGATGAGCCTGATAGTCAGGGACACACATTTGGTCCGGATAGCCCTGAAATTGATTTATTGGTTCAACAACTTGATTCACTTGTTGGTGTTTTGATTGCCGGAATCAAGGAGTTGCCGCATGCCTCTATGGTAAATCTGATTGTAACTTCAGATCATGGTATGACAACAACTTCGCTGGATAGAAATATTGATATTCTTGATTATATTGATAAAAGCTTAATTAAACACTATCAAGGTAGCAATCCTGTTTTTTCAATTGAACCGATTGAAGGAATGTTGGATTCTGTTTATAATATCCTTAGTAATATTGAAAATATTCAAGTCTGGAAGAAAACTGAAATACCCGAGCGCTTAAATTATGGGAAAAGCAAGCGTATTCGTGATTTGGTAGTTTTGGCTGATTCAAGCTGGAGCGTCCAGATAGGAGACCCCCGCCGATTTTATATCGGAGGTCACGGTTGGGATAATGCAAATAAAGATATGCATACAGTTTTTTATGCCATTGGCCCTAGTTTTAAAGTAGATTATTCTCAAGCTGCATTCGAACTTGTTGATTTGTATCCTTTAATTGCTAAGATATTAGGGATAAAACCTGCCGAAGTTGATGGAAAGCTGGAAAGAGTTAATTCAATGCTAAAAAATTAATTGTGAATTTTTATGTCAGATAAACTAAAGTACGACAGACGTGGTGTTTCAGCATCTAAAGATGATGTTCATAAAGCAATTGCAAACATAGATAAGGGTGTTTTCCCAAAAGCTTTCTGCAAAATAATTCCCGACATTTTAGGAAATGATAATGATTATTGCAATATAATGCATGCCGACGGAGCAGGAACAAAATCCTCTCTGGCTTATATATACTGGAAAGAAACAGGTGATATTTCTGTTTGGAAAGGTATTTCTCAGGACGCTATTGTGATGAATCTAGACGACTTACTTTGTGTTGGGTGCTACAACGATATTCTTATGTCATCTACCATAGGCAGAAACAGAAAACTTATTCCGGGTGAAGTAATTTCTGAAATTATCAGAGGCTCTGAAGAGTTTCTTGAAAGTATGAGGAAGTATGGAGTTAATATTTACTCTACAGGCGGTGAAACTGCTGATGTTGGCGATCTTGTAAAAACTGTAATTGTTGATTCAACTTTCACCGCAAGAATGAAAAGATCGGATGTTATAACAAATGAGAAAATCTCACCGGGAGATGTTATAATTGGGCTATCATCATACGGACAAACATCATATGAAAAGGAATATAACGGAGGAATGGGAAGCAACGGGCTTACATCTGCTCGTCATGATGTTTTTTCAAAGGTTTATGCAAAAAAATATCCTGAAACATTTGACAATGATTTAGATGCAGATATAGTTTATTCTGGTAGCAAACTTGTTACAGATACGATTACTGGTGTGCCTGTTAATGCAGGTAAACTTGTATTGTCTCCAACCAGAACATACGCACCTGTGATGAAAAAGGTTTTGGATGAATTCAGACACAATATTCATGGAATTATCCATTGCAGTGGAGGAGCTCAAACTAAAGTCATGAATTTTGTTGATAATATTCATGTAATTAAAAATAATTTATTTCCTGTTCCGCCTTTATTTGAACTTATTAAAAAGGAATCGGGTACTTTCTGGAGTGAAATGTATAATGTCTTTAACATGGGACACAGGATGGAAATTTATATTGAAGAGCAATATGCAAAAGAAATAATTGATATATGTAAAGAATTTAAACTTGATGCAAAAATTATCGGCCATTGTGAAAAGTCTGATTCTAAAAAACTAACAATTATTACTGAAAACGGCACGTATAAATATTAGTTTTGAAGCCCTGTTTAATGAAAAAACTGTTCATATTTATAAATTAAATAAGTGTTCTAATTCATTTAAAAGTTTTATTTTTGCCGACATTAAAAAGTAAGGGCAGAATATATTTTTTGTAATTATTCATACATAAGAAAAACATAATCTTTAAATCTTATAATCTTCAATCTTAAATCTAACTCACATGAGCGCAAGTCAGTACAAACATCCTGATTACTATTTAGTAGATGAACTATTAACAGAAGAACATAAAATAATTCGAGATTCAGTTCGCGACTGGGTTAACAGAGAGGTAAAACCTATTATTGAGGAAGCGAATCAGAAACATCAAGCACCAATGCATCTAATGAAAATGATGGGTGAAATAGGTGTTTTTGGACCATTCATTCCTCAGGAGTATGGCGGAGCTGGTCTTGATTATATTAGTTATGGTTTGATTATGCAAGAGCTGGAAAGAGGTGATTCTGCGGTTAGATCTACGGCATCTGTTCAAACATCTCTTGTTATGTACCCTATTTACGCTTTTGGATCTGAAGAACAAAAGAAAAAGTATTTGCCAAAATTAGCAAAGGCTGACTTAATAGGATGTTTCGGACTTACTGAGCCAAATCATGGTTCTGATCCTGGAAGTATGAAAACAAATTTTGTTGACAAAGGAGACCATTTTCTTCTTAATGGATCAAAAATGTGGATTACAAACTCTACCATTGCAGATATTGCTATTGTTTGGGCAAAAGATGAAGAAGGCATTGTTAGAGGGCTAATAGTTGAAAAGGGTATGCCAGGGTTTACTGCTCCTGAAACTCACGGAAAATGGTCGTTGCGTGCTTCTGTTACCGGCGAATTGGTTTTTGATGATGTTAAGGTTCCCAAGGAAAATTTAATGCCAAAAACGAAAGGTTTGAAATCCCCACTAATGTGTTTAAATTCAGCTCGTTATGGTATTGCATGGGGCGTTATTGGTGCTGCCTGCGAATGCTATGATACAGCATTAAGATATTCTCTTGAACGTAAACAATTCGATAGATTTATAGGTTCTTTCCAACTTCAGCAAAAGAAATTAGCTGAAATGATTACCGAAATAACTAAAGCTCAACTTCTTGCTTGGCGTCTGGGTGTCCTTAAAAATGAAGGTAAAGAAACAGCTTTCCATGTTTCTATGGCAAAAAGAAATAATGTAAAAATGGCACTTGATATCGCCAGAGAATCTAGGCAAGTGCTTGGTGCTATGGGTATTACTAGTGATTTCCCAATAATGAGACATATGATGAACCTTGAGTCAGTTATAACTTATGAAGGAACTCATGATGTTCATTTGTTAATTACCGGTCACGATATTACAGGAATTCCTGCATATAAGTAGCAGTTTAATATTTTAACTTTTTTATCATGATAGAACAAATTGTCTTTACACTGGCTTTTGTTTCTGCATTTGGCTTGTTTTTCTACAGGTTATACAGAATTTATAAATACATCAAAATTGCTAAACCTCTAAAACTTAAATTCGGGTTTAAAAGAGTTGCACGTGTTCTTAAAATTGCAATAGCGCAATCAAAAATCTTTAAGAATCCATTAGTAGGATTGCTTCATGCTTTTGTATTCTGGGGTTTTATTATTGTTAATGTTGAAATGCTTGAAATTACAATTGATGGCGTTTTTGGCACTCACAGATCGCTATCTTTTCTTGGAGATATTTATCCAATGATGATAGCCGTTTTTGAACTTTTTGCATTATCAGTTATAATTGCCTGCGTGATTTTTCTTGGAAGAAGGAATATCATTAAACTAAAACGTTTTTGGAACAAGGAAATGACCACATGGCCAAGATCAGATGCAAATATTATTCTTATTACTGAAATTCTACTTATGTGTTCAGTTTTAATTATGAATGCAACTGATACTGTGATTCAATCATTTGGAAATGAGCATTATCCTAAGGTTGGAGCCTTCCTTGTTAGCGGGTATCTTACTCCTTTGTTTTCCGGGATGTCGGAAAGTACATTGATTTTTATTGAAAGATTTTGCTGGTGGTTTCATATAATTGGAGTTTTAATTTTCATGAACTATGTTACCTTTTCAAAACACCTTCACATTTTCTTCTCTTTTTTCAATGTTTATTATTCGAAATTTTCTCCTTTAGGAAAAATGATGAATATACCTTGCGTTACCAATGAGGTTAAAATAATGCTTAACCTTCCCTCTGCAGACCCTTGTTCAATAGAGCAAACAAATCAATTCGGAGCCAAAGATGCACAAGACCTTTATTGGAAAAACCTGCTTGATGCTTTTTCTTGCACTGAATGTGGGCGATGCACATCGGTTTGTCCGGCAAATATTACCGGTAAAAAACTTTCTCCCAGAAAGATAGTAATGGATCTTAGAGACAGGGTGGAAGAAATTGGTCCGAAAGCTGTTAAGCAAGGCAATAATTTTAACGATGGAAAATCTCTACTCGACCAAATTAGCACTGAGGAACTTTGGGCATGCACAACATGTAATGCATGTGTGCAAGAATGTCCTGTTAATATAGATCCTCTTGCTATAATTCTTGAACTTAGAAGATTTCTTGTTTTGGAAAAAGGGTCAGCACCCGGTCCTATAAATGCTGTATTTGCAAATATTGAAAATAATGGTGCACCATGGCAGTATTCTGCTGACGATAGAATGCTATGGGCTGAAGAATTAAGCTTTAAATCAAAATAAAATGGATAATAATCAACTCAAAGTGCCGGTTATGGCAGAGCTTTCTGCTCAGGGAAAATCTCCTGAATTTCTCTTTTGGGTGGGATGCGCCGGAGCATATGACGATAGATACAAAAAAGTAACTAGGGCTTTTGCAAAAATTCTATTACATCTCAATATAGATTTTGCTGTACTTGGCAATGAAGAAAGATGCACAGGCGACCCTGCACGAAGAGCGGGCAATGAAATGCTTTTTCAGATGATGGCTCTTACAAATATTGAAGTTGTGAATGGATATAACGTTAAGAAAATTATAACAATTTGCCCTCATTGCTACAATGTTTTTAAAAATGAATACCCTGAACTTGGCGGGGCATACGAAGTTATTCATCATACTCAGTTTCTCAAACAAATGATTGATGAGAAAAAGATAAACATTCAAAATTCTGAGTATATAAACAAAATGATAACATACCACGACCCATGTTATTTGGGTAGAGCAAATGAAGAATATGATTCTGCAAGAGATGTCTTAAAGCAATTAGGAGCAAATCTAGTAGAAATGAAACGTAATAAAAATTCAGCATTATGCTGTGGAGCCGGTGGAGGCCAAATGTTTAAAGAAGCTGAACCGGGCAATAAAGAAGTGTTCCTTGAAAGAACTGAGGAAGCTATTGATACAAAAGCAGCAATTATTGCATCTTCATGCCCGTTTTGTATGGTAATGCTAACTGATGGGTTGAAGTATAAGAATAAGGAGGAGGAAATCAGTAACCTTGATGTGGCTGAGCTTTTAGCTAATGCAATGGAATTGTAGTTTTATAAAATCAAAATATTAATCAATCAACCGACCAATGCAACAATTAATTCTTTGCTTAAAAACAGCATCCAAAACCACTAGATTGTCTGTTCATTCTAACAGAGAACAGATTTTTATGATTACTGTCAGGCACACTTCTGAAGAGCTTGCTCAGTTCAACACACCTCGCGAACAATTTGGTTTCAGAAAAGGCGTAGTGCTAAACGAATTAAAAAAAGCTGATATTGATGTTAATGATATTTCAATAATTGTTTGTAAAGGTGGTGTTATTAAACCTATGACTGGTGGCATATACAGGGTTAATAAAGTCATGCTTGAAGATTTATCGCATCCTATGGCCGATCATGAATCAAACCTTGGCGTTTTAATTGCCGAAGAAATTGCAAAACAATCTGCTCATGATATTAAAGCTATTATTGTTGATCCTGCATGTGTTGACGAGATGGATGAAATTGCAAAGCTTTCAGGTTTGCCTGAAATAACTAGGAAAAGTATAATGCATACATTGAGTCAGCGTACTGTTGCCTCAAGCTTTGCCAATACTCAGGGCAAAAACTATGAAGATGTCAACGTTATTGTTGCTCACCTTGGATCGGGCATTTCTGTTGGTGCTCATAAAAAAGGTAAGATTGTTGACGTAAATAATGGACTAAATGGCGATGGTCCGATGTCTCCTTCTCGCAGCGGCGGATTGCCAGTAGGGTCACTTATTGAGATGTGTTTTTCAGGCAAGTTTACCAAAGAGGAAGTAATGCAGAAGATTTATAGAAAAGGTGGAATGAAAGCTTATCTTGGAACAAGTGATGCAGTTGCAATCGAGAAAAAAGTATTAGCAGGTGATGAACAAGCAACACTAATTTATAAAGGAATAGCATACCAGGTTGCAAAAGAAATAGGAGCATTAAGCGCCGTTTTGGAGGGTGAGGTTGATGGTATTCTTATTACAGGTGGATTAGCACAAAGTCAATTCATTGTTGATGAGATTATAAAAAGAGTAAAACATATAGCTAATGTTACTGTGTATCCCGGTGAAAGCGAAATGAGCGCTCTTGCAATGAATGGATATATGGTACTTAGAGGCGAAATTGAAGTTAAAGAGTATAATTAAGGTATCAGGTTTCAGGTATTAGGTATTGGGTATTGGGTATTAGGTATTAGGTACTTGGTTTTTCAAACCCCAAACCCGAAACCCCAAGCCCGAAACCCCAAGCCCGAAACCTGAAACCCCTAACCTGAAACCCGAAACCTGAAACCCGAAGCCTGAAACCCGAAACCCAAACCCCAAACCCCTTCATCATGACCAAAGTAGAAATCGCCAGGTTAATACTAGACTTTACACACAGACTATTCATGCACCACGCATTTTGGTTTGCTGAGGTTCAGAAGAAGTTTGGAGCCGAGAGAGCCTATGAAATAATGCAACAAGTATATGAAACCACAAGCGATATCCAACTCAAAAGACTTGCAAAAATTCTTGAATTTGACTTAAATGACGGGTTGCCAGCACCTTTGGTTAATATGAATGATGATGAGATCGGAAAACTCTTGGAAGGCATTTCTGTTAACTGGCTCGCTAATGATGGTGTTTGGTTTCAAGCAGTTGAAAATGCCTATGATATGGCTGATGCAAAACACTGCAATGATAATGCCTGGGAACAGTTTTCACCTTTTGAAGCTTGGTCAATTAAAAAACACCTAAACTTACCTAACAACTCAGGAATTGAAGGACTGAAGAAAGCATTTCAATATAGAATTTATTCATTCATCAATAAACAGGAAATTGTTGAAGAAACTGAAAATAGCTTTGTATTCAGAATGGTCGATTGCAGAGTGCAAGCGGCTAGAAAAAGGAAAGGACTAGATGACTATCCTTGCAAATCCGGAGGTATGGTTGAGTATACTAAGTTTGCTGAAACTATTGATAGTAGAATAAAAACAGAATGCATTGCATGCCCCCCAGATAACCACCCTGAAGAATGGTATTGCGCCTGGAGATTCAAGATTGAAGATTGAGGATAATTTGCCAATATGCTAATATGACAATGTGCCAATATGCTAATTAGTTAATTGGCTAGTGTGGTATTAGAAATTAGCGGTCATCTCGAGCATTAGCGAGACCACGAAGTAGCAGCGAAGCTAAATCCAGTAGATGAGAGCCCCGTCATCTCGAGCGTTAGCGAGAGATCCCTTAGTTACAAGACTGTCTAAATACTCCTTAATATTTCCAAAAAAAAATCAAACCTTTAGTGTAACATTTTTAGTTTCAATGTGTTTAATAAATATACAACCTCAATAATTTCTTAGAATTATGAAACTCATTTCAATTATCATCCTAGTAATACTATATAGCAGTGTTTCTTTAGGCAGTGTTGAAAACAATTATAAAACACTAGAATTAAAAACTGAGAATAAATGGATGTGTGGCAAGATTGTAACAGAAACATTCGTTGACAAAGGAGGGAGGCAACACCCTGAAATTCAGGAATACTATTTTGTTCACTTCAATAAAAAATACTTCATTAAAATATCAGAATCTGAGTTTCTTGGTAGTTTAGCCGATTATAAAAATTCCTATGCAAGAATTCATGCAACTGTGAAATCCGGACTGTGGGATGGGAATGACCCAAATATGCAGAGTCGAATAGGGAAGTATCTGGTTATTAATCATATAGAAAGAGTTGAAATACCAGAGAAGTTACTATTTATTGATCAGAATAATAATTCTTATGAAATATCTCCCGATTTAATTAAATACATTCCCATAAAACCAGCTGAAAGCTCATCAGGCATTTATAGTGGAGGTGATTCTAAAGAAGTCAAAATAGGTACTGATGATTTTATGAATCTATTTTTTCTTGCTGAAAATGCTTTAAATAATGGTCAACTTCATTTAATAAAAAGAATTAAAACTTCATCTGTTATAAAAATAGTTTATGCAGAAACAGAAAGCAACGCCATTATAATTGACTCGCCTGAAATTCAAGCCTTTTTTACATTTTTGAAAAAATTACTTAGTAATTGAATACAAGGAAAATATTTTCATTTCTGTACTTATTAACACTATAAATAGTGAATTATTCAATTACCTTTCCTTTCTTAGTCAATTGAATATATATTCAAACAATAATTTGTCTAAAAATTATACTATATTATAGAAAGAAATTAAAGGATTTTAAATATATTTATTTTACTTTTGTTGTTGAAAGAAATTTTTCTTTTTTAATACGCGCTTCAATTTAATAACACACACAATTCATTTCTAATTCTTAAACTTCAATTATATGAAAAAAATCTTTTTGCCTCTTGTTGTTTTTATTACAATGACTGGCGGGTTATTGGCTCAGCAAAATTGGAATAATTTTGCAAATGATGATGCGGTTATACTGCAATATGAAAACCCAATCGTCAACTTAAAAACTCCTGTTTTACAAATTACAGATTACAATGTAATCACACCCAAATCTCTTACAGGGTCGTATGTTGAATTTGCGCCGGCTGAGGGAGGTGACCCAAGCTACACCCCCGGGACAACTCATCAGTTTGTTTTTTATTCTTATACTTATAGTCCAGACTGGGAATATGTATATAATGTTTGGCTCAAATTTCCTGCTGATTGGACAATTACAAATGTAGAAGTCCATGGTACACCCGCTTGTAATAGTGGCACTTGGGGCACATTTTCATATACCTTAGATGCTCCAAATATTTCTAACATTGCCCATACACGCTATCAGGGAAGTGGGGGCGCCTGGTGCGGAGCGTATTATATAGTTTCTGTTACCACTGGTGCAGCTATTGGAGATGTTAATGTTTCTTGGTATTATGATGGTGATGGATATGCAGGGACTCCTCATTGGCCTTGTAGCAGCGATGGATATACACCAGGTGGTCAGTCGCCATGCGATGAGATGATTAATCCACCTGCTGTAATTCCTATGTTTAATCCAATTACTGTTTACTGGGAGCAACTAGACATTGGTCCCTCTGGTTATGCTTCACAAGATTTTGAAGAATCAAACAATATTTATGATTGTATTATTGCAGATGATTTTGTTGTTGCCGGTGGTCCTTGGAATATTAATAAAGTTACTACTTATGGACAATACTCAGGTGCAGGTCCTCTAGAATATATTAATGTTCACTTTTATGAAGATAATGGAGGAGTACCTGGAAGTTTAATAACAGAATTCATATCTGTGCCATGTGTAACTGACTTTAAAAGTGGCTTTGTAAATGCTGATCTACCAAGTATTGTGTCGCTCGAAAACGGAACATATTGGATTGGTATTGCGGCTAGGATGGATTATGTAATTGGAGGTCAATGGTGGCAATATGAGAGTACATCCAATAACGGAGCACACTTCCACTGGATAAATCCCAATAATGGTTTTGGTGTTGGAGCAACAAATTGGACCAATGGAAATATTGTTTGGCCATCATCACTAAACGATATTATTCTAGGTTTATATAATGTTGTGCATATAATACCTGAATATAATGTAAATTTCTCCGTAACTGACGGTGTAGATCCAATTCAGGATGCAACAATCTCAATAACAGGAATTGATAACATTATTACAAATGCATCAGGCATGGCAACTATATCTCTTGAAGATGGTTTATATGAATACTCTGTTTATGCTGATGGATATTATGATTTAATTGAGCAATCCTTTGAAGTAAATGGTACTGATTTGGCTTTAGATATTGAATTAATTGCTATTCCTGAATATATTGTTACGTTTATTGTAACTGACGGGGTTGACCCAATTGTTGGAGCAAATATATCAATTACCGGATATGGAAATCTTGTTACTAATGTTTCAGGAGTGGCTTCAATTTCTCTATATGATGGAACTTATCAATATTCAGTTACTGCTGCCGGATTTTATAGTCTTACAGATCAGAGCTTTGAAGTGGATGGAGCAGATTTGGATATTGACCTGGATTTAATCATGATTCCTAAATATACTGTTACATTTAATGTATCTGATGGAGCCGATCCTATTGAAGGAGCTAATATTAATATTTCAGGGCAGGGAACTATTGTTACTAATGTTTTGGGTGTGGCAGAAATAGATTTAATTGATGGATCTTATTCTTGTGTGGTTACTGCAACAGGATTTGTTGCTCAAAATATTAATTTCTTGGTTGCTGGTGCCGACTTGGATATTGATATAGAATTAAATGAAATAGTTACTCATCCTATTATTTATGCACAGCATGAATTAATTACTCATCCAGATATGGCATTTGGAGGTAATGATGCCAGTGTACTTCAAACATCATTATCGTTAAATACATTAGGTGGTGGATTTCAAATTGGCAACAATAATTCAATAGCAGATGATTTTTCTGTTCCTGAAGGTGAAACTTGGATAGTTAAGGGGTTTAACTTTTTTGCATATCAAACTGGATCAACAACAACATCCACTATTACAGATGTTAGGTTGAAAATCTATGATGGTGTGCCAAATGATGGAGGAAGTATTATTGCTGATTATTGGACAGGTGGTGTTATGACTTTCACTTCTTGGACAGAAATATATAGAACCCAGGAATCTGATATTGCAACTGCAACAAACCGACCAATTATGCTAGTAGTATGCGCAATAAATGACATTGAACTTTCTGAGGGTACTTATTGGGTTGAGGTTTCAATGGCAGGCTCGGGAGCATCAGGTCCTTGGTGTCCTCCTAGAACCATAGTTGGAGAAATAACAACAGGGAATGCTTTGCAAAATCTTAACGGAGTATGGCAGAATTTCCAGGATACAGGAACAAACTCTCAACAAGGCTTACCATTTGATGTTCTTGGAGAAGTGTTGGAACCACCCGTTTACTTTAATGTTGCATTTAATGTCGAGGGGTTAAACGGTTCTCTTATAGCAGAGGTTGATGGAACGGAAATAACTTCTGGCGATAATATAGAAGAAGGTAAAGATGTTGTATTTACTGCAACACCGGATGCTGGTCATATAGTTAAAGAATGGGTACTTAATGGTAATATAGTTGAAGATTATACCGGCTTAGTATTTACAATTAACGGATTATCGGAAGATATTGTTGTTACTGTAGAGTTTGAAGAGGGTGTAACACCTCCTGATACTTATTCTGTCACATTCAGTGTTTTGGGTTCAAACGGAACGCTAGTAGCTGAAGTTGATGACGAAGTAATTTCTTCCGGCGATAATATAGAAGAAGGTAAAGATGTTGTATTTACTGCAACCCCAATATCAGGATATAAAGTAAAAAGATGGATTTTGAATGAAGTTGCTTTAGCTATAACAACAAATATCTATACATATGAAGCATTGGATCAGATTATTGATGTTAAAGTTGAATTTATGTTAATTACTACAGGTATTGATGATTTTGAAGTTGCAAAAATTAATATCTATCCTAATCCGGCGAGGAATTCAACTACTATTCTTTCAGATGTAATTATTAACAGGATTACTTTAATATGCATAACAGGAGATATTGTTTCGGAGCATTCAGTTGATGCAAAGCTATATGAACTTAATGTCTCAAAACTTAGCAGTGGGGTTTATTTTGTGAAAATTACAACTGAAAATGGTGTCATTACTAAACAACTACAGGTAAACTAATCAATATTACTCTTCAAAAAAAGCCTTCCCAAATTTGGGAAGGCTTTTTTTTATTACTTTCAACTTTTAGTTTTTAACTTTTAACTTCCTACATATTCCTTCTATACTGCCCGCCTACATCATATAATGACTGTGTAAGCTGGCCTATTGAACAGTACTTTGTAACGTCCATCAATTTCTCAAAAACGTTTTCATTATGATATGCTGCACGCCTTAGGTCTTCAATCAATCCTGATAGTTTGTCGCCGTGGAACTTATGTAGTCTTTCCAACATTTTAAGCTGATATTGCTTCTCTTCTTCTGTAGAACGTATTACTTCTCCAGGAATAACTGTTGGTGAGCCTTCTGTTGATAGGAAGGTGTTTACTCCCATTATTGGCAGTTCTCCGGTATGTTTAAGATGCTCGTAGTATAATGACTCATCCTGAATCTTGTTTCTCTGATAAGCGGTTTCCATTGCGCCCAATACGCCGCCTCTTTCGGAAATTCTATCAAATTCCAGCATTACGGCCTCTTCAACAAGCTCTGTGAGTTCCTCAATTATAAACGAGCCCTGATTTGGATTCTGATTTTTGGCCAATCCAAGTTCATTGTTTATGATAAGCTGAATTGCCATTGCACGGCGAACTGATTCTTCTGTCGGAGTTGTTATAGCCTCATCATAAGCATTGGTATGTAATGAGTTGCAATTATCGTAAATTGCGTATAATGCCTGTAAGGTAGTACGAATGTCATTGAAGCCAATCTCCTGAGCATGTAATGAGCGTCCCGAGGTTTGGATATGATACTTCAGCTGTTGCGAACGTGCATTACCGCCGTATTTGTTCTTGATTGTTTTTGCCCAGATTGAACGAGCTACTCTTCCTATCACAGAAAATTCTATGTCAATACCATTTGAGAAGAAAAACGACAGGTTCGGTGCAAACTTGTCAATGTCCATACCTCTGGATAGGTAATATTCTACATAGGTAAATCCATTGGCAAGAGTAAATGCTAATTGAGAAATTGGATTAGCGCCAGCTTCTGCAATGTGATAACCTGAAATTGAAACTGAGTAGAAGTTTCTAACATTTTCCGTTATAAAATACTCCTGAATATCTCCCATCAACTTTAAAGAGAAATCTGTTGAAAAAATACAAGTATTTTGACCTTGATCTTCTTTTAGAATATCCGCCTGAACAGTTCCTCTCACAACGCATAGTGTGTCTCTTTTAATTTTTTCATACACATCCTTTGGCAGAACCTGATCACCTGTTACGCCAAGTAGCATTAGTCCTAATCCATTATTACCATCAGGAAGTTTCCCTTGGTATTTTGGTCTTTCAATGCCTTTTGCTTTATAAATTTCAGCAATTTTTTTCTCAACCTCTTTCTCAAGTCCGTTTTCCTTTATGTAAATCTCACATTGCTGATCAATGGCAGTATTAAGGAAAAATCCTACCATAATAGGGGCAGGACCATTTATCGTCATCGATACAGATGTGTTGGGATTTGCCAGATTAAATCCTGAATAAAGCTTCTTAGCATCATCAAGGCAGGCTATAGAAACACCGGAGTTTCCAATTTTACCGTAAATGTCAGGTCTTAAATCAGGGTCGTTTCCGTATAATGTAACTGAATCAAATGCAGTTGACAATCGTTTTGCCGGCATATCTTTAGAAAGATAATGGAAGCGCTTGTTTGTTCTTTCCGGTCCGCCTTCGCCTGCAAACATTCTGGTTGGGTCTTCGCCTTCACGTTTAAACGGGAATACACCTGCAACGTATGGATATTCTCCCGGAAAGTTTTCTTTCAATGACCATTTTAGAATATCGCCCCAGCCCTTGTATTTTGGTGATGATATTTTTGGAATTTCAAGGTGAGATAGGGTGGTGGTATGGGTTTTAATTTTTATCTCCTTATCTCTTACTTTAAAGACGTAATATTCATCTTTGTATGATTTTACCTTTTTATCCCAATTATCAAGTATAGCCTTATTATCATAAGTAAGTTTCTCTTCTAATTCATTATATCTCTTCTCGAGATTTTCAATCATCAAACTATTGTCCTCTTTTTTATCAGCCTTCAGTTCATTAATTGTCATTCGCAATGAGTAAAGCTTTTGGGCAATTTCGCCCTGATCTTCTGCCCAGCCATTATACCCTCTGACAGTTTCTGCTATTTCTGCAAGATATCTTACTCTTTGAGGTGGTATTATATAAATCTTATCAGGAATATCGCCTTCAAGATCCATTGAGGATATAAAATTAAGGTTTAGCTTTTCATTTAGTTTTTTTATAACAGCGTTATAAAACTGGTTTACACCCGGATCATTAAACTGTGATGCAATAGTTCCAAACACAGGCATTTCATCAATAGGCTTATCAAATAACTGATGATTACGCTGAAATTGCTTTTTCACATCTCTCAAGGCATCCATTCCGCCCCTTTTGTCAAATTTATTGAGGGCAATAACTTCTGCAAATTCAAGCATATCAATCTTTTCAAGCTGTGATGCTGCTCCATATTCGGGAGTCATAACATATAAACTTAAATCGCTATGATCTACAATTTCTGTATCAGATTGTCCAATACCGGATGTTTCAAGAATTATCAAATCAAAACCTGAAATCTTAAAAAGATTAATAACATCTTTAACATACTTTGATAAAGACAGATTTGATTGCCGTGTAGCCATAGAGCGTACAAATACTCTTTGATTGTTTATTGCATTCATCCTGATTCTGTCGCCCAGCAAAGCGCCACCTGTTTTGCGTTTTGTAGGGTCAACACATATAATAGCCATATGCTTATCAGGAAAATCCATCAAAAATCTTCTGGTAAACTCATCCACCAATGATGATTTTCCGGCTCCTCCCGTTCCTGTTATACCTAAAACAGGAACCTTGGAAGTAGTAGCTTTTTTCTCTAACTCAGCAATAATATCTTTATTGTCATCCGGATAATTTTCAAGTGATGAAATAACTTTTGAAATTGTTATATAATCGCTTTTTTCAACCTTCTCCAATGAAATTTTCTCACCATTTCCTCTTGGGAAATCAGATCTTTCAATCACATCATTAATCATACCTTGCAAACCCATCTGCCTTCCATCATCGGGAGAGTATATTCTTTCAATGCCGTATTTATGCAATTCTTCGGCTTCTTCCGGAAGTATAACACCACCGCCACCGCCAAATATTTTTATATCACTCATCCCTTTTTCCTTAAGCATATCGTACATATACTTAAAGAACTCTATATGACCGCCTTGATAGGATGTAACAGCAATTGCCTGAGCATTTTCCTGCACTGCACAATCTACAATTTCCTGCACAGAACGATTATGTCCAAGATGAATAACCTCAGCACCGGTTGACTGTATAATACGCCTCATAACATTAATAGAGGCATCATGCCCATCAAACAATGAAGTGGCTGTAACAATTCTTATGTGGTTTTTCGGCTGGTAAGATGGAGTTTTTAACATATAATTTTTATTTAAAATTTCCCAAAATTAAAAAGATTGTTTATAAAATCTGTTTAAAACAATAGGCTAAGTTAAGAAAATGATTGAAAAGAATGTAAATTTAGATTCAAATACTACTATCCCTGCCTCTCCTGAATTAACCTTTGGATTTGCTTCGCATCACTTACCGTAAAGCATTTTCCAACAATTTCGCCGGCACCATAGCTTTTGATAATAATATCCGCACCCCAGATGTGAGAATCAACTTTTATAGATGCAATTTTATCAATCGGAATCACAATAGAGTCAACATTAAAAAGATGCTTGTTACGTTTTCGATATTCTATTTTATCGCTGTGAATTTTAATAACATGGGGAGTAAGAATAGGTCCTAAGCGAGTTATGGCAGACTTAAACTCGTAAACAGTGTTGTCGGATTTTTTGCGGTTTCTACTTTTAGAATTATCCTTATAGCTTTTAAAGGTTTCTTCTCTTTCTGTATCTAAGGAATATTCGTCAAAATCTTCAGAATCTTCATAATCATTTCCTGAAAGCTTCTTCTTTTCAAGTTCAATAAGAATATCAACTGTTTCTTTGTTAAACCCAAGTTCTTTGCCTTTTTCAAGCAAAATATTATACCCTGCAGAGCTAATACCTCCGCCGCGTATCATTGAATTGATAAGTTCGTTATATAATTTTTCAGCCGACATATTTTTGATTTTTATACAAATATAGTTAATCAATTTAAAGGATGTTTTTCTGAATGCGTTTTTCTTATTTCGTGTTTTTTTCACCACAAAGAGCACAAAGTTTTTCACAAAGGTCACAAAGAGAATTAGTCCAAATCTCTTTTCCTTGTGCCCTTAGTGCTTTCTTGGTGTACTTTGTGGTTTATTTTTTTTATTTTATTTCACTATTATCCGACTAAAAAGTAATTTTATTCTTTTTCAAACGTAACTACCAGATAAACAGGCATTATGATTTTATTTTTAAAAGCCACCCCCTATATAAATTGCAGGTTATACTGCAAATTTATTGGAGGAGAGCCTGTTCGTTTTAAATAATATCGGTTCGTGCTTCTTAGTAATTCAAACACATCCAACAAGCTTATCAGATGTATCCTTACTAAGGAAGCTACCACCGAAAACGCTTTTTTAGTTTG
>Ga0208244_100622_pt1 | contig 30267 bp, 30 predicted proteins | sample SubbioCR12Aug_5A_FD_184828 | JGI IMG/M metagenome (GOLD analysis project Ga0208244, IMG submission 184828) | Serpentinite rock and fluid subsurface biosphere microbial communities from McLaughlin Reserve, California, USA - CR12Aug_5A (SPAdes) | ecosystem: Environmental > Terrestrial > Deep...
TCGTCCCACCGTCCAAGGTTCTTCAATACCCAACAAGTAACGGTAAAGTTCAGTGTCTCGCATGGCTCCAGTCCTCCTTGGAGCCATTTTACCCTAAACTATCACCCATTAAAAACCCGGAAGAACCATTTTTAATGGGGTGAGATTGGGAATGTTCAATTTGTGTCCCCAGCAAGTTAAGGAGAATTCAGCCATTATGTCAATTTCCGAATCAGATGGAAAAATACAGGATGATGCCATTGGATATATTGTTTTACCAATCATCGAATCTATCTTGCTCAATATCTTCTCTCTTTTCTCCTCAAAGCGGGAAACAAGTTCTAAGTCACCAAGAATGCTCACATAATAACCTTCATGCATTACTAGCCTGCCATCTTGTAATCTTACTACAATATTTATTAGAGGGTCTACTATATCCTCGTCTCGAATTTTCTCTCCGAATGCATCGACAACCGCCTTTCGACCAAGATGTTGCGATTGACCTATAAAAACCACCCCCCCCCTTGTTCCCTTCATTTTATAAGGAACATTTTGATACGACCTTTGGAATCCCTCTCGTGTATCCTCTTTAGCAAAACTCCAGATTGAAAGAGAGCTATAAACTTTAATTCCCAGTAAAACGACTTCTTTTCCTAAAAACTCGTCTTTTATTCCCTTGAGAGTTTTATCTTTAGACCGTTCACTCGATTCAGAGATACCCACGAAAAACAAATTTAGAATTAATGCGATTTGGAGCATGTGCTTATATGGCAGTTTAGATGTAAATGTTGATCTGATAATTCCCATAATATCCTCCTTCTGACTCGCATGGGCGGAAGGGTCATTTTTTCTTGGGTCTCCGTTTCGTTCCCCAGTTTCTGAGTTCTCCGCCAAACAATGCTGTTGGATGCAAGTTGTTTTCGTTTAGACTCCGCCACAATTTCTCACGAAATTTCTTTGCGGTGCCCAAAATAGTTCCGTAGTATGTGTTATTAGGGAACTTGACTCCCCTTTTGGGTGAATTGTGCGAAAAACCGAATCTGGTCATAATCCCATCAAGTACCTTATAGATTGATGTTGGTTTCCCTTTGGAATACAAATCGAGTGTGACGATGATTTTTTTGTTTTCCCTTATTTTCTTCACTTTTAGTTTTCTCCTTTTCTTCCAATGCCAACCAGTTAAAGATTAAGATTTTAGATTGGAATTGAAACACATTCTTTTGGCAAAAGCTTATTACTTATTAATAGGAAAGTCAATAATATACGAAGAGTTGGCATTTCAGCCCGTGAATTATTTCCCATTATTCAACATCCTGATTTATTGATTTCCATTTGTTATATTGTTGGAAAATATTCAAGAATCAACACTTCAGAAACGATATTTATCACAAAAGGGACGCCCTCCAAGTTTAATGCTTCCACCTTCAAATAGAGAGGATGAGGTTGCGTCATGGATCGAAGGTTTTAATTGAAATGGAGCATAGCAGCACAGATCAATCGGCATGGTAATCATGAAGCGCTGATTTTGCTTTGGGATTGCCATCAATTATTTTTGTGAAGAACAGTGGCCAGTCAGAGGTAATGTCTGTTTTGCCCTGAAATTGCTTACGAACAACCCCTAAATTTCGAGTAGTTGGATCTTTCCTGAGAGAATCGAAAGCAATTGGTTTCCTGAGTCTTATCATAAGTCGCATGTATGCGCCTAACCCCCCTTTCTTTATTTCATAAAAAGGCCCGACCACTTTCCAAAGATCACGAATTTCGGAAGCCGGCTTACGGCGATACATAATAACCAGGTCGCCAACTTCTGCTCTATTAGGGACAGGCCACCCCACTTTGCTATGCGTATCAAGGAATTTTCCCCAGCTATCTACCGAAGCACCAACAGCAAAAACACGAAATGGAGCACCAACATATTTTTTGAGAGAAATGATCTCTAAATGTTGATATTGTTTTAGTCGGTTTTCCCAATCATTTTCCCAACAAACAATGATGTCTGCTCCATGGGGAGGATGCCCCTTGTAGTTACTGGCTCGATGCTCAAATTCTATGCGATACACCTTTCCTCGACGTCGTGCCCAACAATCTGGAAACCTGTTTTGAACATATTCCACATGAAAGCCTAATTTAGAAGCAAGCCGTCCAAATAGGAAAACCACACCTTGTTCATTAGTAGGTGCATAAGCCATCCCATCTATTTTGATTGGTCGCCCAACTGATAATTCCCCCATAACCATATGACCTCCTCCCTTTAGCCTCAGGAACAATATCTCGATTATCAATTTGCAGTAATATACACTTTTTTAAAGATTTATAAAAATGAAAATTTCAGGAAGGAAGTCAGCAGTGGGAAAATGGATAAGTTGATGGTTCATTTCCTAAACACGATATCGCCATAATAAGCAATGGCGGATTCACCCGTGTTATCCGTGTCGGTCATGATGGCCACACCCGAGATCATCGGTGGCTCATAACCGAAGGCCTTTTTAAAATCCTCATAGAGATTTCTCTCTTCATTCACCCACTGGTTCAGTCTGGATTCGCCGCTTTCAACCACAATCATCATCACCCGGTCAGCATAAGGATTAGGAACGATTGTCCCCACCGGAGCCTTGCTCTCCCAGATATAATTGATGGCGGCAATGGGCGGGTACTGGCCATAGAGAAGTCTGACCGCTCCAAACTTTGCCCTTTCAAAAAAGCTCAATTTAGAGGGGTCATATTCAAAGGCGATATAGAGTCGTGCCGGATAGTCATCGCCTTCCTTTAGGCGGACATTTCCTTTCTTTAAGATATTCTCCACTTTCCAGCGCCACTGGAGGATGGGATATTCTTTCGGATCGATCTGAATCTCCCGGGTCAACCCTGAGGCAGAAGCTTCGGAAACCGCCTTCACAACGACGGTCTCCCCATCTTTCACCAGGGAGTAGGTTGTATGCCGTTCGATCTTCTTGAAGGTCAGGGGCTTCCAATTGGATGGAATTTTGTTCTCTATCTTTTCTGCTGAAAATTTTCCCACCTCAAGGATGGGCTGGGATTGACTATAGGAAGTGAAAGGAGAACCCAGAAAGAGAACTATGAAAAAAATGGATTTTATGATCATAGTGAAGTGGCGCCCCTGCAAATTCTTTTTAACCTCAACCTTGGCCTTAGCCTTCACCTTTGAAGGGCGTGAAATGTTCATCGCCTTTTCTTCTCAAGCGCTCCATATCTTTGTGAATGACACGGAGTAGAGGGTGTTTCCCTGAGAGTTTTACATCAACACGGTCCCAAGACCTCTTTTTTTATCCATTCCTATGATGATTCAAAGGTTTGGGGAAATTTTAGATATATGCTTCCATTTTAATTCGGCTTGGGATTGCATTCAAGCCCTACTTTTTTACTTGATTATTGGGTGGCAGCTATAATATAAGAAACTTAACACGTTTAGTGTTAAAGGAGGTTTGCATGGAACAGGTGAAGAGCGTGGATGGGTTTAAGTTTCTTCCGCCCGGGCTTAAGGCATGGGTAAAAACGTTCATTCCCGATGAAGATTTTAAAGGAACAATTCCCTGGACGCCGATGTTAAAACCATTAAATCAGACGACCCTCGCCCTTGTGACCAGCGCCGGTATTAGTCTGAAAACCGATCCTCCCTTTGATATGGAAAGAGAGAAGCAAGAACCCATCTGGGGCGACCGCTCCTACAGGAAGATTCCTCGAGGGACAACCGAAAAGGGGATTGATGTCAATCACCTCCATATCAACACCAACCTTGTCAAACAGGACATCAATGTGATCCTTCCATTAGCCCGAATGGCCGAGTTTGAACAGGAAGGGATTATCGGCCGCCTCGCTCCGACTGCCTATTCGTTCTATGGCTTTCAGTGGCAGAATACCGACTTTCTTAAGGAGGCCATTGAACCGATTTCAAAACATATGAAAACCGAGAAAGTGGAGGCAGTTCTTCTCACCCCTGCCTGACCTTTCTGTTGCCAGTCCGTTGGACTGGCTGCAAGGGTCCTGGAGGAAGCTGGATTTTCAACCGTGCTTCTTAGTCCAACCTGGGAGTTTACCCGGGCGGAGGGTATTCCGCGAGTAGCGGCGATTGAATACCCTTATGGCAGGCCCGTTGGACAGATAGGAGACAGAGAAGGGCAGAGAAAGGTTCTTCTCGAGGCCGTTTCCGTTTTCGAAAAGGCAAAGCGGCCCGGAGAGGTCTTTCATCTTCCCTTCACCTGGCCCGAGGATCCGAGAAAGACCGACTGGCAGCCGCCCGAGATGTCTCCTTTGATCAAGTTCTATCTGGAAGAAATAAGACAAGCCAGAAAAGGGTAATGACCGGCTCCCGATTATAAAAGGTTAGTTCCTCTTTGTCTTCTTTCGAGGAGGCGGGGAGGCCGGAAAGCCTTTTAGAGCGATTACCTTTAATAGGTTGAATTAACCAGGCGGCCTGTTCAATCATCACCTGTTTGGTGAATCATTATGGCCAATTCCCCTTTCTTTCAATGTATAGCATTCTAAAAGGGTTTGCCGCCGGAGGCGAGCCTCGCCTTTGGCGGGAGGCATCTCGGCCTCCCTTGTGAGATAGGGTGAATCGCTCAATTTAGGTTGTAGGAATTACGGTAGAAATGGTGCGGACAGTTGAGCGTTACATAAGTCGGTAGAACGACAAGGTGTGCGACCCTCTATGGCCTGATCTCAACAATCGTACCATTTGGCACTAAATTTTCAATTTCCTCTATTTCTTCGTCTGTAACGGCAATACACCCTTGCGTCCAGTCAACCTCTGTGTGGGAATTACCAGCCCACGAGAAACCTTTCTTTATGCCGTGGATCATGATGTCTCCGCCCGGGGAAACACCGAGCTCTTTTGCCCGTTTTCTGTCTTTCTCGTTTGGATAGGAAATTTGAAGAGAGAGGTGATAACGGCTGTCCTTGTTTCTTGAATTAATCACGTAGGTTCCCTCTGGGGTCTTTTGATCGCCTTGCCTTTCTTTTGGACCAACCGGGTTCCCCCCTAACGCTATTTTGTAGGTCTTGAGCGCCTGGCCCTTTGCGATCAACGTCAATCGTCGTTCTTTCTTTTCTATCAGGATCTTTTCTGCCGGTCCTTTCTGGATGAGAAAAACCTTTTGTTCGAGCATTTCAACCTTTTTTTGCAGTGTCGTCATCTCATCCGCTTTGCTTTTTACCTCTTGTTGGAGCATTACAATGTTTGTTTGCTGAGTATCAATCGTTTTATCCTTTTGCTGAAGAGTCTCCATCTGCGTTTGCCGGAGAGTTTCAATTTGTATTTGCTGCGCAACAATCGCCTTATCTTTCATAATGACATTATTGATTTGAAAAATCATCATCTCACTGTCTTTCCTGTACCCGCTCCCCGGGTAATCCTTGATGAGTCTCTGAAAACATTCCAGGGATTTCTGATAATCCTTTTGCTCATTCCTAGGATACGCATAAATCATTCCCATCTCGAACAGAACCCTGTCTCCCAGTTTGGGATATCGTTCAATCATCTGCTCATATTTACCCAGAGAGGCCTGGTAGTTCCCCTGGCTAAAAAAATCATTCGCTTCTTTGAAGGTTGACTTGGCCTGATATTCCTTACTAAAGTAACTGCATCCGCCTATGAGAACGGGTGTTATGAGGAGGCAGATAAAGAAAAGGTAAATAGGCTCGCCACTCCTGCTTTGCTTTTTACCCATATTCGCTCTTGTGCCCGTTAATTATAGGTTAGACGATCGCAAAACCATTTGGCTCCTCACAGAGTCTATGCTGGAATGGTCTAAATAGAGTCAATAGGTGGAAGTATAAGGAAGGTGCAGGCTCTTATAAAACCCTGCACCTTCCTTCCCATAGCGCCAAAGGCACAGTTAACAGTCCTTCGTATCGCTGACTTACTTCTTCATTGATTTCTGGAAGGCCTCTTCAGCTTTCTTCGCCTTTTCCTCAGCGATCTTTGCCCTTTCCTCAGCCATCTTCGCTCTTTCCTCAGCTATCTTCGCCCTTTCTTCTGCCATCTTTATAGCGTTTTCTGCTCGGGCTGCGGCAGCCTCTGCCTTTATGTTGGCCGCATCAGCCGCCGCCTTGGCAGCTTGCGCATCCTGCGCTGCCTGATCAGCTTTCGCACCAATCACCATTTCCCGCGACTGGACTTTCTCGAGATCACCTTTTGTTGCACAACCCATCCCCATAATAGCAAAAACAAACATCATTGAGATTGCCAAAAGACTCTTCTTCATCATTGAATTACCTCCTTCCTTCTCTATTTTATTTAAATTATTTTACCTTTTTAAACAGTGTTTGTCAAAATTCAGCGCAACTTCAAAAAGACAGCAACATGAGGGATTGACTGGTTTGAAAAAAATTATCCACCCTTTAGAGGTTAAGTGCAGGTGTCTTTTGTTTCTCAATGCGGGTGGCCTCCAGTGCCGGAGGACGATAATTCAACAGGCAATGCGGTTTGAATGCGTGAGAAACGCTAGGATCGGCTATTTTTTTCTGACAGGTTCAATCAATATACCGTCTATGTCCAAATCAATTTTCAACCGTTTGACTGCATCTTTGGCCTCGTGGATATCATTGAAAGGGCCAGCAATAACACGGTAGCTATCGCTCTTTGATAATACCCTGGCCGGGATTTGTGGCCCCTGGTGATTGATGATGGCGGCAATCCTCAGAGCATCAATCTCCTCACGCTCATCAGCAACCCAAACATACCACGCCTCTATGCGAAGTTCTGGTATTTCTGGTCTACCATACAATTTTTCTGGGTGCTTCACTTCTATGGTTTTCGCGGATCCTTTCTCACTTCCTTGACGGACCTCGAATATGGGAACAGGAATCCCTCGGGCCTCGGATAGGACTTTCTTAACTTTGCTCCAGTTAAGCGTGCGTCCCGATTCCTTCTCAATATTTTTCAATTTTGTATATATCTTATCAAACTCAATCGTGTCCATTTCTTCTGGGGATGCATGGACTTCCATGTAAATCACCCCATCGGATTGACCCAAAAGATATGGCTGGTTAACGATGTTTACAGGTGTTTTCAACGGAGTGTTCTCATAGAGTTTCTTCACGTCTTCTGGATAGAGCCTGATACACCCATTGGTTGCCCTGAGACCAATGCTGGCCGGTTTATTAGTACCATGGATCAAGTAAGTCGGCTTGCTTAAAAATAGCGCGTGTTCTCCAAGGGGATTTTTAGGTCCTGGCGGAACTTTAGCGGGCAGAGGATCTCCTTTTTTTCGATGTTCCTTGGCAATTGAGGCAGGCACATGCCAGGTCGGTCGGGTTACTTTGCGCATCACATACATTTGACCTTCGGGGGTAGGCCGCTCTATGGTACCGATACCGAGTGGGTAGGTGGACACTGCCAGTGACTCACTCTCTCCTTTAAATTGAAAGAGCCTCATAGCGGCTAAGTTGATCGCGATGCCTTTTCTTGGGGCATCCGGCAGGATAAAACTCAGAGGCAACAGGATACGTGTTCCGGCCTCAGGCACCCATACATCTACCCCAGGATTTGCTGCACTGATTGCATTGATCCCCAAACTGAAGTGTCTTGCAATATCCGGTAGCGTATCCCCCTTTTCAAGCCTGATGACTGCAAACCGGCCAATGACGTCATCTCCTTTTGAAACCGAAAAATCATTTTGCTCGATCTTTTCTTCCAGAAAGATTGGTAAGGGTGAGGGTCTCACCTCAACTTTTCTTACTCCAACACATCCATGGAAATATAAGATGGATAGGAATAGAACTAAAAGACAAAGCCTATTGGATAAAGGGGATAGGTTAGTGATTTTGCCCATGGGTCAAATAAGGTACCTTTCTTAATGATGAAAATTTAAAAAACCATCTTTCAGTAAAGCACTGGATCGGATCAAGGCTCGAGGCTTAGTTTCATCGCAAGAGCAATCACGTGTAATTCAATAATATATACCAAGTATGGCCGATATTTTCAAAATAATAAATATTATTTGAGGGGGTTTCGGATTTATTCGGATTTTTAAAGTGCGCACGCTACACTTGTATAATCATATCAGTGGCATTCCTCAAAACTCACTTTCATGATAACTCCTACCGCGGTTCGTCGAATCCTTTCCGGACAAGACCATAATCAATTGTAATAAATACATATCACAAATACTGAAAAAATATCACCTATAATTACGGTTGGAAGTCATCCGCCTTCATCGTTGTTGACGATCTGTGGATTCCAATAACAGACGCGATGGAGTTGAAAGTTCCTCGCGCTCCCCAGTAGCCTGATATCTTGCCAATATATGCACTTTACCCAAACTGGAGATATTTATTTGGAACCTGCATTGGAAGGGAAGAGGGGCATTTTATTGACTACAAGAAGTCAGTAGAGAGAAAAAGGATAAGGGGAGGATTCATTTTTTGAAGAGGATATCTCCGTAATAGGTGGTGGCGGATTCGCTGGTGTCGTCCACATCTATCATCATGGCAACCCGTCCCTCTCTTTGAAAACCCTATAAGATCAGTAAGATATGGAATTTGGAGGGGACGGGAACCGACCTGTTGGAGGCAAGATGTGTTTTATTTATGTCACTTTTTGATTGGAATGATTATATTTATGGGAAATAGTTGATAGGGAGGTGGTGAGTTTGATGAAGAGTCTGATCATCGCGGCTTTGATGCTCATGTTGATCATAAGTGGATGCCAAAGAGGTGATTCAGGCCAAGGGGAGGTAAGGGATATGTCTAAAGAAAATAAAGGATTACGCGTGGCTACATTTGCTGGAGGCTGTTTCTGGTGCACAGAAGCAGACCTCGAGAAATTGGACGGTGTTGTAAAGGTTGTCTCAGGTTATACCGGTGGGGGTGAAAAGAATCCGTCTTATGAGCAGGTCTCCTCAGGGAGAACAGGGCATGTGGAGGCGGTTCAAGTCTATTACGACCCAACGAGGATAACGTATGAAGAGTTGCTCGATACCTTATGGAAACACATCGATCCCATGGATTCCGGAGGACAGTTTGTTGACCGGGGTTCACAGTATCGGAGCGCTATCTTCTATCATGATGAAGAGCAAAAACGATTGGCAGAGAAATCGAAAGAGGATCTCAATCGATCCGGAAAGTTCAACAAGCCGATTGTTACGGAGATCGTTAAATTCACAAAATTTTATGAAGCCGAGGATTATCATCAGGATTACTCTAAGAAGAATGCCCTCAAATATCAATTCTACAGGTTCAACTCTGGCCGGGACCAATTTTTGACCGGGGTGTGGGGAAAAGACGAGGAGAAAGCCAGAGATAAGAGAGGAAAGACCTATTCAAAACTTGACGATGCCACCTTGAAGAAGAGACTGACTCCCTTGCAGTATGAAGTGACTCAGAAGGATGGCACGGAACCGCCCTTTCAAAATGAATACTGGGACAATAAGAGAGAGGGAATCTATGTGGATATTGTTTCCGGAGAGCCTCTCTTCAGCTCCCTCGAAAAGTTTGATTCCGGAACAGGATGGCCCAGTTTCTCCAAGCCTCTTGAGTCAGGGAATATTGTCAAAAAAGAGGACCGGAGCTTTTTTATGAAGCGCATTGAGGTAAGGAGCAAGCATGGCAACTCTCACCTCGGGCATGTGTTTGATGATGGGCCGCTCCCGACCGGACTCCGGTATTGCATGAACTCCGCCTCCTTGAGATTCATTCCCAAAGAGGATCTGGAGAAAGAGGGCTACGGAGAGTATCTGAAACTTTTTGTGAAAAAGTGAGCCCTTCTCAGGTTGCGCGCTCCATAGCAGAGAATCCTGCTTCGAGGTCGGCGATCAGGTCGGCGGGGTCTTCCAGTCCGATGTGGACACGAATCAATGGGTCACCCTGCCACGGCGCCACGCTGCGCAGTGAACCGATCCGGGCGGGGAAGATCAGGCTTTCAAAACCACCCCAGGAATAACCGATGCCAAAATAGCGGCGTCCCTCGCAAAGGGCAGCGATCTGTGTGGATGTGGGATTCTGTCCTTCGGAGTTGGTTTTAAGTTCGAACGAAAAGAGACCGCTTGAGCCCTTGAAGTCGCGCTTCCAGAGCGCATGCTGAGGGTGGCCGGGCAGGGCGGGATGAAGCACTGCGCCGACCTCCGGCCGGCGCTCAAGCCAGCGTGCAACCTCCAGCGCATTATGCTGGTGCCTTTGCATGCGCACATCGATGGTGCGCATCCCCCGGAGAATCAATGCCGCGTCGTCGCCGCCGACAGAAATCCCGAGTTCGCGCACAGCCCTCCACAGCGGCAACCAGTGCTCCTCGCGCACGACAGCGGCTCCCATGAGCACATCTGCGTGCCCGCTCCAGTATTTCGTGAGAGGTAAGACCGAGGCGTCCACACCCCAGTCAAAGGGTTTGGCAAAGAGAGGCGATCCCCAGGCATTATCGATCGCCGTCATCACCTTGTGCCTGCGGGCCATGGCGCAGATGCCGGGAACATCTTGTATTTCAAAAGTATAACTGCCCGGACTTTCGAGAAAGATCATCCGCGTGGCTGGCTGAATCAGGGTTTCGAGTTTCTCAGGCCTGATCGTGGGATCGTACCAGGTGGTGTGCACCCCCAACCTTGAGAGAATTCCCTTACAAAAGACGCGGGTCGGCCCATACGCTGAGTCTGTCATCAAAAGATGGTCGCCTGGTTTCAAATAGGCCAGCAGCAATGTTGTAATCGCCATCAGGCCTGACGGCATGAGGGCAGCCCGGCAAGGATGGCCTGCGCCTTCGATCCGGGCGAGCGCATCCCTGAGCGCAAAGGTCGTGGGTGTCCCGATGGTGCCATAATGAGAAGCTCCCAGTTCGCCTCGGTCCGATGCTTCAACCCTGGCCTTAGCCTCCTCGAGCGTTTCAAACAGGACGGTGGAGGCACGGTAAACCGGCAGATTCGCCGTCCGAATGTCTGAGTCAAAATCTCGCCCCAATTCGATAAACGATGTTGCGTTTGAGGGTTGAATCTGATCGGAGGTTTGCTTTTGTTTTTTCACCACGTCCTCGCCATCATCCAATGATCTCATATCATCAGCCAGTTTTTTGGCTTCCTGTCCTATTGGTCTGGATTATAATGCAGTGGGAAAAGAGGGTCAAGGCAGGGAGATCAAAACACCCAAACTGAGAAGGTATAAAAAAATTGGCGCACCGTGGCTCGGCCCACAGGGTTAGGGGTCTTGTACAAGCTTTAGAATGCGGGTCATTGGATGTTATGAGTAACCTTCGTTTTCAGTAAGATAGCGGTATGACCCAGGTTTAGGCAACGTAGTTTAATATTAGAGGTTCCGCCCTAAAGCTTCTCCAATCCCCCCAACCCTGTGGGCCGGAACGAAGCCGATTCTAAAAAAACAATTTTTTCACACCTTTTGAGGCATTACCCAAGTTGATAGAAATCGATTGAAAAAAAGGAGAATTCTTGTTACTCTGGGGTCAAAAGAAGGGGGTGGAAAAAGAGAGATGATCCGATTCTTATTGGGAGTGGGGGTTGGCGTCCTTATCTTCTTACTCTTCATCTACTTCGGCGGTGGCCAGGTCGTGAAAAAGGTCGGTGAAGGTTTGACCGAGACGGGAAAGAGGATGGAGCACCTTGAAGAGGTGATTAAGAAGGAGAGGGATGAGGCAGGAAAGGATATTAAGAAGAAGATCCTGAAAGAGGAGAAGGAGGTCCCGAAGAAGGGTCAGTAGGAATTAGGAAGCCATCCTGCAGCAGGAGCAGGAAATAATTCAAAGAAAGAATTTATGGTTTTTCCTGAGTTCCTGGTCTCCTTATTAGGTAATAGAGAAATCCTTAAACTCTCCTGCAAACTCCTCCCAGATGACACGGACATTGGTCACCCTCGCCTCAGAGGGTCCTCGATGGCACCATTGAATCATCTCATCCACCTTTGCCTTGTCTCCTTCGAAGAGGGCTTCCACCCGGCCATCCCTTCTATTCTTCACCCAGCCCTTCAAACTTAGAAGGTAAGCCATCTCCTGCGTGTGGGCCCGGAAGAAGACCCCCTGAACCCTTCCTTCAACAATGACCCGCGCCCTGGCTTTGTCCATATCGATTTGAGTATTATCACAGGATCATCCTTTTATCAATAATGAATTCAAGTTCGAGAATAAAAAAAATTGACCTTCCAATTGATTTGATATAAACTTATATTGAATATATTTTCAGACGAAAAGGGGAAGGCTCTATTGCGCGATTTCCATACATCATGTATACTATGATTAGCATTTTTCTCACCTAAATTTTAATATGAGTCGATCAGAAGATTTTGAAAAAATACATAAAGAAATTTCAAACTATGTGAAATTTTCTATCCCCAATAGTCTCCTAATCCAAGGCGACTCTTTGGAAATCCTTAAAAAATTTCCCAGTCATTCCGTTTCGCTAATCCTTACCGATCCACCCTATCATACAACAAAAAAGAGAAACGTATACGGTGATACTTCCTTTGAAGAGGATCAACATTATTTAGAGTGGATGGCTCAATACGCGGTAGAATGGAAGAGGATATTGAGACCTAACGGCTCTTTGTTTTGTTTCTGCTCTCCTTCAATGGCCGCTCGATTAGAAGTTCTATTTTTAGAAAAATTTAATATACTTTCTCAGATAGTTTGGACAAAGCCCAATGATCCTGGGTTTGATGGCTGGAAGCAGAAGATGAAAAAAGAGGCTCTGCGACAATGGTACAATCACTCCGAAAGAATTGTTTTCGCGGAGCCCGCTGCTAATGGTAATTTGCACCGCTCCTATTTCGGAAATCTCCTCAGAGAATGCAGAAAGAAAGCGGGCCTTACTATGAATAAGCTCACGGGAATTATTGGGGCGTACGGAAAAATAAATCATGGTGGTGCAGTGTCTAATTGGGAAGCTGGTAGAAACGTACCAAGCGAAGAGCAATACGAGAAGATACGGGCCGCTATTTTTAAAACCGGAAAAGTTGAATCGATGCCTGAATACAGGGATTTAATTCGTCCTTTTATTATTGACGGGACAAAAGAATTTACGGACGTTTGGACCTTTCCTACGATTCGCCCTTATGATGGGAAACACCCAGCTGAGAAACCTATTGCGCTCTTAACTCATGCCATTGAAGCTACTACCTTCCCGGGAGATATTGTTCTTGATTGTTTTGGAGGCTCTGGAACCACTGCAATTGCAGCTCTAAAGCTTGGTAGATACGCTATTTCAATTGAGATTGACGCAGTATGGGTGAAAAAAACCATTCAGCTTCTTAAATCCATCCAGAAAAAACAATACAAAGAATTCCCCGATAACTATAAAGCAAAAGAGACGATGGTTAACACGCCCACGCTTCAAGGAAATTTGTTCAATTTATAACCGCATTTGATATTTCTTTCTAATATACACCTCATCCACTCTAAAGTTTCCTCAATCCCCGAGTCCCTTGTAACAACATTGCAGTGATGATGGCCCCAAGCGATGTTATACGGCCGATGATTATATTCACCATACCTCAATTCTTTTATGTGAAATAGGTTGATCTCGGTAACTGTAAGGTCCGGGACCTCGCGACCTTCCGCTTGGGCCATTCGACTAAAAAAACCCGCACCAGAAAGTTCCTCAAGACAAAATGGACAAATGGCATTACGTTCGCGATTGAGGATTCTTGCATCAGACAGTTTAGTAAAGTCTAAAAGACCTTCCTTTTTACAAATTTTAAGAATTTCGGATTTTCTTAATTGCACATCTTTCGCAAGCATACCATTTTCTACAGCCACTTTTTCTGAATCAAAGCATAACCAATATATTGCCTCGAGCTGATGTCTACAACCAACAATTGTTTTAGAACTGGCGTATTCATATAATCTGATGCCAGCCCCCTTATTTTTAGTGGACGTAAAACCACGGATTATCTTTCCCCCTCCATTTAAAGCTGTTGTGGCAGGCACACGTGCAATATAATTACCTCCAAGTGGAGCGTGTCTCTGTTTGGCCGGTTTCCAATTTAGTTTGTTGGGATCATATTTATCCCATTGTTCACGAGTTTCAAAGCAAACCAGGCAATTACCACCCAAAGATAGCCCTTTCGCTGCTAATTCCTTTTCGATATTCTTATTTTCAAAAAACTTACTCGGTGGAATCAGAACGATAAACCCATTTTCAAAAGAAGATTCCCCCGGCGGGTATTTAAAAGAGGGTCCCCAAAACTGAAATGGTATCAATACCGTGCTGCTCCGAGCAACTCTGTTTTGGTATATAACATCATCATCAGCCCCCCGTGTCTGCCCTGTTTTATATATTTTACGATTGAGCAATTGTGGTAGTTTTGGAATCTTTTGCTTCATAAGCCCTTTAATCTTTGAAGAGGTCCATAATTTCAAGATCCAGAGCCTTTGCTATTCTTGCTATATTTCCCAAAGTTATATTTTTTTCGGCACGCTCTATCATTCCGATGTAGGTACGATGAACACCCGCTCTTGCTGCCAGCTCTTCCTGAGAAAGATTCTTTTTTAGCCTTTCCTTTTTAACCTTTTCGCCAAATTTTACTAAAGGATCCTTTATCATAGGGTTGTCTTATTGGGAATATTACTGGTTGCAGTATATATGTATGCTAACTTTAGGTCTACATACTATAATTAGCTTTTTTCCGCCTTCTTTTTGTTGCCTTCCGTGTAAAAAGGTGACAATCCTTTTCTTTTTACAAGCTTGAATCCCATTTTCTTTCTGGAATCAACATTTCTTGAAGCACGGGGAATAAGCTTAACTTGAAAAGGAGAGATCGAATCAATTAGAATTGATACATTTCTGCTTTCAGAGGTGAATGGGAAAAGAGAATGAAGAAAATCTATCTGGGCATCGATGTCGGCTCAGTCAGCGCCAATACGGTCATCCTGAATGGTCGGGGAGAAGTGTTGGAGGAGCATTATACCCGGATCAAGGGACAGCCTCTCAAAGCGGTTCAGAGAGTTTTAGAAGAGATCCTCAGCCGCATTCCACCCGAGCAATTTCACAGCCTCTCGTTTACAGGCACCGGAGGAAAACTTCTCTCCGAACTCCTCGACGGTCATTTCGTCAACGAGATCATCGCGCAGGCCAAGGCGATTCAACAGTTTTATCCTGAGATCAGGACGATCATCGATATCGGAGGAGAGGATTCAAAACTGATCTTTATCGAAGAGGAGAATGGCCATTTCAAGATCGGTGATTTTTCGATGAACACTCTCTGCGCGGCCGGCACAGGTTCTTTTCTGGATCAACAGGCTTCTCGATTGGGTCTGACGATTGAGGAGTTTGGCGAGCTGGCTCTCAAGTCCCAAAACCCACCGCGCATTGCAGGACGATGCAGTGTCTTTGCCAAATCGGATATGATCCACCTTCAGCAGATCGCCACACCGGACTACGACATCGTCGCCGGTCTCTGCTTTGCGCTGGCCAGAAATTTTAAGAGCAACATTGGCAAGGGAAAGATGTTTGTCAAACCCATCTCCTTTCAGGGAGGCGTGGCGGCCAATGTGGGAATGAGAAAGGCATTCCAGGATGTTCTGGAACTCTCGGATGGGGAGTTGATCGTTCCGAAGCATTTTGCCTCCATGGGAGCCATCGGCGCGGTCCTGGTGACCCTGGAAAGCGAACGATCTAAAAGGGCAGGGACATTAAATTTGACGCCCCTGCGGGATTATCTCCAGCATCATCAGGAGAAGGAGGTCCCCTTAGCCCCCCTCTGCCTCTCTTCGAATCATGTTTCACCCCCAACACGACCAGAGAGATTATGTCCACAGTCCGTTCATGGTTCGACAGGCTCACCACGAACGGACCACGAAACATTAGAAATTAATTGCGTAGCCGTTCGTCCTGAGCGTGTCGAAGGGCGAATGGCTACGAGCGACACCGTTTCCGAAAGAGAGGGGAATAAGATCGAAGCCTACTTAGGTCTGGATGTGGGTTCGATCAGCACCAATCTTGTGTTGATTGACAACAATAAGAAGGTTCTTTCAAGGCGATATCTGATGACTGCAGGCCGGCCCATTGAAGCGGTTCGCATCGGCCTTCAAGAGATCGGTGAGGAGATCGGCGACCGGGTTGAGATCAAGGGTGTGGGAACGACCGGTTCCGGTCGTTATCTGACCGCAGATTTTGTGGGTGCGGATCTGGTTCGAAACGAGATTACAGCCCAAGCCACGGCCGCAGTTCACATCGATCCGGCTGTGGATACGATCTTTGAGATCGGGGGACAGGACTCAAAGTATATCAGCCTCGATAATAGGGTGGTCGTCGATTTCGAGATGAACAAGGTCTGCGCCGCTGGGACAGGCTCTTTTTTAGAGGAGCAGGCGGAAAAACTGGACATCTCGATCAAAGAGGAGTTTGGAAACCTTGCCCTCTCTGCCGGAGAGCCGGTGAGGATGGGAGAGCGGTGCACGGTCTTCATCGAATCGGATCTCGTCCATCACCAGCAGAGGGGCGCTCCCAAGGATAACCTCGTAGCCGGCCTCAGCTATTCCATTGTTCAAAACTATCTGAACCGGGTGGTCGGAGACCGCCGCATCGGAGACCGGATCTTCTTCCAGGGAGGCACGGCTTTTAACAAGGGGGTGGTGGCCGCCTTTGAAGGCGTCCTCAAAAAAGAGATCATCGTCCCTGAAAATCACGATGTCACCGGAGCCATCGGTGTCGCCATCCTGGCCAAGGAGGAGCGGACCTGGGAGCGTTCGGGCTTTAAAGGGTTCGACCTCAGCCAGCGCCGTTATGAGCAGACCTCCTTTGAATGCAAAGGTTGTCCCAATCTCTGTCTCATCCGAAAGGTGAACGTGGAAAGCGAGAAACCCCTCTTCTACGGGAGCCGTTGCGAGAAGTATGATGTGATCAAGCGGACCAAGGGATCAGACCTCCCCGACCTCTTCGAGGAGAGGGAGAGGATGCTTTTCGCCTCTTATGAAAGGGAGGAAGATCTTCCAGCCGATGCTCCGGAGATCGGAATCCCAAGAATTCTCTATCTCCACGAGATGATGCCATTCTGGAAAGCCTTCTTTGCGGAGCTGGGTTATCGCGCCGTTCTCTCCGATGCGACGAATAAAGAGTTGATCCGAAAAGGAGTGGAGAATGTCGTTGCAGAGACCTGCTATCCGATCAAAGTGAGTCATGGCCATGTGCTGAACCTTCTTGAGAAAGGGGTGAAGAGGATCTTTTTGCCGAGCATTGTCAACCTCAAGTCGCCCCACCCTGAAATTTTAATCAGCGTGGCCTGCCCTTACGCCCAGGCCTTTCCCTATGCGGCCCATTCCTCCATCGATTTTAAAAAGGATCATGTGGAGGTCCTTCAGCCCGTCTTCCATTTCCGGTTCGGAAGGGATCATTTAGAGAAGGAACTGATCGATTTTGGAAAATCACTCCACCGGGGATCGAAGCAGGTGAAGAGGGCCTTCGTTAAGGCAGAGAGGTTTCAGGCCCTCTTCTACCAATCGCTCCTCAACAGGGGAAAAGAGATTCTGAATGGGATCGGGCCCGATGAAAAGGTGATGGTCATTGTGGGAAGGCCTTATAACTCCTGCGATCCCGGGGTTAATCTTGAGATACCGAAAAAATTGAGAGATATGGGAGTCCTTGCCATCCCCATGGATTTCCTTCCTCTCGATTCAGTCAAACCGACCGAAGATATCCAGGAGATGTACTGGCGATACGGACAGAAAATCCTCTCTGCCGGGAAGATCATCAATGAAGATCCGAGACTCTACGCGGTCTATATCACCAATTTCGGTTGCGGTCCGGACTCCTTCATCATTCATTTCTACAGGGATCTCTCCAAAGGGAAGCCCTACCTTCAATTAGAGATCGATGAACACAGCGCTGATGCAGGCGCCATCACCCGTTGCGAAGCTTTTCTCGATAGCCTTAAGAATGTGAAGCTGACAAAGACCGTTTCTCCGAAACGGCAGAAGCTGATCACCGACCGGACAAAAAAGATCTACATCCCCTACATGTATGATGGCGCCTTTGCCGTAAAGGCGGCCTTTGAAGCATGCGGGGTGGAAGCCGAAGTTTTTCCCGAATCGGATGAGGAGACCCTTTACTGGGGAAGAAAGCTTACCTCAGGAAAAGAGTGTTATCCCTGCATCCTCACCACCGGAGATATGGTAAAGACAGTCAAGGCTCCAAACTTCGATCATGAGAGAGCGGCCTTTTTCATGCCTTCCGGAAACGGGCCCTGCCGATTCGGGCAGTACCATCGTTTCCATCGCCTCGTTTTGGATGACCTGGGTTTTCAACATGTCCCCGTCTACGCACCCAATCAGGACGAGACGCTATACAATGACCTGGGCATCATGGGTTCTCAATTCGCCCGTCTGGCATGGCAGGGAATCGTTGCGGTGGACCTTCTGATGAAGAAGCTCCTGGAGACCCGTCCCTACGAGAAAGAAAAAGGAAAGGCCGATCGGATTTATGAGGAATCATTAAACAGGGTTTGTGAAGCGATCCAGAAGGGAACCGATCTCAAGGAAGCCCTTCGCCAGAGCCTTGAAGCCTTCGATCGAGTTGAGGTGTATGGACCCGGGACAAAACCCCTGATCGGAATCGTGGGAGAAGTCTATGTCCGGCTCAATCGGTTCAGCAACGAGGATGTGATCCGGAAGATCGAGCAGTTCGGAGGCGAGGCATGGATGGCTCCCATGACCGAATGGATTCTCTATGTCAACACCATCTCAAAGAGGAGAAGCCTCAGGAAGAAGTCGTTTTCGAACCTCCTAAAAGTCTATCTCACCGACTACTACCAGAAGAAGGATGAACACCATCTGGAAAAGGTATTTAAGGGCCAACTCAGAAACTTTGGGGAACCCAAGACCAGATCGATCTTGAAAAAAGCCAGGCCTTATATTGACTCCACCTTTGAAGGGGAGGCCATCCTCTCCATAGGTAAGTCGATCGATTTTGCCAAAAGGGGTGCAAGCGGCATCGTCAATATCATGCCCTTTACCTGCATGCCCGGAACGATTGTCAGCGCCCTTCTGAAAAGGTATCGGGAGGAGAATAATAATATTCCCATCCTCAATATGGCCTACGATGGACAGGAGCAGACCAATACTCTAACCCGCCTCGAAGCCTTCATGCACCAAGCAAAAGGGTTCCAGAACAGAAAGAATAAAAAGATTTAACCTGTTGAAATTAAAAGAAAATGATTTTTTCTCGCAAGCTTGTTAAAAAAATCACTTTTTTATTGATTATTTTTAATGAAGATGCTATAGAAAAATCGAATCTTTATTAATTTAATACCGTACCCGATAGGAAGATAACCGAAAAGATGGAACAATGGATCACCGTGCTTGAAGTGGCTTTTTTTGGTTTATCCGGGGTGTTTGTCGCATTGATCCTTCTGATGTGGGCTATCAAGTTAACGTCCTTCGCCATAAGAACTTTTACTAAAAAAAGTTAAAGGTAAGATTGGGAGATGGCTGGATTTTCCATCAGCACCGTTTTATTGAAGACAGGGTTTCTTCATCTCACCATTGGCCATGTCATCATGTGGTTGATCGCGGCCGCCTTTATCTATCTGGCCATCAAGAAAGATTTTGAACCCTTACTGTTGCTCCCCATCGGATTTAGTATCTTTGCCGTGAATTTCCCCTTAGCCCCCCTGGTAGGCGAGGGCCATTTATTTTACCTTTTTTATCATTATGGCCTTGAAAAGGAGGTGATTCCTCCTCTCATCTTCCTTGGTGTTGGGGCGCTGACCGATTTTGGTCCGATGATCGCAGATCCTAAAACATTGCTCTTAGGAGCGGCCGCCCAATTCGGTGTTTTTGTGGCTTTTTTCGGAGCTATCCTTCTTGGGTTCAACATCAACGAGGCCGCATCGATCGGCATCATCGGAGGAGCCGATGGTCCAACCTGCATCTACCTGACCACGAAACTGGCTCCCCATCTTTTGGGCGCCAATGCCATCGCCGCTTACTCCTACATGGCGATGGTACCCTTGATTCAACCCCCCATCATTAGATTATTGACCACCGCAAAAGAGAGAAAGATCAGGATGAGACAGTTGAGACCGGTCTCAAAGATTGAAAGGATTCTTTTTCCTTTCGTCGGGACCACCTTCACCGTATTGATCGTTCCGGACGCCGCCCCCCTGTTAGCCATGCTCTTCATCGGGAACCTCTTCCGGGAATCCAGGGTTGTGGAGAGATTGTTGAAGACCTCCCAGAATGAGTTGCTCAATATTGTTACCATCTTCCTGGGTTTGGCGGTCGGTTCAACCATGATCGCCGATAAATTTTTAAAGCCCGAGCCCATCTTCATCTTCATCTTAGGATTGTTCGCCTTTGCCTTCAGTACGGCGGGAGGAATACTCCTGGCGAAATTCATGAATCTCTTTCTTAAGGAAAAGATTAACCCCTTGATCGGTTCTGCCGGAGTTTCGGCCGTTCCAATGGCAGCTCGGGTTTCTCAAAAGATAGGCCAACAAGAAGATCCCAAGAATTTCCTTCTCATGCATGCCATGGGGCCCAACGTGGCAGGGGTGATTGGCACAGCAACTGCGGCCGGGATGTTTCTGGCGATGTTACGATAGACTCTATCCGAAGATCATGTAGTGACAAGGAGAACGCGATGGACAACTGGACATTCGGAATCACGATGATCATTGTCGGGATGGGAGGGACCATTTTAACCATGTGGGTCCTCAGTTTATTGATGGGACTGTTGAGAAAGCTTTTCCCTTATAAAAAAGAGGAAGCAGGAAAGTAAACCCCCTGAACCATGCCCGCAATCCATGGATGGAATTTTCTAACGGGGCAAATATTGAAGGAGGATGAATTATGTTTGACGCCATTGGAAACGGATTATACGGACTGATTGCCGGATTTACCAACCTCCACTGGTCAAATCCGGTCATGATCGGTTTGGGTTGCCTTCTCCTCTATCTCGCAATTAAGAAAGACATTGAACCCTTACTTCTTCTTCCCATTGGATTCGGATGCATTCTAGTCAACATCCCCCTTGCGGGTTTAATGGAAGAGGAAGGTTTTCTCAGGACGATCTATGACGCAGGCATTGCCACGGAACTCTTCCCCCTGTTCATCTTCATCGGAATCGGCGCCATGACCGATTTCGGTCCTCTTTTAGAGAATCCCAGAATCTTTCTCCTTGGTGCGGCAGGTCAGTTCGGGATTTTCTTAACCTTAGCGTTAGCCTTGGCCCTGGGCTTTTCTAAATTAGATGCGGTTGCCATTGGAGTGATCGGGGCCTGTGATGGACCCACGGCGATCTATGTCTCCTCTAAATATGCTCCCCATCTATTAAGTGCAGTCTCGGTAGCGGCCTATTCCTATATGTCGCTGGTTCCCATTATTCAGCCTCCCATTATGAGATTTCTCACCACCGAAGAAGAGAGAAAGATTAGTATGGGCGCGGTGAAAAAAACGGTTTCAAAAACGACCAAGATCCTCTTTCCCCTGATTGTCACGGTCATCGGAGGCCTCATCGCACCCCAAGGCTTGCCCCTTCTTGGAACAATTATGTTAGGAAACCTGATGAGGGAGAGCGGGGTTGTGAGCCGGTTGACCAAGGCCTCTGAAAATGAGATTGCCAATATCGTCACGCTCCTCCTGGGTATCTCCATTGGAGCAACCATGGATGGCAAAAACTTTTTAACACCACAAACACTGATGGTTCTAGGCCTGGGTTTTATTGCCATCTGCCTCGATACGGTCTGCGGCGTTATGTTCGGGAAACTGTTGAAGGTTCTTTCAGGCGGGAAGGTCAATCCCCTTATCGGAGCGGCAGGCATCTCAGCCTACCCCATGGCCGCCCGGGTGGCTCAACGGGAAGGCCAGAAGTATAATCCGAAAAACTTCCTTCTGATGCACGCCATGGGGGCCAACACAGGTGGCCAGGTGGGTTCGGTCATGGCCGCTGCGGTCATGCTCTCCGTGCTGAAGGGTATGGGGATCATCTAATCTATCCGGTAAGATTGGAAATAGTTTCTTCCGCAACTCTCTCCAAGGGGTAAATAGCCCCGGGTTTTAGAAAACCTGGGGCTATGTTAGTTTTTAGGTGAGGAGGGTGAAGAATATGTTACTCAGCCCCGATATAGAAAAATGGATTGTCCTGATCCTCCTTATCGTTGTTTTCGGGTTAATTCTTTACCGTAAAATAGCGATTTATTATTTATCCCTGATCGCTGCTGCAATCCTGATCCTATTGGGCATCATGCATCCTAAGGTTGCGTTTTTGGAGAGCATTAGCTGGGATGTGCTGGCTATATATTTTGGGTACGGGATGCTTGCGATTGCCCTTCGAGACAGCCAGATGCCCTCTTTTATTGCTAGCTGGATACTTCCTAAAGTCAAGAAGGAAAAGTATGCCCTGCTTTTTCTGTGCACCCTTTCGGCGGTTCTCTCCAGTTTCATGGCTAACCCGGTTGTTGTCCTGATGCTGGCGCCTCTAGCAATCGAAATGGCAACAAGATTAAGGGCATCGCTTTTCCTCTATTTGATCGCCCTGGCGATTTCTTCCAATGTGGTTACTACCGTAAGCATGGTGGCTGATCCACCGGCACTTATTTTAGCAATGGCCACCCAGATGAAATTCTTGGACTTCTACTGGTTTCAGGGAAGAATCGGTCTGGGGACCCTTTCTGCCGTAGGTGTGATTGCAGCATTGCTGACGCTTTTGTTTCAATTTAGAAACTTAAACAATACGGTGGATATGAAACCCGAACCGGTTAAGATGACGCATGGAGCGTTATTAATATTCTTCCTCAGTATTGTGGCGTTAGCGTCTCCCCCGACAAGTAATTACCCGGGTCTGGTCGGGTTGGCTCTGGGATTTGCATCTTTAATATTGGTAAAAGATAAAAAAGAGGCCATTAAAGAGTTCGATTGGGCTTCCATCTTTTTCTTAATCGGCATATTTATCGTCATTGCGTCCGTCAATAAAGTAGGCCTTCTCAAGGATTTTGCGTCATGGATGACCGGTATGGGATTGACGCAGCCACTCGTTGTTCTTACCATCGTCATATGGTTATCCGTTCTATTGTCGGCTTTTATTGACAATGTCCCGTATACCATACTGATGATTCCCACCTGTACCTATCTGGCACAATCAATTGGCGTTAATCCATTTTTGTTATATTTTGGAATGCTCATCGGGACCGGTATCGGAGGTAACATAACGCCTGTTGGGGCAACCGCAAATGTACTGGCTTGTGGAATGCTTGAAAAGCGCGGGTATAAGATAAGGCTGGGTGAGTATATGAAGATAAGCATTCCTTTTTCCTGTGTTGCTGTTCTCGTAGCCCAGATCTTGTTAGTCCTGTTGTGGATGTAATCGGAAACCCGTCATGGTCTCACAGAAGATGAGGCTAAAAGCGACTTGAAACATACGGCCATAATGAATTGAAGAGGAAGGAAGGGGTTTCACCCCTGGCCCTTTTCTTCAACCAGTTCAAAAATATTCTTGTCATCCAGAAGCCTGAGTCCAGACGTTGTCTCCGCGAAGGAGGTAACCCAAAAGATATGAATCTGGATTTCTGCTTTCGCAGTAACGACCAATCAAGGCGTTTTCCGACTTTTCGAGATCATCATATATATTCAGGAGGCAAAGATGGAAGGTTTGTTTCAGGGATTACCAATATGGCTTAACTTTGTATTATTTTTTATCGGCATGGCAGTGATTACCAAGGCAGGCGATTACTTCACCGATGCAGCGGTTCATATATCTGTTCTCACAAGGATACCCAAGGTATTGATTGGGGCTACCATCGTGAGTGTTTGCACCACATGCCCTGAATTTGCTGTGTCTTTTCTTGCCACAGTTCAAGGAAAGGGCGTGGTGGCGATTGGAAACAATATCGGCTCATGTGTCATAAACATCGGCCTGATCTGCGGCACCTCTACCCTGATCCGACCTGTCTCAACTTCTAAAAAACTTATGATTGGACAAGGGGCTTTCATGCTCAGCGCTGGTATTTTGGTATATCTATTATCTATTGGTGGCGCTTTGACCAGGCTTGACGGAGCCATCCTGATGGTGGGTCTGATTTGTTACCTTTATTACTCTATCAAGATGGCCAGGACAGAAAGGAAAAGCGTAGAGGACACCGAAAATCTGACAGGCGGAGAGAAGGGTGTTCAAGAAGTTAGCCTTCTGAAACAATTTATGATATTAGTTTTAGGCGCTTTCGGAATCATTATCGGCAGCTCTCTTCTGGTCGGCAATGTTACTCCTATAGCCAAATTCTTAGGAGTTCCCGATCTCATTATCGCCCTCACCCTGGTCGCCCTGGGAACATCACTGCCGGAGTATGTCGTCGCAATCACTGCCGCTATTAAGAAGCATGGCGATCTCAGCGTTGGCAATATTTTAGGAGCTGACATCTTAAATATCTTTTGGATATTAGGAAGTTGCTCCTTATATTCTCCGCTTTCGATTCCTCGCCAGACTATGGTGCTTGATTACCCTTTCATGATCTTTTTGATGGTCTTATTGGTAACATTTGGCTATACCAAGAGTCGCATTGAAAGGTGGGAAGGAGGAGCAATGTTCGCGGTGATTATTTTTTATCTTACATTCATGATGCTTTACTTCACATAATCATCCGGCAAATCAAAATCGTTTTAAAGCTCTACCCCAAATAGTTAAAAAATGATCGCACACATTTCCCCTTGTGATTCCTTTAGGATCTACGCCTCGTCCGGGACATCGCTTAAAAGAGGTGCCCCTTCGGGGGATCCGTTTAGCCAACCTCAATGGTCCCGTTGAGTTTTGGATAGAAAGCCCTCTTTTGAAATCACGAGAGGGCTTTTTATTCTCTTGTGAAATCAGAGGAAATTTTTTAAGATAACATAGAACATAAAGGGGATATGGAATATTGGGGTGATCAAAAATATATCTTAGCTTTTTACCCAACATTCCACCATTCCAGTATTCCATCATTCCGGTTTAAGGAGGGGTTCTTATGGAAAAGCCTTTGGTTGGAATTCTGATGGGTAGCGACAGTGATCTGCCGGTGATGGAAAAGGCGGCAGAGGTTTTAAAGGAGATGGGAGTTTCTTTTGAGATTGACATCAGCTCAGCCCATCGCCTGCCTGACAAGACCGCCAATTATGCAAAGACAGCGAGAGAGCGTGGAATCGAAGTACTAATTGCAGGAGCGGGGATGGCTGCCCATCTTGCTGGCGTTCTTGCCGCCCATACCACGCTGCCTGTTATCGGTGTTCCGTTAAAATCAGGAGCTCTCGAAGGCGTTGATGCCCTTTATTCCACAGTCCAGATGCCTCCTGGAGTCCCCGTCGCTACCGTTGGGATTGATGGAGCGAAGAATGCAGCTTATTTAGCCTGTGAGATTCTCTCAATCAAGTATCCTGAGATCGTTAAAAAATTGGAGGATTTCAGATCGAAGACGAGAAAGTCGCTGGAAGAAAAATCGGCGGCCCTGAAGAAGGGGATGATTTAACCTTGCAGTTGCAAAAACGGCCACGGGTAAACCGCTCTTCAAGGCTTCTGACGCCGATTAAGTTGACATGTTAAGGGAAACGGTAGACCTCACTTAAGGTGAACTCCGGCAAGGGCTTGGGATGTGTGTGCTTATTCGCTAAAAGGTTCGCCCCGAAGCCCCGCTCTGAGCGGGATTCACCCGTGTCCATTTTGACTAAATGTTTTGAAATGTTAAGGTTAAGTCAATGACCTTTTCCTCTCGCCGGCCTGCAATCTTTTTGGACAGGGACGGAACGCTTATTGAAGACCGTGGATACCTTCGCCATCCGTCGGAAGTAGTCTTTTATCGGGATACCATCGACTCCCTTCGGAGGTTAAAAGATCGTTACCTCCTTTTCATCGTCACCAATCAATCGGGCATTGGGCTTGGAATCCTCAAGCATGAAGATGTGGAGCGGATTAATCAGTTTGTTGTGGATACCCTTGCCCGGGAAGGGGTGACTATTTCGGCGGTCTATTATTGTCCCCACATACGTGATCAGGGCTGCGAGTGCATAAAACCAACGCCTTATTTTGTCCTGAAGGCGGCTCGGGAATTTGATCTCGATCTCCCCCGTTCTTTTTCGATAGGGGATCACTCCCATGATGTGGAATTGGCAAAGAATGTTGGGGCCCAGGGGATCTTTCTCCTGACGGGTCACGGGCAGAAACACCTACATGAACTTCCTCCAGGAGTATTGGTCGCCGAAAATATGGAAGAAGCAATCGACATTGTTCTAAAGAGAGATGGACCCTCTCAAAAAAAGACGGGGTTCATCGGTAAGGCCGCTGAGATCATCAAACGGGGAGGCATCGTTGCCTTTCCGACGGAGACCGTATATGGATTGGGAGCAGATGCCTTTAATCCTCTTGCCGTGGCCCGGATCTTCGAAGTCAAGAAAAGACCTTCTTTCGATCCTCTCATCATCCATATCGCCCGTCCTTCCGATCTGGAGAAGATCGTCTTAAACATTCCATCTAAGGCCAAAAAGCTAATCGATCGATTCTGGCCAGGTCCACTCACCTTAGTTCTTCCCAAGAGACAGGAGGTCCCCGATATTGTTACCGCCGGCCTTCCGATGGTTGCTGTCCGCATCCCATCGCACCCCATCGCATTGGAATTGATTGAACTGGCGGATTGTCCCATCGCCGCGCCGAGCGCCAATCCCTTCGGTTATCTGAGCCCGACCACTGCTCAACATGTTCGAGAACAATTGGGGGATGAGGTTGATCTTATATTGGACGGGGGACCCTGTGAGGTGGGCGTGGAATCCACGATCGTCTCTTTTGGTGAAGGAGGGCCCAGGCTATTGAGGCCAGGAGGGATCCCTCTTGAGGAGATTGAATCGGTTATTGGAAAGGTTGTGGTCGGTGCGATGAACAATGAAAAGGTCTCTGCGCCAGGGATGCTTCCAAAACATTATGCTCCTCGGACGCCGATTCTCCTCGATTGGCGCGAGGAGGATGTGGCCAATGATGGAAAGAGGAAGGTAGGATTGCTTGCATTTCATCAGATCAGTCCTTCTTTGAAATTCAATCAGGTTGAAATTCTTTCGGAGAGAGGCGATTTAAGAGAAGCGGCGGCCAATCTCTTCTCTGCCATCCAGCGACTGGATGGTTTGGGCCTGGACCTGATCCTGGCGGAATCTGTTCCCGAGGTTGGTCTGGGACGGGCCATCATGGACCGCCTCCGCCGTGCTAGCTCCATAGGGGGATAAAATCAATGAAGAAGATTGCCTTTATATTTTTTCTTCTACTCTCCACTTTCTACCCTCCACCTTCTATTGGGTTACCTGCTGAGGACATTCAGCTCGTGACCGATGCCCAGTATTTTGAGGTGGCCAAGAAGATGATTCAGGAGGCAAAGACTTCCCTCCGGGTGATGATGTTTGAGATGGGATATTATGAAAAGCATCCCAGTACCCCATCGAATCTTTTGATCAAAGAGTTGATAGAGGCAAAAAAACGCGGGGTTAAAGTGGAGGTCATCCTGGAAACAAGAGAAGGCGATGATAGGACCACCAAACGCAACCGCCAGACCGGAAAAATCTTATCGGACGGAGGGGTGGAAGTGACCTACGATCCCCTCTTTAAAACGATGCATGCAAAATCGATGGTTTCGGACGGAGAACTTGTCCTGATAGGAAGCACCAATTGGGTCTTCTCCTCCCTGACCAGTAACAATGAGGTTTCTGTCCTCATTAGGTCAAAAGAGATGGCCCGCGAGCTGGTCGATTATTTCAATCGAGTGAAAGCCACCGGCAATAAAAAATAGGATAACAGGAGATCAGGCCATCAGGAAACCAGGAAAAACAGAAGAATGAATAAGGTGCTTTGACCTGATATCCTGGTACCCTGATATCCTGATGCCCATCCATGATGCTGATCGATTCTCATGCTCATCTTGAGATGCCTGAGTTCAGGAAGGACTTGACCGAAGTCCTTCAGAGGGCAAAGGATTCAGGCGTCGAATATATCTTCACCGTAGGGACAGAGAAAAAGGATTGGAAGAGGGCGCTTGAAATTGCCCATTCCCATTCTTCTGTTTATGCAATCTTAGGAGTCCATCCCCACAACGCAAGGGAGATTGATGACGGAACTTATCCGATCCTGAAAAAGCTCTGTCAGAATGCGAAGGTGAAAGCCTATGGGGAGATTGGCCTGGATTTTTTTCGCAACCACTCCCCCCGGGAGGTTCAGTTGAAAAGATTTAGGGAGCAGATCGGACTGGCCAGGGAACTCAAGCTTCCCATCGTTGTCCATGACCGGGAAGCCCACCGGGAGACGCTCGAAATCCTGAAATCAGAAGAGGCATGGGAAAACGGTGGAATCATCCACTGCTTTTCAGGGGATGAGAAAATGGCGAAGGCCTGTATCGAGATGGGTTTTTATATCTCGATCCCCGGAAGCATCACGTATAAAAACGCAGGCCCATTTCACGAAATCGTTAAAAGACTTCCCTTGGAATCTCTTCTGGTGGAGACCGATGCCCCATTCTTGACCCCTGTGCCCTTCCGGGGTAAGAGAAACGAGCCGAGTTATGTTCGATATACAGCCCAAAAGGTATCGGAGGTCAAAAAGGTTTCTTTTGAAAAAGTTGCTGAAGTGACCTCGGAAAATGCGCTGAGAGTCTTTCGGTTGAACGTTTAATCAAAATCCCCCTCACCCTTTCCCTCTCCCGCCAGGGGAGAGGGAGATCCTTATAAGGGGAGGGGTTTAAAAATCCCCTCCCCTTGATGGGGGAGGGCAAGGGTGGGGGTGAAATCAGTTTTTTATTTAAGGAACATCCATGAAGCCAGCCATTATCATCGTCGATATGGTGAAGGATAATTTAAAAGTGGGATCCAGCCATCCCATTACCCAGGAAGCAAGGGTGATCCTTCCTCAACTACAGCAGTTATTGAAAGAGAGCCGGAAGAGGAAAATTCCCATTATTTTTGCCTGCGATAGTTTCATGGAAGGGGACTTCATCTTCAAAGGGAAGATGAAAGTCCATTCCCTCCGGGGGACGAAAGGTTCAGAGGTGGCAGACGCATTGATGCCTGAGCCAACCGATATCATCTTACCCAAGAGGCGCTTCAGCGCCTTCTACAAAACCGACCTGGATCAGACCCTCCGGCTTCTCGGTGCGGATACGATTGTTGTGGCAGGGATTACAACTGAGGTTTGCGTATTGATGACGGCCATGGATGGCCTCTGCCACGATTTTTCAGTGATCCTTTTAGAGGATTGCTGTGCCAGCAGAAACAGGGAGACACATCAAGGGTGCCTTAACCTCTATCGTGATTTTGCCCTTTATCCTCTGTTGAGGATAATGAGTTTTGAAGAATTTCTGAAGGAAGTTTCTTGACCAATCCCCCAATTTCATCTTAACAGGTGGGCCGTGTTGTAATTCGCCGTTCGCCCTGAGGCTCTCGAAGGGACGAACGGTTCGCTCAGCCTCCGGCTCAGAGAGCCTCTGGCTCGGAGAGGACAGGCCCTGTCGAACCATGAACGGACTTGTGACACAATCTCTGGCGGGAGAGGGTTAGGGTTTGAAGGAAAAATGAAATATTGTGAACAGGAATCCATCGATGAGATCATAAAGATACTCACCTTGCGGGAGAGGAGAACGATCGAATACCCTTCCTTCGCCCGCGCGGCTGTTCTTGTTCCCCTCTTTAACAAGGAAGGTAGTTGTCATCTTCTCCTCACCAAGAGAACCGACCTGGTCAAATATCATAAAGGGGAGATCTCTTTTCCCGGAGGCATGGTGGACGAAGATGATCTTAGTCTGGAAAAAACAGCGCTTCGGGAGGCCTTTGAGGAGATCGGGCTTAAGGAGGAGGATGTCCAGATTATCGGTGCTCTGGATGATATCATCACGGTTACGGATTTTATCGTCACCCCCTTTGTGGGCCTCTTTCCCTATCCTTACCGATTCGAAACGAGTTCCGTCGAAATTGCCGAATTGATCGAAGTTCCACTTTCCTTCCTGCTCACCAAGGAGAATTTCAATGAACAGGAAATCACCCGGATGGGTCGAAGAGAGATCATCTCTGCCTACCAATACGGGAAACATACCATCTGGGGAGCCACTGCCCGCATTCTAAAACAGTTTTTAGAGTTAATTTCTTCCTCAAAAGGCACTTAAAACTCCCATCTCATTTGTTCTTGCCTATCCGAACGAATGTGATGTTACAATTCTAAATGGAAGCAGTTCAAATGAATAGATTCAAGAAGTGGGCTGAGCAAAAGAAGAAAAGGGATCAAGTCTCAACATTTAACTGCCAAGTGCCAGCACATCGGTTACCCCGATGTGCCAGAACATAGGTTACCTTTAATGTCAGTTTTTGTGCCAACACATCGGTTACCCTGAGAGCTGATTTGGGGTATGATGCCCCTAGTCCAAACC
>Ga0208244_100623_pt1 | contig 30128 bp, 26 predicted proteins | sample SubbioCR12Aug_5A_FD_184828 | JGI IMG/M metagenome (GOLD analysis project Ga0208244, IMG submission 184828) | Serpentinite rock and fluid subsurface biosphere microbial communities from McLaughlin Reserve, California, USA - CR12Aug_5A (SPAdes) | ecosystem: Environmental > Terrestrial > Deep...
TCAATGTTATCGATTGCTGCGTGAAGAATTGCCCAGTCGGAAGACGTTTTTTAACGATTTAAGGGCGCTCACTCGTTATGTTTGTTTTGATAGCTGGCAACATTTGATGGAATTTATGCTTGATGGTTTGAATATCCCTATTCCCCGATGAAAGCACTTAGGGTGATCTGCCTAAATTGAGAATTGCTGTCAACAGGCGGCCTTTATTACCGGGCAGAATATTTATGCTATATTTGTGGGACCTTAGTCTGTTCCCATACCCTGTTTTACACGATTGTTGAGGTTCTTATCGCTAACGTCTGCAGGGCTATCAAAAGAAATCCAATTCAGGTTTGCTATTAAACCGGTGTATTAACAAATAGATGACACAAGATTTTTACTGGGACTGTTACGATGAAACTACTGTCTGAGCTATTTTCTATGCATGCCGAAATTTGTCTACGCAAAACATCCATTCCAGGATTGCATTATCCGGTTGAAAACATCTTTTTATCCTTGAGTGTCTTTATGACAGTCGAAGCGATGTTGGTCGATTATCAGGATTTGGAAAAGGTTCGCATCATGAAAGCTCTGGGGTTTCTCGCTCGGTTTGCCAAAATCAAGCGTATTGAAACATTGGCGGCGTGAAATTTTTACTTGATGCATACGCCAATCCTTCCCTCTCTGTCAGAAGTTCTAAAAAAATCGACTTCGTGTGAGCATCGCAAAACAGAAAACATTCCTATCATGCAGGACGTTTTTGGAAATCATTTTTCCTTAAAAAATTACCAAACATTATTAAAACGGATGTTATCGCTTTATCTGCCTATGGAGAGAAAGATGAGTGCGTTCTTAATTAACCCGAGTCTGTCCTACAGTTACCTTCCTAAGTCTCCTTTGTTGCAGGCAGATTTGCAGAATATCAGTAATCACCCTATTCATCTGACATTAACAGAGTCAGATACTCCAAACCTGAGAAGCCACGAAGACTTTCTGGGGATCCTTTATGTTTTAGAAGGCTCAACCCTTGGTGGCAGTGTCATCATAAAGAGACTTGAGCAACATATTGACGTGCAAAAAGCTGCAACATTCTTTTTTCCTTACAGAGATAACACACAAAAAAAATGGGCTGAGACCCGCTCCTTTATCGATGATTGTGGCCATACTTTAGATTTAAATCATGATTTTGTCTGTAATGCGGCTATCGCTACCTTTCAGTCTTTTCGGGGGGCATTAAGTGACGAAACCATTATCTGAAGAGATAAACGATCCCTCTGAAATATGTAACAGCAAACAATATCACATAACAAACTCTATACAACCGCATTATGTGCTGCTGGTCTTGAAACCTGAAAATTACAGAGTTGTTTATTGCAGCGATAATGCATCAAATATCTTTTCAAAAGGAATAAATGAAATAATCGGTAAGGAATTTTGGGATTTATTGGATAACCAAAGCGCTGAAAAACTAAGGATTTTGTTAGCCCAAGAAAAAATCCAAGAAGCCGATTACAGTGATCGTTTTCCAGCACCGATTATCATTGAAAATACCCATTTTAAAACAGAAGCTCTTTTTTACCGCAACCTCGATTTTATATTTGTCGAATTAGAAACAGATAGCTTTAAAAACGTAGCCACTGATTATCTTGATTTACTATTCTTACGGTTATCAGGCACTATTAACTCCTCTCAAGTAAATAGTTACGAACTGGCAAATTTGATTTGTAAAACCCTTCATAAAATCATTGGGTTTGATCGAATATGGTACTGTGAATTTGATGACACCGGCAATGGCTTCGTTTCCGGAGAATTCAATAATGATGTTTTGCCGTCATTGATGCATCATCGTTTTCCTGCAACCGACATTCCGTTGAGTGTTCGGTCTATTTACGTAAAAAACAAATCACGAGTCATTCTTGATGCATACGCTGATTTATCACTGATTATAAATGAAAAAGGCATTGAGGCAGACACACTGGATTTAACTTATTCACTTGCGAGAAGAGCTGGGGAGAGTCATCTGGAGTATTTACGTAATATGGGAGTAGCTTCGTCTGCATCATTCTCTGTGGTCAAAGAGGGTAAGCTTGTCGCTCTGTTTGGCGCCCACTCAAAGCAGCCTGTCTTAATTAGATATAAACAACTTGCTGCGTGTCAATATTTGGTAAATAAGTATTTGGCTCAATATCAGTTTTTATTTCAAAAAGAATCTATAGAGGAATTTAATCAGAAAGAGTCAGTTATTTATAGTGTTATTAATAGTCTCGCAGCCAAGCAATTCGATATCTGCAAATTATTCCAAGAAAATTTATTATTGTTCTTACAGCTATTGGATGCCGATGGCTGTTTATACTATAACGACCAACAGCTTTACGGATCTATTAATATTAATGGCTCTCATCGCAAAGCGCTTTCCGATTTAATCCATAATGAAACCAAGAACGGTATTTTTTTTACCGATTCATTAGAACAATTCAGTCCTTCATTATTAGAAATTAAAAATGAAATTTGTGGAATACTTGCCATCCGATTGGTCGAAGATGAAAACAAGGATGAAATAATCATCTGGCATCGCAAAGAACATGCTTATGACGAAAAATGGGCGGGTAACCCCTCGCAGGCCGTTATTCAGGATGAAAGTGGCAAAGTTGGCCCCCGTAAATCATTTGAATCCTGGGTAAAAACGGTAGAGGGAAAAAGTGTACCGTGGAAAGATAGCCAACTTAAGGTCGCCCAAAAATTCAGGCAGGAATTTGTGCTTAAGCGGGCTCTGTTCGAAGCCAAGCTTCAAACAGAAAAAGCTGAAAAAGCCAATACATTTAAAAGCCAATTTCTGGCGAACATGAGCCATGAATTAAGAACTCCGCTTCATGTAATGATTGGTCTGTTGGAATCTATAATGGAAAAGATCGATTCAATGCCAAAGGAAAAACAACTGCAATACCTTTCGCTGGTTCATGGCAGTAGCGAACGCCTCCTTGTTTTGATTAATGATTTGCTCGATCTGGCTAAGTTGGAAGTAGGTATGATGAAGTTTAATTTCGCAAATCATTCGTTAAAGTCAGTAGTTGATAGCGCTATAAATGAAGTCACTAAATTAGTGGACGATAAGAAACTTAAACTATCTTCGGAAGTAAACGAGGAAATCAAATTAGTTTTCGATAAAGAGCGTATGACGCAAGTATTAATCAACCTGCTTACCAATGCAACCAAGTTCACACCAATAGGCAAGTGCATCAGAATTCATACCGAAAGTAATTATAAGATATTGAAATTGATAGTATCTGATCAAGGAATTGGCATTCCGGAAAATGAGCTGGAAACTGTATTCGATAAGTACGTTCAAAGTAGCAAAACCAAAGCCGATGCTGGTGGCACGGGTCTGGGCCTATCTATATGCAAAGAAATCATGCAAGCGCATAAAGGAAGTATCAGGGTAGAGAATAACGACAGTGGTGGTTCCAGTTTTTTTTTAGAATTCCCTGTTGATATGGAAATAAATCCAGCCATAAATAACTTAGGATAAATAATAATGACACATCAAATTCTAGCTATTGATGATGAACATCTGAATTTAATCTTACTCGAGGAATATCTTTCAGAGGGCAATTACGAAATCACCGCTGTTCAGAGTGCAAAAGCTGGATTGGAGCAACTGGAATCCGGACATAAATTTCATGCTATTCTCCTGGACCGAATGATGGCCGAAATGGATGGCATGGAGTTCCTGGAACTCATCAAGGGAAATGACCGCTATAAACATATACCGGTCATCATGCAAACAGCTGCGGCTACTCAAGATGAAATCGCTGAAGGTATCAAAGCCGGAGTATTTTATTATCTGACCAAACCATTCAAAAAAAATGTTCTCCTTTCTATTTTAGAGAGTGCTCTTAAGGATTACTCTGTATATGACGACATAAAGACGAAGCTAGAACAAGTCAACGCAGCCCTTACATGTGTTGTGAGTTGCGATTTCTCACTCAAAAGTTTAGAAGACGTCACAAGCCTTTCTTATTTCATTGCTAACTTATATCCCGATCCTGAAGCCGTCATCATGGGGCTCAGAGAATTAATGATTAATGCGGTTGAACATGGCAATCTTGGCATCACTTATGATGAAAAATCCGAATTAAATTTCAAATGTGCATGGGCTGAGGAAGTGCAAAGACGCCTTTCATTGCCCGAATACAAAGATAAATATGCGACTGCTTCGTTTAAAAAAATGGATGACCAGATTGTCTTTACCCTTGAGGATCAGGGTAATGGTTTTGAATGGGAAAGGTTTATGGAAATGGATCCAATCCGTGCTACTGACAACCACGGCAGGGGAATCGCCATGTCGAACATAATGAGCTTTGACCAAATAGAATACATCGCACCAGGCAATAAGGTGATATGTCGAAAGAAGCTAAAATAATTTTAGAGAAGAGATCGCGGGACGGGTCTTTCAACCAAGCCTATATATAGTTTCATTAGTTTACAGGCAATTTAACGTAAATGGCTTTCCGAATATTTAGGAAGCTCGTTAATCGACCTCCACTTATATGGACTCTTGATAAAAAAAGGATCGAGAGGGAGATTGATTAAAAAAATCTCTCACCACCCCCGGCAACGGTCCCTTACGTTACCCTAACTTCTTCTGCATCTCTACGTAAACGGTGTTGATCCATTCAGTAAAGCTCTGTTCGCGTTAAGCTGAACGGTCATCCCGGCAGTGATTGCCGAGAACCTGAACACAAGGGTGTGTTTCAGTCTTGCCATCCATGGCTTAAGTCAATCCCTGCCGAAACGGCGGCAACTCTTAATGCAAACACAGCTCCCTAATAAGCTTGGACATACCTATAAAAACTGAGAAACTTCAAACATGCATGCATTTGTTGGTTAAAAATTCACCTTGAAGCCGGCCTGAACCAATCTTGGCGCACCAGGCAAAATTCCTCGGGTTCTATCTACGATGTATGTTTCGTCGAGCAGGTTTTTCAACGACACAAAAAAGTCGGTATTGATCGGCTTGACGTGATAAGTGGTGGCGACGTTCAGTACGACGTAGTCGTCGATTTCGCCGATTTGGCCGTTGCCATTTGTCGGCACCTCGACTGTGTTAGCGAAGTCACTGAACTGTTTGCCGACATAAACTGTTTCCAGATGAATATCAAACCCGCTGAGGTGGGAATATCCAATCGTGGCGGTCAAGTTATGTTCAGGTGAATAAGGTAAACGGTTGCCGATATATGCGCCGTTTGCCATTTCGCGAGCGGTTAACGCACTGCAATCATTCGCCGGGCCCAAACAGCGAAATGCTGAGGTCATTTCTGCTGTGGCGACCCACGTATAAGCGGCTTGGAAGTAAACATTGTGGTCGGTTTCGAACAAGGGACCGAAATCCTGGCGAGCAAGTAATTCGGCGCCTTGATACAGCGCTTCGCCGGCTGCTAGAGGTGTTGAGCCACCCGCGATACTGCCAACCGCGTTTTGCTGTTGAAAGTCCGCATGAAACAGCGCGGCGTCGAGTTTTGAACCCGTGTAAGGTTTTGTGCGAATGCCAACCTCGTAGTTCCAGCTTTTTTCAGGTCCAACATCGATAAGTGTCCCTGTGTTGCTGATTGCATCTTCGACCCGAGGGGGCGAAAATCCACCATGAAAGCCGAAGAACGTCGTGAACCTGTCGTTAGGCGAATAGGTGGTGCCGAAAGCAGGAAGAACTTCGGTGAGCGATGACTGTCCACTGGCTCCGTTCAACTCGTTGGTTCGGCTGAAATTGACGTGCTCAATACGAACACCAGGCGTCAGGCTCCAGTCGCCCAAAATAAATTTGTTTTGCGCGAAACCTGAGTATGCTTCGGTGTCGCGCTCGTTCTTTTCGCTTATTGTCGTTGCACCGCCTAACGGTTTTGCATTTTCCTGAGTTCGATACTGCTCTTCAAAATGAGCGCGAAATCCCATGTCAAATTCGTTATCGATACCCAGCGTTCTGTGGTTGACATGCAAGCGCGGTTCAACTCCATAGCTGTAATAATCGCGTAATCGGCCTTGGGACGAGTTACAGGTATCAGGGTTGACCGCTTTACCTAGCGCTCGATCGTTACTGAATCCGCATTGCCCATCCGTCGTCGTACTCGCCTGCCGCCACCAGTCACGATGAAAATGTGACCAGTACGCATTGGTGGTCAATGAAACATCGTCATTGAAAGTGAGCTGATGAGTCAGCGACGTTCCCCAGCGGTCGGTTTTCATCGTGTCATTTTTGAACGGATTGTATTGAATGCCAAAATTGCGCATCTCGGCGTCGGTGATACCCGAATAGGTTACTTGCGAGTCTTCCTGGAAATAATTGGCGCGAAGCGTCAGTGCGTTGTGACTATCAATGTCGTAAACGCCTTTGATGTTGAAATCGTTGATGTCGGAATGGGTATTGTCGCGGGCGCCTTCACTTTCTTTATGCGTGATGTCGACCAAGGCGCCAAAATCACCCCAAGTACCGCCATAATTGAACTGGCCATCGTAAAACTCACGGGTGCCGCCGGTGAAGCCCAATGAACCGCCAGGCTTTGAAGGCGGGTTGGGTGTCAGGTAATTGATGGTACCACTGATGGTTTGCGGGCCATACTTGATCTGTTCTGGCCCTTTCAGGACTTCGATACTGGCAAAACGCTCGATCGGCGGATGGTAGTAGCTGGCGTTGTCACCGTAGGGAGCATACGACAATGGAATGCCATCTTCCAGTAGCAATGTCTTGGTCGATCGGGTAGGGTTCATGCCGCGAATACCGATGTTTGGCCGCATGCCAAAGCCTTCTTCGTCGCGCACATTAACGCCGGGCACTTTGCGCAAGGCTTCATTAACATTGAAAACATGGCTCTTGAAAAGTTCTTCCTGAGTCAGAATATTAACACTACTGGCCATATTTTTGAGCGAAGAATCCGACCCGACGATCTCGACGACAGGCATTTCCAAAACGGTTGCATCATCGTCTACGGCATAAGTTATTTCTGAAAGCAGAATGGGTAGAGTGCATCCCAAAATCTTCGCAATTCGGTTGGGATAGAGTAATTTCGAAGATTTACAAGTCATAGTGCTTCTCGGTCTCTGGATTGATAAAAATCAAGTTTTGAATCGTGATGACTTGGTATATTACGCAAATTACCCTTATATGTAAATGAGAATGTGTTTGATTTGTATAATTGGTAATTTCAACGTCACTTTCCAATCTACCTTCGGACTAAAGCGCCCAACGCTGATTGTTTTGGCAAGAATTCATATGTTGCGTAAGAGTTGAGCGTGAGGCGTGTTTACCAACCGCACCGGACCGATAAATGTCACAACTTAAGCTTTCCTGCCCACGGCATTACATGCTTTGTCCGCATTTTTCAGACAGCCATTGAGGATCTGGCGAGTAACGAACTGCATCTTTCGCGATCAATGCTGTTCCTTTCATCACCGCATCCTACGGATCTGAACAGGTAAAAACACAGGCAAAGCAGCATGAGATTAGACTCTCAAAACAGCAATAAAAGTGATTGATCTTGTAAGGAGTTAATACGAAAAAAGCAAGAATATGCTTAGGGAATTGCTTTGGCTTATTGACTAAGACAGGCCAATAGATGACCCAGAAGATTTTATTTAACCCCGTATCCGCTCAGTTTTAAATAAATAACAAAGTGCAAACGACAATTGGAAGGTCCCCACAATTGCACTTGACGCTTAAGCCGCTAACATATTTGGGGAATCTGTGAGTAAGACCTCACCGATATTATGACTTTATGATTGTTTCCTCATTCCAATAAGCCCTATTAAAGCAGAGCCAAATAACCAAACTGCGGCTGGAACGGGTGCAGGAAAGGTAGTAGCAATAATTTTCTGACCAGAATAAGGTGAAAATTGTATTGGTCCATTAATATTTAACGTTTCACCACCGAGATTGTCGGAACAACTGGTACCTTCAAGACACCACCAGTTCATACCTGAGCCAGTGGAAGGGTTTTGAAATAAAGCAAGGGCTAAGCCAGAACCACTAAAATCAAAAATAAGCTCACTCGCTGTCGCTGAAAAAGCATTCCCAACCAGGAATAGATTTGAGTTGGAACGATTACTTTCTGGTCCATAAAGAGTAAACGTTGCCTTAGAATCGTTAAGGAGCAATTCCCAATTTAAAAAATTTGAAGCCGATAAAATTCCAAGGGAACCATCAGTAGTAATTGTGCCAGTTACCGATCCAGCCCCAATTGACCTGTTTACACTGTAAGTTGTTGCCCCGGAATTGGAAGATGAAATAAATAGCAGTGTCAAAACAATTAACATTTTTAATCTGTGGGTATACTTATTGTTCATCGATTTCTCCAATGTCACTATCAAAAGGGGCATGTTTTGCGATCAGTTATTCGGACAGCATTTTATACCTGGCATCAAAGGAAACATAATTTTTATAACCATCGTTGATCGGAATACGGCACTGGAGTGTCCGTCAAAGGACGCCGTAAAACCATCCTTATAGGCTCTAGTCATCATCCCGGCTGGCAAAGCCTTTGCCGAACAACCCCTTGCCTCCTTAGGCGCTGCCGAAATTTGAAGTGCGAAAGGGATAATTTTTTACTGCCCGGCTTATTAGAGCGCTCTGTTTGAATTACTAGCCCGTAGGATGTGGTGAGGAACGAACCGCATCTTTCGCAATTGATGCGGTTCCTATCGTCACCGCATCCTACAACCAAGGGTGATGGATTTTGCAAATTAATTGACGCCGGACAATTATCGACCCAGCGCCCTAACCCAAGCTATCCGAGCTCAGGATATCGCTTACGCCGGTCGCTTCTTCCGAGGCAAAACACTGTCCATAATCCTGACAGACTTGGCATGAAGGTGCACGGCACAGATTTAGCCCTTCCATTTCGCATAACTGCTTATACAAAAATTTCTTCCACTTCATGTCTTTGTTGTTGCGTGCGGCCAGTTCGGGAAAATTATGACTCATCAGTCCGGATAATTCTGAACGTGACCATAAACCCAAGTCCTGCCAGAGATGATCGTTGCCCAGGCAACCGGCAACCAGGATGGTGATGATCCATTCTGATTCAGCCACATCCGGCGCGCGAAAATCACTCAGTAATGTTTCCAGATCCTGTTTTTCGAGCATCCGGCTGTAATCGGCTGTTTTGCCTGATAAGGCTAGATGAGGGAGGTCAATACCTGAAAAAAAAAGGCTTCGTAAATTATTGAATTGTTCAGGGGAAAGCCCCAAATAATCGGGCAATGCGCCCTCGCCGACTCGCCAACTGGCAATCATTCTAGCCAACCAGATTGCATTACCGGATCGGTTAGAACGTTCTACCAGTTCCTGAAATATCCGTTCACGAGTCATTGCGAAGGTCGCCAAGGCAGTAGACCTTGATTTATTGAATGATCAATATTCGACGCGAATATCCTCATCCCTGACGATCATCTGACAGGCCAAGCGCCATTCGGTAGGAAAATCATCGACAATCATCGTTTCCACCTGTTCTTTAGTGATTTTCCCCAGTTGCTGCAAGATGATTCTTTCTTTATCGGTTAACGGACCGCCCATACGTTGATGCTTGTTGTCGATACTGCTTACCCTGACCAGGCAAGTCCCGCACTCGCCGTCCTCGCATTCGAAATTAATCGGGATTTTGTTCTCCAATGCCAGTTTCAAAACTGACTGCGTGTGACTGCCGGCCACCGCATAAACGGTTTTATCCCGGTAATCCGGACTTGTAAATGTAACTAAAGCCATGATTTATTCCTCAACATTTTTTAACTTAAACAGGATGTACTGAAATTTCGCCGCCCAGAACCTGGGCCTGACAGGCAAGCCGGTTATGTTTGCCGGCCATGTTTTCTCTTAAAATCTTGTCTTCTAATACCGAAGGTTCAGTCAGATGATTCCAACCGGAGGTGACTTTCATAATGCAGGTTCCGCAATCGCCTTCGCGGCAACCATAGGTAATACCCGATCCGACTTTTTCTGAAACCTCGATGACGCGGGTTCCGGCAGGAACGGTGACTGTGACGTTGATGTCTTCAAATGTAATGGTCGATTTGGCCATAGTGTGACTCCTTAGTTAAAGTTAGTAATAATTGGCGCATGAATCTCGCCTTGTTTTCCTCTTTCAAGCCAAATCGGCAAAATTGAGGACTTTTTGACTGCGCAGCCCCATTAATTCTTTTGCCAACTCCAGGCCGAAATCATGACAAGCCTGAATTTCTTCATCGGTTGGAATTAATTTGACGCGCAACCCGGGGATAGGTACACGCATTTTCAAACCGCGCAGGCGGTCTTCAACCAATGGAACACCTTCGCCGGTCCAGCCGTAAGAGCCAAAAACGCCACCCAGTTTCGTTTTGATATTGATCACCGTCAGTGATGACAACAAGTCCCAAATGGGTTTCACCGCGTCGCCATTGATAGTGGGCGTACCGAATATCAAGCCGTCGGCCTCCTCGATCAAATCGACAAAAGGGTCCACTTCGCCGCCTTCAAGATCGTACAATGACACCCTGACGTCAGGCACCTGCATCGCCCCCGCATAAACGGCCTCTGCCATGCGCCGGGTGTTGCCGTAGGAACTGATATAAAAAATCAGTAGCGTTTTTTGATCACAGCTGATTTCACTGGCCAGCGATGGGCTGGAAAGTTGACGATACCGCCTCACATAGCGATCCGGTCTATCTCGCAAAATAGGACCGTGCGTAGGGGCAATCATCGTGACCGGCAAAGGTTCTATCAAATCCAGAGCACGCATCACATAGTCTTTGAAAGGCCGCATGATGTGTGCGTAGTAATATTCGAACGAAAAGCGAAAATCGCCGACATGGTCATTAAATAAGCGGTTATCGCAGTAGTGGCAACCGAACACATCACCGGAAAAAAGGATGTTTTCCTCCGCCAAATACGTGCATTGGGTATCGGGCCAATGCAGATAAGGGGTATGTAAAAACTCCAGAGTCCGATCTCCCAGCGATACCCGATCACCGGTCAATACCGGCGTGTAGCTCATTTCATCCTGCTTGAGCAAGGCCTTCAGCATCGATTGGGCTTTTTGGGAAATATAAAGCTGTGCTTGCGGCGCCCGTTTCATCAATTCCGGTAATGCGCCGGTATGGTCAGGCTCCAAATGATTCAGCACGATGACTTTAATTTCTGAATAATCGGCAACGCTTTCCAGTCTGGAGAAAAAATCATCGGCAAAACCTTCCTTGACCGTATCGACAACCGCCACCCCTTCGCTACCTCTGATCACATAAGCGTTGTACGTTGTTCCGTTTGCGCTTTTGAGAATAATGTCGAACGTTCTTAAGTCAGGATCCAGAGAACCTACCCAATGCACGCGTTCGGATAACATGACCGCTTTAGGCTTCCCGTCACTGTCGTGGAGTTCAAGCTTGTTCATGAATATTCACCGGCTTGCCGTCTATCGCGGGTACAGGTTTCAAGATCGCGCCCTACAGACCCCGAAGACAAGCCAATCCAGGCATCAACCTGTTCAACATCAAATCCTGCCCAACGCATGCCGTCCGATTCAATCAGCGGGCGCCTTATCAAAATTGGATCATCAATCATTGCCTCAATAGCCTGACTTTCTGACATCATTTGAGGATTCACCAATCCCTGTTTGATGCGCGGCGCGCTGGGGTTAAACCATTCTGCAACCGGTCTGTTATGAAAAAATGAGCGCAGTCTGGCAACGTCATTACGCCAAGGTTCGGACAATAAATCATGAACGATGATCAGGTGCCCTGCGCCCACCAGCAGTTGTTTTTGCCTGGTGTTGTTCAGACATCCCGGTTTTTCGTAAAAATAGACAAGTGCCATAACAGTTCACCTTTATAAAATCGGTCAATTCGCTGCGGCATAAAAAATCTGTCGCCCATTTCAGTATCGGGTAGGCCGAATCATGACAGCGCTGGCTCTGATCCTAAGTCTGAGGCGCTAGCCGTAACCCGATGTGCACATTGATCTGTTCGGTTAGCGTCTACCGAACTAAACCAACCCACCCTTTAATGCGCCTGCAACTCAGCCATTGCTTCAGCCATTTTTTCCGGTGGAATACCGGTCAAAGACCCAGGCGGATTTAATGCAACACCCAAGGCATCGAGTATCGCGCCTTCAATAGGACAAATAGTTGCACATTGTGGTACCGCAAAATCCCCTTCGCATTCAGTGCATTTTTTACTGTCGATTAAAAAATGCGGTTTAGCTTCATAGATTGCCTTGCTTGGACATAAGGGTTCACAGGCAAAACAATTGACGCAAGTCTCGATGATTTTTAAAGACATAATGATTCATCCGTTCAAGTCCAATGGAGTGAGCATAAGAAGCAAGCCGGATTAGGCCGTTGCCCGGTTGTGCAGGATGATCTCATCCAGTTTGCCGTTTTTCGCCATTTCCTTGTAAACCGACATCACAGCCTCTTCTATCGGTTCCATTGCATGTTCACCGTTGGGCATGATCCCTGCGTTCTCCAGCATTTCCCAGGGTTCAAAACCGACTTTTGAACACAATACCGCTTCACAGCCTTCCAGTGACCGGATGGTGGTTTGCAAGACCGACTCGCCATCGCCGCAAGTGCTGTCGCCACCGCAATAAAGATCGGCTTTACGGTGACTGATAAAACGCACACCATCAGGAGACGCTTCATAAATCAGAAACTCTTTGGCATGACCAAAATGCACATTGATAACGCCTTGTCCGCTGGTAGCGACCGCCATCAGAACCGGGCGGGTCGTGAGTTTGGGTTCTTGCGCGATTTGTTCGGCAAATTCGGATTTCTGTGCACGTTTGCTGTTCATTTCTGCTTCTATCGCTTGATGAATCACTTTTCGTTTTTCCATTGCGGCTTCGTAATCGATGTCCATCAACTCGATCTTATCCATCGTAAATTCATCGCCTCTATCCTCGCCCAGCATACCCACTGCATCGGCGCGGCATTGGCGGCAATGACGCATCATGTTCATATCACCGGAACAGTCGTCTTGTAACGCCTGCAATTCGGCGCCGGTCGGGCCTCGCTGACCCATCACACCGTAAAATGTGCCATGCTCGGCTTCGGCAATCAAAGGCATTACATTGTGCAAAAAGGCCCCTTTGGCTTTGACTATCCGGCTGACTTCGGCCAGATGCTTGTCATTAACACCCGGAATCATGACGGAATTGACTTTAACCAGAATGCCTTTTGCAACCAGCATTTCCAGACCTTTTTGCTGCTGCTCGATCAAAATTTTCGCCGCTTTTTTGCCCTTGATGCGCCGGTTTTCCCAGAAAATCCAGGGATAAATCTTCGCGCCAATTTCAGGATCGACACAGTTGATCGTAATCGTGACATGATCAATATTGTGCTTGGCCAATTCTTCAACCGATTCCGGCAGTGAAAGACCGTTAGTCGATACGCACAATTTAATGTCGGGGGCTTCTTTGCTTAGCCGTCTAAACGTTTCGAACGTCCGTTCCGGATTCGCTAATGGATCGCCGGGACCCGCTATACCCAATACCGTCATTTGCGGAATATTGGCTGCGACCGCCATCGTTTTTTTAACCGCCTGATCCGGCGTTAATAATTCAGAAACCACACCGGGCCTGGACTCGTTGGCGCAATCGTATTTACGGTTACAGTAATGGCATTGAATATTACAAGCCGGTGCAACCGCTACGTGCATGCGGGCAAAATAATGATGAGCATCTTCAGAATAACAAGGGTGATTTTGAACCTTGGCTTTAATTTCATCGGAAAGATGATTCAGTTGATCATCGGTTGAACCGCAAGAACCGGCGGAACAACCGCCCTGGCTTGCAGGCTTTTCGTTTAGTACTGGCAATTCCATGAAGGTTGACCTCGCTGATTGAGTGTTAGTTAGCTATCAGCACGGTTCATGCCATTCTTGCCAAAGCCACTAATTTCAATAGTTCAAGGACTTACGCAGGCCACAAAAAGAAATTTTGTAGTAAAAATAACAACAAAGGTCAGGATGAATGTGAGCAAACAAACAATTGCCTGATTACACAAAAGGTTTGGTCAAAATCGATAAGGGGGAGAGTCCGGTAAGTAAAACGTAGGGGCGTTAAATATACCCGTCTGATAAATAAGTTGAAAAATTCATATGATTGAACCTTGCATGAGGGGCGTATACTCAACGGGTTAAGATAAAAGAAACCAAAGTGAGCAATCCTAACCTTTTGGAATCAGCCTTAGCCCATTCACGATACCCCGGCGAACCCATCTCGCCATGATATTGACCCGTCATCCACCCCATGAATCAGGAGATATCATGATTTCTTTTCCCAGGCTCGAATGCTGCAACAAAACGACCAACATGGCGACCGTTGTCGCCGAAGTAGACAAAAAGCGTGTACTTTGCCGAATTTCACTGCAAAGCTTAAAAGATAAATTCGGCTCAATGGACGCGGATGATGAACTCATGCGGTGCGTGGCGCAACATCGAACGGCCATTCAAGAGGCCGCGAGACGGTTGATAGAAAGCGAGCATTTTGAAATGGATGGTTCTGTTCTGATTCAAACGCAAGATCTTTATTAGCTGCGCTTGATCGGCACGCTGCGCTTTGCCCATCCTACGAACTACAAATGAATTAGAAAAGCAAGGTAGGATGGGTAAAGGCAACGCCGTGCCCATCGTTATCGAGCAATGGCATTGAACATTAAATCTCGGCCGTGATGTGCTCTACAAATACATGCCTTTCAGAATTAAAAAGGGTGCACCGCTCGGACTTTCAGCGTGCTGTATTTATTGTAGCGATCCTGATCGCCGTTGAAAAAACCCTGAATCCAGGCACTGATGCTGTCGAGTTCCGTAGCACTCCAATAGTCGTCATTGGCAAAACCGCCCACAAGACTTCTTTGCTCATACAGCAATTTTAATTCGGTCTTTGACGGCAACCGCCATCCATCCCCATTAGCACTGGCTGCACTGACCGCATCATTCCAATTGAGCGAATGCATCTCATCGGCTGCTTTAGCTTCCAAACCATGCTCACCCGAGGCATCGACAAAATAGACTGTACCGTCATGAGGGCCAATATCGCCCGCAACATAGCTTGCCGAATCAGTCTTATCGGCCGCTTGCAGCGCATGACTCATCAGCAAAACTGCCGCTATCGCAGTGGCCTTTAACGTTCTGTTATATCCCATCATTTTGCAAAACCCTTTTCTGTTTTTATTTATTAAAGTGATACTGCAACATAGCCGGTACCGGTTAATCACTGCGGCTTACTGAATGGCTGATCTTGATGAATTAGAAGGCCAGACAGACATAAGCCCTTTCTTGGTGACCGGTTGATCCGTAAAAAGTTCGATGATGTGAAAAAATCACTGACCGAAAAGCCTTTGATTGACGTTAAATTCCGCCTCACCGGTTAATGCCGGTTGACAAAAGGGGATCGGACAGTACATTGAGTACCTCTTAATAGCGATCATTACCTAACGAAGTAACGGCGTAGCTATTATTGTCCCTTGTTGCATACCCTGCAATGGCTTAAAACCTTAAATAATTCCAAATGTCAGCTTCATTAAAATCTCATTCGGCTATAACCGGAAATTCGCGGCAAACATTAATTGCAGATTACCAGCGAATCCGCAATATCAGCCTTCAGATTTGTGCGCCCTTGATGGCCGATGATTATCAAATTCAAAGTGGCGTTGAGACCAGCCCACCAAAATGGCATTTGGCGCATGTGACCTGGTTCTTTGAAACCTTTCTGCTTGAAGCATTCGATCCGGATTATCGTCCCGTTAGCCCTGTATACGGTTATTTGTTCAATTCCTATTATCAGACGGTTGGCGCTATGCATGCCCGGGCAAAACGCGGTTTATTGTCACGTCCAACGGTTGAACAGGTGTTTCATTACCGTTCCGAAATCGATAAACGCATCGTAGAATTTCTGGATGACTGCGACGAATCCCACTGGCAACAAGTCGCTTTTCGCCTGACGCTGGGCTTGCACCACGAACAGCAGCACCAGGAATTGCTGCTCATGGATATCAAGCACAACTTTTGGAACAATCCCTTGAAACCGCATTATCTGGAACGCTCCCAACCGGCAATTGAAGCACCCGTAAAATTGGAATGGGAGGAAAGGTCAGGCGGCCTGGTAAAGATAGGAACCGATAGTAATGAGGATTTTACTTTTGATAACGAAACACCCCGGCATCAGGTTTGGCAGGAACCCCACCGTTTAAGTTCACGACTGATCACAAACGGTGAATTTCTGGATTTCATTGAAGACGGAGGCTACGTCCGCCCTGAATGGTGGCTATCAGATAGCTGGAGCCACATCCGGAACAACCAATGGCTATCGCCGCTTTATTGGGAAAACCTTGATGGCCAATGGCTTGAGTTTACTCTTTATGGACTTGAGACGCTGAATCCCTCAGCCCCTGTCGCTCATATCAGTTATTACGAAGCCGATGCTTATGCCCGCTGGGCTGGCAAACGGCTGCCATCAGAAGCTGAGCTTGAAACAAAATTGCTGGAAATACCGGTAACAGGCCATTTTAGTGAAAGCGGCGTTGTTCATCCCCAAGCCGGTGAAGGTCAATTCTTCGGTTCGTTGTGGGAATGGACGGCCTCACCTTATCTGGCTTATCCGCGTTTTAAGCCGCTGGAGGGCAGCATGGGTGAATACAACGGCAAATTCATGTGCAACCAATGGGTATTGCGAGGCGGTTCCTGTGTAACACCGGAAGATCATATCCGCCCAACTTACCGTAATTTTTTCTATCCACAGGATCGCTGGCAATTTTCCGGCATCCGTTTAGCGGACGACTTATGAATGCACTAAGCCAAAAAATCAGTTTCCATGATTTTCAACCTGAGCTGGAAAGCTTTCGTGAAGCAGTTCTAAAAGGCCTATCCCGTAGACAAAAACAAATACCCCCCAAGTTTTTTTATGATGAAACCGGCTCTCAATTGTTTGAAGCGATTCTGGAACAGCCGGAATATTACATACCTGATGTCGAGCGTGACCTGTTGCAACGATATGCCGATGAAATTGGCCGTCTGATTGAACCGGGATCGGTATTGATAGAACCCGGAAGCGGTAGCTGCGAGAAAGTACAATTGCTGCTGGAAAGTCTGCTTCCCTCCGCTTATGTTCCGATGGATATTTCCCGTGAATTTCTCAAACAATCAGCCTGCGATTTAGGTCAGCAATTTCCCTGGCTTCCCATTTATGCAGCCTGCCTTGATTTTACTCAACAGATGATATTACCTCAGGGCATTCCCCACGGGCGGCGTGTCGTCTTCATTCCGGGTTCCAGTCTGGGCAATTTTGACCCGCTGGAAGTTCAGCATTTTCTGACCGGAATACACCGGCTAACCGGCAAAGGCGGCGGTTTGCTGGTTGGACTTGACCGCAAAAAGGAGTCTTCCGTCTTGAACGCTGCTTACAACGATGAAGCCGGCATCACGGCAGCATTCAATCTAAATCTGCTCACCCGTATCAATAACGAACTGGAGGGCCACTTTGACCTGGACCGCTTTGACCATCGTGCCTTTTACAATGATCAGCGAGGCCGGATTGAAATGCACCTGGTTAGTAGCGAAGATCAGCAGGTCAGTATTTCAGGTCAGGATTTCCGCTTTATAAAAGGTGAAACCATCCATACCGAAAACTCCTACAAATACAGTCCCGATGAATTTATTACCCTAGCCAATACCGGCGGCTTTAGGTTGCTCAAAATATGGTCTGACGACAGGCAGCTGTTCAGTATTTACTTTCTTGAAGCGGCCTAAAACCATAATCTTTAAATACAACTCGGAGCAAAAACATGAAAGCTATCTGGAAGAAAGTCATCATTGCCGAAAGCGATGAAACCGTGATGGTCGAGGGAAATCATTATTTTCCTGCCGATTCGGTCAAAACCCAATATCTTAAAGAAAGCAGCACGCACACCTTTTGCTCGTGGAAAGGCAAGGCAAGCTATTACGACATCGTCGTGGATGATGAGATTAACCGTGATGCGGCATGGTTCTATCCCGATCCCAAACCTGAAGCGTTGACTATCAAAAACCACGTCGCTTTCTGGCGCGGGGTAGAAGTAAGACAATAAGTTCTTTTTGAAAATATACATCTTATGAAGGCGGATTATGGCCCCCAAAGCTGAAGAGTTGGAGTTGATAGAAACGGTGACGCTCAGTCATTACAACCAAAATGCTGAAGCCTATTGGCAGGGCACAAAAGATCACGATGTAAAGCAGAATTATGCGGCCTTTTTAGCCCCGTTTCCTATCGATAAAAAGCTGGATATTTTAGACCTGGGCTGTGGACCCGGAAGAGATGTTCAGTATTTCAAGTCACTGGGCCACAGGCCTATCGGCTTGGACGGCAGTGAGGTGTTTTGCGCGATGGCCCGCCGGTATTCGGGCTGCGAGATCCTTCATCAAAAGTTTCTTGATCTGGAATTGTCCGGATACAGTTTCGATGGCATTTTTGCCAATGCCTCTCTCTTTCATGTCCCCAGTCTGGAATTGCCGCGAGTGCTTGATAAGCTGCACGCAGCATTACGGCCCGGCGGTATTTTATTTTTATCTAATCCTCGCGGAAATGACGAAGGCTGGTCAGGACAACGGTACGGGCATTTCATTCAATTGGAAACCAGCGTGCGATTTCTGGAAGCAGCCGGTTTTGCAGTGCTCAATCATTATTACCGGCCTTCAGGTAAACCCATTGAAGAACAACCCTGGTTAGCAATCGTAGCTCAAGCCGTTCATGTCGGTAGCCAGTTGACTGAGTCGTGACGCGTGGTTATGAAAAACGGTTGTGATGCGTTTAGCTAACCATAAACCCTTCGAAGAACTCATCACGAAAGCTTCAAATTATTTACCGGCGGACAAGAACGGCTCTTTATAACGGACTCTTTGTTAATGTCTTTAGGACTGAGTAACGCCTAAAACGGCTCAGATTCAGGTAAAAATGGCCTGGCTTTACCGGCAAGAAGGGGTCAATCCGAATCAATAATTTTTTTCAGCTGTTTTTTGATTCGTATGCAGCGTATATTTCAAAGTAACTTTACGCCGGGTGAAACTGTGATTTACTTATTTCCGAATATCAACTCTTCCCTTTTTGCCAGGCAAGACAGCTTGCTGTTATTTAAGGAACTCCTCAAACAACAGGATAAAAACCTCAGCGAGAAATTTGATCCACACCAATCAGTAGCCGCCTTACTCGAAGAAAAGTCGGATTTTGTCGATCAAATTCTCAGTTGTTGCTGCCAATATTTTCTGGGTGAATATGTCTCTCAATTGTCACTGTGTGCGGTCGGTGGCTACGGACGGCGGGAATTGTTCCCCTATTCCGATATTGACATCCTGGTCCTGCTGAATATTGAAGAATCAGTCGTTATCAATGAAGGCCTTGGCCGCTTTCTGACATTTCTGTGGGATATCGGCTTGAAGCCGGGATTCAGCGTGCGCACTATCCATGAATGTGTAGAAGCGGCTAAACTCGACCAGACCATTATGACCAGCCTGATGGAAATCAGGCTTATAAACGGTTCGGTTATTCTTTTGGAAGCGCTGAAAGCCGAAATCACACCCGAAAAGATTTGGCCGGCCGACCAGTTTTTTGCTGCAAAAATGCAAGAGCAGAAACGCCGTTACAAGAAATACCATGACACCGCTTACAACCTTGAACCCAATATCAAGGAAGGACCCGGCGGATTGCGCGACCTGCATGTCATTGCCTGGGTATTCAAAAGGCATTACGACACTTCAGAACTCAGGGAACTGGTCAAATACGGATTTCTGCCCGAGGAACTGGTCAAATACGGGTTTTTGCCCAAATCCGAATACGCCGATCTGGTCGCCGCGCTGGATGTACTGTGGCGTATCCGTTATGCGCTGCACCTTTTGACACGCCGGTGTGAAAACCGCCTGTTCTTTGATCATCAACGCGCCCTCGCCCAACAATTTGGTTTCAGTGAAGAAAACCAGCATTACAATGAAGATGTTGAACAGTTCATGCAGTTTTATTTTAAAACGGTGCAAGGCCTGGAAAGACAAAATGAAATGTTGTTGCAGTTGTTTAACGAGCGGTTTATTTTTGGTGATTCGGCTGAAAATTCGATTCCTCTGAACGACCATTTCAATATCATAAACGGTTATCTTGAAGTGGTAGACGACGGTGTTTTCGAACGAGAGCCGACAGCTTTTTTTGAGATTTTTCTGCTGCTACAGCAAAACGGTTCACTGACCGGCGTCAGAGCGACGACCATCCGCTTGATACGAAAAAGCCTGCATTTGATCGATGACGATTTCCGGCAAAACAAAACGGCTAATCGCCTGTTCATAGAAATATTCCGGCAACCCAGAGGCATTACTCAACAGTTAAGACGGATGAATCGTTACGGCATTTTAGCTGCTTATTTACCCAGCTTTGCCAATATCGTTGCAAGGATGCAATACGACCTGTTTCACGTTTATACCGTAGACGAGCATACTCTTTTTGTAATCCGTAATTTGCGCCGTTTCTCGCTGGACATTCATAGTGACGAACTGCCCTATTGCAATCAAATCTTTTTACTAATCGAAAAACCGGAAGTGCTGTATCTGGCAGCGCTGTTTCATGACATTGCCAAAGGCAGAAACGGAGATCATTCGACCATTGGTGAAGATATCGCCAGAAACTTCTGCATTCAACATAACCTGTCCACGCACGATACCAAACTGATTACCTGGTTGGTTCGCCATCATCTGATCATGTCAATGACGGCTCAAAGACGCGATATCAGCGATCTGGATGTCATTCATAAATTCGCCCGCAAGGTGGGTAGCATAGAATATCTTAAGCATCTGTATTTACTGACCGTAGCCGATATCCGGGCAACCAATCCTAAACTCTGGAATTCATGGAAAGATGCTCTGCTCAAGGAACTTTATGCCGTCACTTACAAGACGCTGCAAAAAGGCTTGTCAAATCCGGCCGCACTCGCGGACCGACGCCTTGAAACCAAAAAAGAAGCCAGAGAAGAACTCATCAAACTGGGCCTTTCCGAGCCGTCCATCGATGCTTCCTGGCGGCATGCCAGTGATGATTATTTCTTACGTTTTTCAGCCGATGAAATTGCCTGGCACACCATCGCGATTGCCTCTTCCAGTGAAGTCGACTTTCCCCTGGTCCTGCTCCGTCCGCAAACGCAACTGGGCAGCGCAGAAGTTTTTATCTATACCATCAACGAAGGAACCATCTTTTCCCTGAGCACTGCTACTCTCGACCAATTGGGCCTGACCATTCTCGATGCCCGATTCGTGACCACAATCGACAATTATGTGCTGAGCAGCTTTCAGGTGCTTGAACAGTCTGGACAACCCATCAACGAATTATTCAGGGAAGTTCAAATCTGTAAAACCCTGCGCGCCAGCCTATTGCAAAAGGAAGTAAAAGGAGACGGCAATATCCACCGCCAGTCAAGACAGGCAAAACACTTCCCTATTCCTTCCAGTATCAAATTCAATGCCGACTCGGTCAGCCGACAAACGATGATAGAACTGATCACAACTGACCACGCAGGTCTTTTGTCTAAAATTGGCCATGTCTTTCTGGAACAGGCCATACATCTGCACAGTGCAAAAATAACGACAATCGGCAGTCGGGCGGAAGACATGTTTTATGTTACCAATCAACACCACTTACCCATCACCGAGTTGGAAGAGCAACAGAGAATAGAAACCGAAATTCTTAAAGTGCTTGAGGATTAAAAAGTCCTTAAGATTCTTCCTGATTATAAAGATGCTTCAGTTCTAACACTTTTCCCCTAGCCGACCGCGTCATTTCGGCAGAGCCTGCCCCGGCCAGGGAATGCCGATGGATTGCCGAAATCCAGACTACATGGATAGCTAGCAGATTAACCTTCATGGCACTGGATGCCCGTTTCCCGACGGGCATGACGGGCGCTTTTGTATTTAGCTGAAACAGCTTGCTAATCAGGAGATTCTTTAATCGTATCAACTCGCCCGCTTGGAATTGAGGGGTGGAGCTGATTGAAAAAGCTTGTGCAACAAGGGATGTTGCAGAGAGCTACAGGGACTTACTCATGCGTCCCTTGAAATCAAGCACCTACACCGAATGAACCGGGAGGGATCAGCAGATACATTTAATCATCAACTGCATAATATTTCACTTTTCCGGTTTCAATGCTGTACATCGAACCGACGATGTCAATCTCGCCGCTTTTTACCATACCGTCCAGCAAAGAGCTTTTATTTCTGATCTGCTCAACGGTCAACTGCACATTCTTATCGGCGACCTTTTGCACCAGATCTTCATCATCAACCGTGAACGCTAAAGATTGCTCTGCATTTACAGCATCAACAGCCGGCTTGATTTTGGCTAAAAGTCCACTCAAATGACCCAGTTCAACATTTGTGCAAGCGCCTTTGACCGCGCCGCAATGCGAGTGCCCCAGCACCACAATTAACTTTGAGCCTGCGACTTTACAGGCGTATTCCATGCTACCGAGAATATCGTCATTGATCACGTTACCCGCCACCCGAACACTGAAGACATCACCTAAGCCCTGATCGAAAATGAGTTCAACCGATGTACGCGAATCCATGCAGCTCAGGATAATTGCAATCGGGAATTGCCCTTGCCGGGTATCATTAATCTGTTCCAGTAAATTCCGGTTTGACTTGAGATTATTAACAAAACGCTCATTGCCCTCTTTCAGCAGTTCCAGCACCTTAGAAGGGGTCAATGACTTCTGACTATCATAAGTGGGTGCACGGGCATTCTCAACTGGCGGAAGGACGCCGAAACCGCGCAGATTTTCCAGAGTCAGTTTGATATGCTTGCGCTGCGCCTCGACTTTGAAGTTTTCTATGATTTCGTAGACATCATAATCAATGTATTTTGAACGAGTTGCGTCAATGACAACGTCCGAATAATCGGGCAACTGTTCGAAGGTTTGCTGGATATTAGCCTTGTTCAAAAAAGAGACATGTTCGGATAACCGCAGAATGGTTTTATTGCCGATGTGGGATTCACTCAAATAAAAGGCGCTTTTATAGTTTTCCAGCAAAATGGAAAACAAGGCGGTGACCAGTCCAATAGCCAGACCACTAAGCAAGTCGGTAAATACCATCCCCAAAATCGTCATGCAGAACGGAATAAAATGATACAGGCCCGCTTTGTACATGACCCTGAAAGATTCCGGTCTGATGAGTTTATAACCGACAACCAATAACACGCTTGATAAACTGGCTAAAGGAATTTTGTTGAGCAGCGTCGGGATAAGAATGACCGCAAAAAACAGCAGCAAGCCATAAATGACAGCGGCCGCTTTGGTTTTTGCGCCGGATTGAACATTAATAGAACTTCGCACGACAACTTGCGCTAACGGCAAACCACCAAGTAAACCACTAAATGCATTGCCTATGCCCTGAACAATCAGTTCACGATTAGCTGAAGTGACTCTTTTAACGGGATCCATTTTATCGACCGCTTCCAAAGAGAGTAGCGTCTTCAAACTGGCAACAACGGCCAGTGTTAATGCGGTCATATAAATCGCGGGATTGTTAAATTGGGAAAAGTCCGGAAAATGAAGCTGACTGAATAAATCACCGGGATTTTGCAGCACAGGCACCATGACCAGGTGATTGCCGGTTAACGCCAGTTCCGGATAGAAGTTTTGCAGCCCTTGATTGATCAGCACAGCGACTACGATTGCGGTTAAAACCCCTTGGAACAGCTGAAAAAATCGATAATGCCTCATTATCGGCTGTTCCCAGAGTATAAGAATCGCCAGCGATATGAGCGCTATTACAATAGCGGTAGGCGAACTGTATTCCATCATATGCGCCAGTTCAGAAAAAGATGAGTAGCTGTCCGCCTGAAAAAATGAAGTGTCACCTTCATAATCCAGGTCATAGCCAACAGCATGGGGAATTTGTTTCAGGAACAGAATGATCCCAATACCCGACAACATGCCGTTAATGACGGACGACGGAAAATAATAAGCAATAACCCCGGCCCGGGTCAGGCCCATGAAAATTTGAATGATGCCTGCCACCAACAGCGCGAGAAGGAAACCATTAAACCCCAGCATTTCAATGGCTGACAGGACAATCACAGCGATTCCCGCACTTGGACCGCTGATTCCCAACGCGGAACCACTCAACGGAGCAATGATTATTCCGCCAATAATACCGGCAATCACCCCCGAGAACAGGGGCGCTCCAGATGCCAGCGCTATTCCCAAAGACAGCGGAATGGAAATCAGAAAAACAGCAATACCCGCTGGAAAATCGTATTTCAAGCTGGCGAGCAGGTCACTGTTACCAGATTTTTGAGGCTTAATAGTTTGCATTTTTTAAAATAAAATTAACTTAACAACCGGCTTTAGCCGATGGATTCGTATAGCAGACTGAAAATCCACATACGCATAAACTAAACAGGATGGTTAATCAGATTTTTACAACGTGGTAGGGGATAATTCGTCTAATGAATTTACGAGAAGTCATCATCTATTATCACGGCTATAGCCACCGGTTAAAACCTTACCTGATTATAAAGATGCTTCAGCAACAACGTCTTTCCGGCAGGGATTGCCGGAATCCAGATCACAAGGATGTGTTCGGCGCTCGCCATCCATGGCATCTGGATCTCGGCAATCCCCCGGCATTCCCTGACCGAGGCAGGCTCTGCAGAGATGACGATTTTGACTACGCTGATTGATCTTTATAATCAGGAAACCTTATGACACTTCACTGGTTGTCGATTAAAGGTGACTTTAACCCAGCGGAATCGTTCAACGCCATTGCTCATTGAACGAGCGGTAAAACAGACCATCACACACGGTTGCTCCGCGTTTGCCGACCAACGTGCTTGCAAAAGCTTGAGCCCTTTCCAGCGTGAGCGCCATAGCCCACTGTTTGCTCAACCCCATCAGCACTATGGCAGCAAATGCATCGCCTGCTCCCACCGTATCGACAACCGGTGTGCTTTCAGCTGGTTTGACCGCAATAAAATCATGCCGCCTGCCGCAAGCGACAGCGCCTTTTGCTCCACGGGTCACGACCAGCAAGTCCAGGTCGAATCGCTCACAACATGACCACATGGCAGGTTCCAATCCGGATGGCTCAGGACATAATTGGAAGAGCTCCGCCTCATTGAGCTTGACCCAATGCGCATCACGAAGCAGCGGTAACACCGATTCCCGTTCCCACCAAGGTGGCCTCAAATTGATATCGACAAAGATTTTACCATGATGGCTCGCTTTGATGGTTTGCAAAGCCGAGCGCGCAACCGGATTTCTGAGCGCCAGCGTGCCGTGGTATAAAATGCCCTGAGTGCCTTTTTCCTCAACGAATTGGCTGTCAATAAAATCGTAGGCACATTCGGCGATGATGTCGTAATGCGGCTCACCCTCCTCTATAAGCACACGAACACTGCCGGTTGGGTGTTCATGACCGAGGTGCATGGCCTCTTTACGCATCCCCCAATAGTCCATTAAGGCTGCAACTTCCTGTCCGGATGCATCGTCGCCGATACGACTGATGAATCGGGGCGACAGTCCCAATGCCTGTAAATGCCAGGCGACATTAAAAGGTGCGCCGCCCAGAACCCGGCTACCGTCAGGAAAATGGTCGAACAGCACTTCACCGAAAATATGCAGAGGTTCGTTATTGTTCATCGTCTTGTTCCATCCAAGTCCGGATCTCCGGATGATAATGGGCAACGCCTTCAATAATACCGGCACTGTAATTGCCGTTCATACCCAGAAAGCCGCCTTGCGCCAGATACAATGCCGCCGTTGTTCCCTGTTGCCGAGATTGAAATTGAGCCAGCTCGGCAACCTCATGGTCAGCATTGGCGACCAATACGGAATGAATAGCACTGGCAAGCACCAGCAAATCGTTACCACTGTCGCCAGCAAAAACCGTATTGTCAATGGTAAAGCCTTGCTGTTGCATTAAAAATTCAATGGCATGAAGTTTGGTTGCACGCTGCGGCAATACATCAAGAAGGCAGGTCGAACTGGCTTTATCAACGCTAAAAATCAGGCTCGCTTTTATATTGGCAGACCAAAGACGCGAGAGCATCTCTTGCTGAAGCGTGAGGGCGAAAGATTCTAAAGGCAGATAATAACTGAGTTTATAGCGATTTTGTTTGCTTTCTTCCTGAAGAGTCAACGCGCGAAATTCCGTAAACATTGGTCTTAAATCCTTAGCCGTCAACCCACGCCAATCTGCAGCAATGAAGTGCTCCCAATCAATCCAATGGCGCCATTCACCTTTATTTACCTGATAGAGTGTCGTACCGACATCGCCGATCACCCAATCCGGCGGGGGTAGTTGATATTCGGTAATAGCTTGCTCAACCAGCTCACGGTGCCGACCGCTGACATAAGCCAAACTGATCTTCGGACGAGAAACCAGGCGAGTGAACGCGGCTCTGGCACCCGGTGATTCAGGTTGGTTGCCGTTTGGCAGCAGGGTGCGGTCAAGGTCGGTACATAACAGGATACGTTTCGACATAAGCTATCAGTTTCGCTAAAGTTTGAAAAAATCCTATTGTTCGGCGATATCCATTAGACCTCTTTACGGCATGACACCGAACAAAACATCAACCCACATCGTATCTGCTCACCCCCTCCCATTTTAGTGGGTGTAGGTGGTTGATTGAAAAGGCTTCTGCAACAGGGATGTTGCAGAGAGCTACAGGGACGTATTGATGCGTCCTTTTAAATCAGCACCTACAACCTTAATTCAAAGCAAGCGAGTAGTTACCCCATATCAACATAATGTCCTATTTCCAGAGAACCGGGGAATCATGAACTTACCGAGCGTATTAATCAAAATTGATGTCATCCAGCAACTGGTGTATTTTTACAGCCCTAATAAATCGCTCTTAAATTCTTGCGTTTAACAACAAAATAGGTTGTACGATGAACTTTTGGAAGGTGGCCAGGCATATTTTGCTGATCAGCGTCTTGTTGTGGACGGCAAGTTGTTCGGAAATAAGACCGCGAAAAGACAGCGCTCTTCTCACTCCGGTTCAACGTGAAGCACAATTTTCAATTTTGCAGATTAATGATTCCTATAAGATCGAGGGTCTGGAAAACGGCAGTATCGGTGGTTTTGCTCGTTTGCGCACACTTCGCAAGCAGCTTGAAGACGCCGGTGAACAGGTATTGATGCTGCACGGCGGAGATTTTCTGTTTCCATCGGTCATGAGCAAGTATTTAAAAGGCGATGGCATGGTTAAAGTATTAAACCTGATGGATGGCAATGAATCGGCTTTCGATGACCGCATGGTGGCTGTGTTCGGCAACCATGAATTTGATGATCCTGATCCGGGCGTGTTGCTAGGACGTATTGCTCAGTCAGATTTTGCCTGGTTATCCGCCAATGTCCGCTACCGTTCTTCCGAGACGTCATCAGGCTCCCCCTTCTCTGAACGATTAACCAATGCCCATGAAGTGCTGATCAAGGACATCAATGGCGTGAAGGTAGGCCTGTTCGGCATCACGCTGGACAGCCAAAAGCCGCCTTATGTCAGTTTCGATTACGACCTGGAAATTCGCCGAAAAGTGATCAGCAATGCGATAGCCGATTTAAAGGCAAAAGGTGCCGCTGTGATCATCGCGCTGACGCATCAAAACCTCGATCAGGATCAATGGCTGGCTCACGAGTTTCCGGAGATAAATCTGATAATCGGCGGCCATGAACATTTCTATATCGAGAAACAAGCCGGAAAAACCTGGATTACCAAGGCCGATGCGGACATTCAGAGCGCCGTGATTCATGATGTCCGTGTTTTGTCTGATGGTAGCGTCGAAACCCGCCACCGAAAAATCGACGTAAACAATAAGCTGGAAAAAGATGCGCGGGTCGATGCCGAAGTGGGTAAACAATTGGCCCGGCTGGCGGAAGAATTCAACAAAAAAAACAAGGATCTGAACCAGGTATTAGGCTATACCCGCTATCTGCTGGAAGGCGTCGAACCGGCAGTGCGAGGCCGGGAAACGGCACTGGGAAATTTTCTGACCGATGTGATCCGCGAGCACATGAATACCGACATTGCGTTTACCAACGGCGGAGGCATTCGCATCAACGACAACATTCCACCCGGCCCGATTACGGTTTATGACATGGAAGGGCTTTTTTATTACGACAATGGACTGGTCAGTTTCGAACTTACCGGCGCGCAAATATTGGATGTACTGAAAAACTCGGTGTCAAAATCACATCTGGGTAACGGTCGTTTTCTTCAGGTAGCCGGGCTCCGGTTCAAGTATCATGCGATGGAATCGAACGGCGTTTATACTTATGCCATAACTCCTGCCAATGTTGAGGTCAAATTGCGAAGTAACGCTGCTTACCAACCGCTGGATATTGATAAAAAATACCGGGTCGCCAGCACTGATTTCATTTGGGAAAATGGTTTTATCGATGGCTATACCCTCTTTTCCAAAGGGGCAGGAAAATCCAGTCCAGCACGTCTGGATAAAGGAACTGCCGCAAGTTTCCGTAAAACAGTCGAGGAAGCAATCAGCACGTTGCCTGACAAGACAATAAGGCATCAAATAGAAGGCAGAATCATCCGGGAAGCACAGTAAAACCATGTACACAGATATTAATAATTTTCGGCAAGATGCGTTTGAGTGCGGCACAGATTATTATTCTGACGCTTCGTTAAATCCGCAAAATATAGACACTGCTTTTAAAATCTATCAGCATGCCCGGCAAGGAACGACATTACTTGATGTCGATGGAAACACGATACCTTTCGGGGTGACCATTGTCGGCCGTCTGGCGCTTCGGATCAGTATCCGTAATGATAACGGTGAAGAAGACTATTCCTGGGTTCCGTCTGACGAGTCATTTCCCAGTATCGATGCCATCATGAAAGAAAACCTCGGCACACTCGCCGAAGGTTCGACTGGCCCGATGGGCAGCATTCTGGACACTCGAAACTGGTCTCTGTTGGCCAATGACGCCTGGTTACTGGGAAGCATTCAGGCCATGACTGAATTTCATTTTGCCTCGCCGCTTAGCTGGAGCAATCTGTGGGACGACACGATGAAACGAATAACAGTGACAGCCAGAGAAGCCATCGGCATTACAACACAGGGTTATGAAATTCGCAGACCGCACCCAAAACTGGAAGCCGTTGCTGTGTGTATCGACAAAAATAAAGCCTTGGCGGCATCGTTGATAAGCTATAAAGACCAGGTGAAACGATACGCTAACCCTGCTGGGCTTAAATCACTGCTCAAGAATGCAACGTTAACCTGACAATAGCGGCAATTCATTTGATGAACCCCTCGCCAAACATTGCTTCAGCTTGATCAATGGCTGTGACCAATGCTGAACACCACTATTTCGATGGCCTTCATACCCTACCCAATGTACGCAGGGATTTTCCGGAATGGCATTTAGGAAGATCGCGTTTTGCCTTCTGGGCAATCGACGTTGATTTTCCTGATGTAGGTCAAAAGGTCAACGCCGCAAAGCAACATCTGGCCGAATTTCTGCTGGATGACTATAACCGCCAACCGCATATCACTTTAAGCCTCTGCGGATTTCCAAGCAACAATCCCAGGCACTCAGACGACTTCGTAGCCAAAGCCTTTGATTGCCAAATAGCATGGATGCGTCTGGCCTGTCTTAAACCTTTTGAAATCAAAATCGGCACATTGTCGAGCTTTTCTTCCGCCCCTTTTTTGCATGTTCATGAGAGGGGTACAAGCAGCATTGCTACTTTGCATAGCTGTCTGGCTTCCTCTGTGCAGGTCTATTTTAGTCCTGCTTATACACCTCATGTGACGGTTGGTCTTTATGCAGGAACTTGGCCCAGAGAGACTATTTTTTCGCGCATGAAAGCATTTCCACAAAGCAGCGCAACGTCTTGCTTGATACAACGCATCAGCCTGATGAGTTATGACGCTGCTGAAATTGGCGGGCCTTTACAAACCATCGCCGATTATCATTTGGAACACGCCGAAATTGAATGGCATGAGCCCTCGCCGTTTAAATAAGGCTACGTTAGCGTTAGTATTAATCGTTGCATAAGTTTTCGCATATTATAGTATAATTTAGCCATGAATAGAGCCGAGAAACGAAGTCAAAAGCGTAAAGAAGTTGTCGAAGCAGTGGTGCTGAGAAAAGAACCTGTGAATTTA
>Ga0208244_100624_pt1 | contig 30101 bp, 22 predicted proteins | sample SubbioCR12Aug_5A_FD_184828 | JGI IMG/M metagenome (GOLD analysis project Ga0208244, IMG submission 184828) | Serpentinite rock and fluid subsurface biosphere microbial communities from McLaughlin Reserve, California, USA - CR12Aug_5A (SPAdes) | ecosystem: Environmental > Terrestrial > Deep...
AAACCTGATCGAAGCCTATACGTTTGAGTGCTGCAACAATTTGACCGGTGCTGATCGTTCCGGCTTCGAGGCCAAAACCTTCGCCCAATGCCACCCTCACTGCAGGTGCCAACTGCACAACAACATATTTTTTTGGATCATTGATTGCTTTCCAAACCTGCTCTGTTTCAGGCTTTGGAACAAGCGCACCAACAGGACAAACTGAAACACATTGACCGCAATAGATGCATTCAACATCTTTAAGACTTTTATTGAATGCAGGCCCAACGATGGTGTTTGCACCACGGTTGATAAAATCGATGGCTCCAACAGACTGCATTTCTTTGCAGGCTCTAACACAATCACCACAGAGAACACATTTATTAGGATCGTGAATAATACTCCATGAATGGTCGTCAATGGGTGCAATTTTATCGGTTTTTTTGAAACGGACCTTCGTTACACCAAGTCTTCGGGTGAGATCCTGAAGTTTGCAATTGTTTGATCTGACACAACTTGGACAGCTTATATCGTGGTTTGCAAGCAGCAATTCAAGATTAACTTTGCGAATCTGACGGACCTCGGCAGTATTGGTTTTAACAACCATGCCATCATGTGGAGTGATCGAGCAAGTGGCCTGAATTCCCATGCCATCGATATCAGAGATACACAAACGGCAGGCACCATAGCTACTCAGGTGCGAATGATAGCAAAATGTTGGCAGCTCGATATCGGCTTTACGAATAAGTTCAAGAAGATTTTTTTCGTCTTCTATTGGGATCATCATCCCATCAATATTTACGGTTCCTTTAGTTTCCATTTTCTTCATTGTTAATTAGTTAAAACCGAGAACAGCATCAAACTTGCACACATCATAGCAAATTCCACATTTGGTGCAGACCTCCGGGTCAATAAAATGCAGTTGTTTTTTCTCGCCACTTATCGCATTTACAGGGCATTTTCTGGCGCAGGCTGTGCAGCCGATACACTTTTCAGGATCGATTGTAATGCTTCTTAAAGCCTTGCAATTATTGGTTGCACAACGCTTGTCGTGGATGTGCTCAAAATACTCGTCTTTGAATTTTACGATTGTTGAAAGCACAGGGCTGGGAGCAGTTTTTCCGAGTCCGCAGAGCGATGCTTTTTTCACCACAAGTCCTACCTCTTCGAGCAATTCAAATGTTTCCTGTGTTGCTTTTCCTTCGATGATATCATCGAGTAATGAAAGCATTTGCTTCGTTCCTTCGCGACATGGGACGCATTTTCCACAGCTCTCACTCTGGGTAAAATTCATGAAGAAACGCGCTATTTGTATCATGCACGACTGGTTGTTCATCACGACAAGGCCGCCCGAACCAATCATTGCACCTTTGGCAATTAAATTGTCATAATCAAGTGGCATATCAAGATCCTCTTCGGTAAGACATCCACCTGACGGACCTCCAATCTGCACTGCTTTAAATACTTCGCCTGTTACTTTTCCGTCATCATTGGTAACGCCGCCGCCAATATTGTAAACAATTTCGCGCAATGTTGTGCCAAATGGGACTTCAATAAGGCCGGTGTTAGCAACATGACCTGTAAGTGCAAAAGTTTTTGTTCCTTTTGAGCCGACTGTTCCATGCTGATTAAACCATGAAGGACCGTTACGGATAATGAGCGGCACTGCTGCCAGGGTTTCAACATTATTGATTACGGTTGGCTTTCCGAAGAGTCCTTTTTGAGCTGGAAATGGTGGTTTTGGCATTGGCATACCACGTTTGCCTTCGATTGAAGCCATCAGTGCAGTTTCTTCACCACACACAAAAGCACCTGCGCCTTCCATGATGTGGATGTACATATTGCGTCCACTTCCGAAAATATCATCTCCTAAAATGCCCGCATCCATTGCATCTTCAATAGCACGGCGCATTCTTTTCACAGCTAGCGGATATTCGAGGCGGACATACACATATGCCTCATCTGCGCCTATTCCACGGGCTGCAATCATCATACCTTCAATCACGCGATGTGGATTGCCTTCCATAAGACTTCTGTCCATAAAAGCACCTGGATCGCCTTCATCACCGTTACAAATAACATATTTCTTATCACTTATCTCCTTCAGGGTGAGATGCCATTTGCGTCCGGTTGGAAAACCACCACCGCCACGGCCACGAAGACCCGACTCAACGATGTTGTCGCAAACTTCGGTTTCTGTCATTTGGGTGAAAGCTTTTTCAGCTGCAAAATATCCACCATGTGCAATGTATTCGCGAATATTTTCTGGATCGACATGGCCACATTCTCCCAGAACGAGCCTATTCTGACGGGCATAGAAAGGGATATCAAGCTGACCTTTATTGTGTTCACCTGTCACAGGATTTACATACATCAACCGATCGATCACCTCATCTGAAAGGATGGTACGTTCAACAATTTCAGTGCAATCTTCAGGTTTTACTTTTACATACATCGTTTCGTCGGGAAGGATGTTTACGAGCGGACCTTGTGCACAAAACCCCTGACAGCCGCTGCCTGTAATCTGATAAGCGGGATCAAGGTCATGGCGGTTGAGTTCTAACTCAACAAACAATTCGAGGCCGGCATCAGCAATCGCTTTTTCCATCGCCTTGTAAACAGGGAGGGCACCATTGGCAATACAGCCGGTGCCGGCGCAAATCACAATTCTTTTACGAATACGTGATGCAGTCTTATTGTAGGTTTCTTTGACCTGTCTGAGGTCTATCTTTGTAATCGTTTCCATGACTCAATTATTTACTTATTTCTTCTGACTCGGCCAATTTCATATCTGATTCTTCCTTAAGGATACCATCCAGAATATCATCACAGCGTTTGGCATTCACTTCGCCATAAACTTTTTCATTGACTACCAGCACCGGAGCAAGTCCGCAAGCGCCCAAACAACTTACAGCTTCTACGGTGAACATCATATCGTCAGTTGTGTGTTTTTGCTGGCTAAGCTTAAGTTTTTTGTAAAGCGCATCTAAGAGTTTTGAGGAGCCCTTAACGTGGCAAGCTGTTCCATCACAAACTTTTACGATGTATTTTCCTTTGGCTTCAAGGGAAAAATGTGCATAAAAAGTAGCTACGCCATACACTTCTGCTACGGGCATATTGAGCGCTGTTGCTACATAGGTAAGTACCTGCGGTGGCAGATAACGATAGGCTTCCTGCACCTGCTGCAGAATTGGAATCAGCCGTGTTTTATCATGATTGTTTTTCTCAATGATCTCGAGCACTTGCTGAAACTGCCTGAAATTTTTGTTGGGTTCTGTTTTCACGTTAAATTTCTTTTTATGGTGAAGTTAATTTCTTTATTTTTCGTTGCGTAACTGTCCTAACTTATTGATAATGACAGCAAGATTTGCATAAATATGGGTGTCCTGAAGGATAATATGTTCAGGAACTTTCAGTGCTACTGGAGCAAAATTCCAAATAGCCTTGATGCCCCATCCAACCATGAGATCGGCTACAGACTGCGCCATTGTTGGAGGTGTCGTAATTATACCAATTTGTATATGTAGCCTTCCGGCCAGATCGCGGAATTTTTCAAGGTCAAAAACTGTAACTCCTGAAATGTCTGTTCCTATTTTCTTTTTGTCGATATCGAAAGCAGCTACGATTTTCATTCCGGCTTCACGAAAGCCCTGATACTGAATGAGTGCGCTGCCAAGGTATCCGGCGCCAACAATGAACGCTTCGTGCTTGCGGTTGTATCCTAAAAACTCTTCCAAAGCCAGAATGAGTTCTTCAACCACATAACCAACCCTCGGTTTTCCGGTAATACCTGAGTAAGACATATCTTTTACTACCTGTGTCGGATCGACATGCAGCAAACGTGCAATTGTTGGTGCTGAAACATAAAGTTCACCCTGCTTTTGAATCTCCCGCAAAACATTCAGATAGGAAGGCATTCTGCGCACAGTCGGCTCCGGAACAGCCTGAGGCTTCTTAATTGGGATTGAAAGTATTGTGTCCATTGTTATTTCTTTTGTGAGGCAAAAGTACAAATTAGATTCATTATATAAATATATTTTTCTTTATTAAATGTAATTTATATTCAATCTAAATAAAGATAAATTTAAAGTTTTAAATAGGTATCAATGAATCAAATTTATTATATTATTGTTTTATAATGTTTTACATTTTTTATACAATGAATTCTGATCAATTTATATCTATAATTAATTCTTTATTTAAGCTTCCATACTTTGCTTATTTATACGTATTATTTTCTGTATTAAAACATCAGGTTTTGCTTTGACTATGGGTTTAACTTTTTTCATATTAAAGCCTCCGTTCACGAAAATTGAATATTTTCGGCATGAAACACCTGTTGTTTCGGCTGTAAAGCTATCTTTGCAACACCGATAGAATTCGGCAGATTGAGCTGAAAAGGAACATATGCAAAAGAGACTGCTGATCGTAATATTTATTCTCCTTTGGGGAACATTGTATGTTTCAGCAACCCATCAAAGGGCTGCTGAGATCACCTATAAATGGCTTGGTGGTCTTACTTATGAGGTTACCATTACGATGTATACGTATACCCCAAGCCCTGCTGATGATGCCCGTACAAGTCTGCCAATCCGCTGGGGCGACAATAATATCAGTGATATTCCGCGCATAACCTTCACTGCCCTTCCTGACAATTACACGCTGAATGTGTATCAGATGAATCATACTTTTCCAGCTTCTGGAAGCTATGTTATTTCTGTAGAAGACCCCAACAGAAATTTCGGAGTCGTCAATATTCCCAACTCAGTGAATGTGCCAATTTATGTCGAAAGCCTGCTCGTAATCAATCCATTTCTTGGAGAGAACAATTCTGTTCAACTGCTCAACCCGCCGATCGATCAGGGATGTGTTGGAAAACTATTTGTTCACAATGCCTCTGCATATGATCCCGATGGCGACAGCCTCAGCTACAGGCTTGTAAACTGTCGGGGTGCCAATGGACTGGAAATTCCGGGCTACACCTTTCCTGTGACAAGCAATATTTTTGCAATAAATGAAACAACAGGCGACCTCACATGGGAGAATCCTGTTCTGCAAGGTGAGTATAACATTGCATTTTTGATTGAAGAATGGCGAAATGGCATTTTGATAGGATCGGTTATGCGGGATATGCAGATTCTCATTGGGGCTTGTAACAACAATCCACCTGTGATAACAAGTCCGGAATCGACATGTGTGATCGCAGGCCAACAACTCACTTTTGATGTTTCGGCAACTGACCCCGACAACAATGCCGTTTTCCTTACAGCAAGCGGAGCGCCGTTTGAACTTGCGAATAATCCTGCTTCAATTATTCCCGATCCCGCCGCCGGAACACCAACAGCCTCTACCAGCTTCTTTTGGAATACACAATGCGTTCATATACAGCGTTTATCCTATAATGTTTTGTTTAAAGCACGTGATGTTCATCCCGAAGTCAGTCTGACAGCGCTCAAAACCACAAGTATAAAAGTGATGGCTCCCGCTGTCGAAAACCTTCAGACGACTGCCTTCGGTATCGGTATTAATCTCAGCTGGGATAATTATAGTTGCACAAATGCCGTCGGATTTAGGCTGTATCGCCGAAACGGTACTTCTTCCTACGTTCCCGGAGAATGCGAAACTGGTGTTTCAGCGGCTTCCGGATTTCAATTATTACATCAAATACAAGGCGCTGAAACAGTTAATTTCAGAGATGACAACAATGGTAACGGACTTGTTCCGGGTATTGATTATTGCTACGTAATAACAGCTTATTTTTCCGATGGGGCCGAAAGTATAATGAGCAATCAAAGTTGCTCAAGACTGAACCGCGACCTGCCTATCATGACACATGTCAGCAACGACAGCATTCAGCTTGCCACAGGGCGTGTGCTGCTGGCATGGAGCAAACCCACCGAACTGGATACAATACAGTATCCGGGACCATATCAGTACGATCTCATTCGCTATCAAGGGATTACCGGAGAAAGCCAAGGAATTGTATTTACAGGAGTCGGACTCAATGATACACTTTTTACGGATAATGGCGTAAATCTTAATACAGCACCAAATCCATACAGTTATGAAGTTAAGTTAAGAAGTCTGGCTGTTGGCGATATTGGAAGCAGCCGCAAGGCTTCATCAGTGTTTTTGACGGTATTACCAACAGATAAAGAGTTGGTTTTGAGCTGGTCGCCACAAGTGCCATGGATTAATGACAGTGCAGAGATCTTTCGTTTCAGCGGACAAGACAATACTTTTGTCAAAATCGGCAGCAGCAACACAGAAACTTACAGGGATAAGTATCTGATAAACGGGCAGAATTACCTTTATTATATCAGAACAATCGGAGGCTATTCCGCTGAAGGTTTCGTTCATCCAATCATAAATTATTCACAACTTGCTGAGGGAATTCCAATTGATAATTTACCTCCATGCCCTCCTGAGATTTTGGTTGAAACAGACTGCGAAAAAATAGAAAATACTTTATATTTCATAAATCTGATTGATAGCTGCAGCTACGATATCAGCCATTTCAGAATCTATTATACACCTTCGGCAAATACAGTATTCAACCTGATAGATTCAGTGCCGGCAGCACAACTTTCATATACACACAAAGAAATGGAGTTTGTAACGGGCTGTTATTATGTGAAAGCGGTGGATTCTACAGGCAATGTTTCGGTGGCCTCAAATATTTTCTGCGTTGACTACGATGCCTGTCCAATTTATGAATTACCCAACGTTTTTACTCCAAATGCCGATCAATACAACGATTTCTTAGTTCCAATCAATTATCCTTCGACCAATCCAAAAGCCAATGTGGATCGCATCGAACTCACAATATTCAACCGCTGGGGCAATGTTGTCTTCGAAACAGCTGATCCTGCTATTAACTGGGACGGCAAGCATCAGCGTACTGGTCAGGATTGTGCCGATGGAACTTACTTCTACGTTTGTGAGGTTTTCTTTCAGGGTTTTGACGGTCCGGTGCAGCAAAGGCTTCAGGGAAGTATCACGATTATCAGATAAATCTGACGCATTCTGAATTTTCCACAAAAATAAATATTAAGGCTATATTATTCATTTAATGAAAGATATGAACGCTGTTGACTTTCGAAAAAATATTTTTTCTGGCAAGCAGCTTTGCTATTTAAAAAATCTTTTACATTTGCCGCGTTAATGCTGAGCCTTTACAGGCTCAAAAAAACAGAATTGATGAAAAATATGAATGTAAATTTCTGGTGGTGGCATTATTTATCAACTCCCGCGCTGATGAATTGATGTGACTATCTGTATATAAAAATTAAGAAAGGTCTGTCGTTCGCGGCAGGCCTTTTTTGTTTGATCAAATCAAAAACTAAATCTATGAAACTGAAAATTGAACGACATTTAAGTGCAGGCGACCTGCATACACCGGTTGGTCTGTATATGAGTCTGCGTGACAGTTACCCGGGTGCATTGCTGCTTGAAAGCTCCGATTATCATTCCGCAAACAACAGCTCGTCCTTTATTTGTCTGCAGCCATTGGCAAGCATAAAAATTCATCACGGACAACTGATTCTCGAAGAAAAAAACGAAACCATTTTAAGAGAAAAAGCTGAAAAGGAAAACGTAGCAATTCATTTTGAATCATTTATAACTAAATTTAAGTCAGCAGAAATCACAGCAATGGATGGGTTGTTTGGCTATATAGGCTATGATGCCATTCAATATTTTGAAGACATTCAACTCTCCGGAAAGAAAAACGAAGACTTTGATCATCCTGAAATGATTTTTGCACTTTTTCGCTATGTGATTCATTTGAATCATTTTAACGATATCATGACGATCATCGAATATATCCCTGAAGGCGAAAGCAGCACGATTGGTCAGTTGAAGGTTCAGATTCAAAATACACGGAACAATGGTTTTCCATTTTTCACCACCGCTGCAACAGAAACTAATATCACAGATGAAACATTTATTGAAATGGTTCAAAAAGCCAAATACCATTGCAGACGAGGTGATGTTTTTCAGATGGTTTTGGCACGCAGGTTTTCAGTTTCATTTAAAGGCGATGAGTTTAATGTTTACCGTGCTTTGCGCAGAATCAACCCTTCGCCTTATCTCTATTTTTTCGATTACGGCAATTTCAGAATTTTTGGAAGCTCGCCTGAAAGCCAGCTGAAAATCAGCAACGGAAAGGCAACACTCAACCCGATTGCAGGCACTTACAGACGCACTGGTAACGATATCGCAGACAAGGCATTGGCTGAAAAACTTTCAGAAGACCCAAAAGAAAATGCAGAACATGCCATGTTGGTCGACCTTGCGAGAAATGACCTTAGCCGTAGTTGCACCAATGTAAAAGTAGAAACATATAAAGAAGTTCAGTTTTTCAGTCATGTTATCCACCTTGTGTCAAAGGTGACCGGAAAACTGAAACCGGATTCAAATCCAATGAAGGTAATTGCCGACACCTTTCCGGCAGGAACGCTTTCAGGAGCACCAAAGCATCGCGCCATGCAGCTCATTGACCAGTACGAAAGCCAGAGCAGAGGATTTTATGGGGGTGCGGTTGGCTTCATTGGTTTCAACGGCGATGTAAATCTGGCAATATTGATTCGCTCATTTTTAAGCAAAAACAACAAGCTGTTCTTTCAGGCCGGAGCAGGAATCGTCAATTCTTCGGATGAAGCCAGCGAGTTGCAGGAAGTGAACAACAAATTGGCTGCATTGCATAAGGCAATTGCAGAAGTTGATGAAACCCGGAAGTAAAAAATCTAAATGGTATATTTCCAAATGACCTTGAACAACAATCTAAAGATTCATGCTTTAAATCTTAAAAAATGAAAATACTTGTTTTTGATAACTACGACTCCTTCACATACAATCTGGTGCATCTGATCGAAAAAATCACAGGTGAGGAACCATCTGTTTTCCGGAATGACAAAATTAAACTGGAGGACATTGACAAATATGACAAAATATTGCTTTCTCCTGGTCCGGGACTGCCAATGGAATCGGGCATTCTGATTGATGTTATCCGCACTTATAGTCCATCAAAAAGTATTTTCGGTGTATGTTTGGGCTTGCAGGCAATGGCGGAAGCTTTTGGCGGCAAACTTCAGAATCTAAGCAGTGTGTATCATGGAGTTGCAACACCAGTAATGGTTACAGCAAAAGAGGAACCAGTTTTTAAAGGAGTGCCACAAAAATTTGAAGCAGGCAGATATCATTCCTGGGTAGCCGAAAAAGCTTCCCTCCCTGATTGTTTTCAAATTACTGCAGAAGACGAAAATGGACTCATCATGGGTATGCGCCATAAAACATATGACCTGTCTGCTGTGCAGTTTCATCCTGAATCAATCCTGACCTCATTTGGAGAAGTGATGCTGACAAACTGGCTGGAATATAACAAGTTGACGCTATAGTTTGAAATTTTGAAAAGAGAAAAAATAATTCCATAAAAATGAAAAAGATACTTGATGCTCTTTACAGGCAACATAAACTGGGTTATGCCGAAGCACACGAAATACTCATAAATATTACCACAGGGAAATACAATCATTCTCAGATTGCCTCATTTCTTACAGTTTTCATGATGCGTGGAATTTCGGTGGAAGAACTCACCGGATTTCGAGATGCACTGATGGAACTTTGTCTGAAAGTGGATTTTGGGAACATGGAAACCATCGACCTTTGCGGCACTGGCGGAGACGAAAAAAACACCTTTAACATATCGACACTCGCATCTTTTGTGGTTGCAGGTGCCGGCGTAAAAGTAGCAAAGCATGGCAATTACGGCGTTTCGTCTGTAAGTGGCTCCTCAAATGTTCTGGAATTTCTGGGATATCGTTTTAAATCAGATCAGACGCAGCTACAAAAAGAGCTGGAAATGACAAACATCTGTTTCATGCATGCACCTTTGTTTCACCCTGCCATGAAAACAGTTGCGCCAATCAGAAGAGAATTGGGTGTAAAAACCTTTTTCAACATGCTTGGACCGATGGTAAATCCATCTTCCCCAAAAAATCAGATGGTGGGTGTTTTCAGCCTTGAACTGGCCAGGGTCTATCATTATATTTACCAGCAAAGTGACAAGAATTATTCAGTGGTTTTTGGTCTTGACGGCTATGATGAATGCTCGCTTACATGCAACACAAAAGTGCTTGGCAACAAGGGTGAAAGCATTTTGGAACCAACGGATTTTGGTTTCAGAAAAATTGGTGCTGAAAGCATTTACGGAGGTGACTCAGTAGAGGCCTCAGCAAAGATATTTTTATCCATTTTAGATGGAAAAGGAACCTCGGAACAAGAAAATGTTGTGATTGCCAATGCTGCATTAGCATTGCAATGCGCATTAAATGAACCACTTGCCGAAAGCGTTGCGCGCGCCAAAGAATCACTTCAAAGCAAAAAAGCTTTTCAGATGTTTAATAGTCTAATCAAACTGCAACAATGAGCCATATACTCGAACAAATCGTACGCCATAAACAACAGGAAGTTGAAGAGCGCAAAAGCCTTTATCCTGAAAAGCTGCTGCAGAGAAGCATCTATTTTGAAACAAAACCATTATCCCTGCAGAAATATTTGCTAAGAAACGATCTCACAGGAATCATTGCTGAGTTCAAAAGACGCTCGCCTTCAAAAGGTGTCATCAACGATTATGCAGCCGTTGAACCTACTACACTCGGCTATATGCAATCGGGTGCTTCTGCGCTGTCAATTCTCACCGACCAAAAATACTTTGGTGGCAGCAACGAAGATTTGGTTATAGCACGCAAATTCAATTTTTGTCCAATTCTTCGCAAAGAGTTTATTATTGATCCCTATCAGATCATTGAAGCCAAATCATTGGGCGCAGACGCAATATTACTTATTGCTTCGATTCTGACAAAAGAAACCATTGAAGATTTCACCAAACTCTCGTCTGAATTGGGTATGGAAGTTTTGCTGGAACTTCATGATGATGATGAAATTCATAAAATTCCATCAGAAAATGTAATTATCGGCATCAACAACAGAAACCTGAAAAGCATGACCACTGATGTTGAAACAAGTTTTCGACTTCTTCCAAAGCTTCCGGCTGAAGCTGTAAAAGTGGCAGAAAGTGGCATCAATTCAGCAGAAACAATTTGCAGTCTAAAACGGGCTGGTTACAATGGTTTCCTAATTGGAGAACACTTTATGCAGCATACGCGTCCTAATCTGGCTTGCAAAAAACTCATCAATCAGCTCCGGAGGCTTGAATCATGCTAAAAATTAAAGTTTGCGGCATGCGCGAAAAATCGAATATTGATGCACTGAATGCATGCATCCCCGACATGATTGGATTTATTTTCTATCCGCCTTCACCACGTTTCGTGGGTTGGGATTTTAAACCTGACACACGAATTCACGCATCAAAAGTGGGTGTATTTGTCAATGAATCCATCGAAAAAGTTACAGAAACAGCCAACCATGCAGCACTTGATTTTATTCAGCTTCACGGAGAAGAACCGCCGGAATACTGCATGCAATTGAACAAAAGTGGCTTCAAAATCATCAAGGCCTTCAGCATTAAAGACAGATTTGATTTCAAGCAGACTGATTCATATACAGCATTTTGTGAATATTTTCTTTTTGACACAGCTTCAGGTTCAAAAGGAGGCAGCGGATTGAAGTTTGACTGGCAGGTTTTAGAAAATTACGCTTTCAAAAAGGGTTTCATTCTCAGTGGAGGTATTGGCATTGAAGATGCCGACCAAATTTTGAAGTTAAAAAATCCTGCAATGGTTGGAATTGACATCAACAGTCGTTTTGAGCTGTTGCCAGGTATTAAAGATATTGATCAAATAAAAAACTTTATTCATGCAATCAGAGACACTAAATAGCATGCCTTTCCATGCGGATGCATCAGGTTTTTACGGTGATTTCGGTGGTGCGTTCATCCCCGAAATGCTTTACGCCAATGTTGAAGCATTAAGAAATAAGTATTTGGAAATCATTGGTTCAGATGATTTTCAAAAAGATTACCAAAAACTGCTGCGCGATTATGTGGGCAGACCAACTCCTTTGTATGAGGCTGGAAATTTGTCTGAACGCTATGGAGCAAGGATTTTCCTGAAAAGAGAAGACCTGAATCATACGGGAGCGCACAAAATCAACAATACTGTCGGGCAGGTTTTGCTTGCACGCCGACTGGGCAAAAAACGCATTATTGCAGAAACAGGTGCAGGTCAGCATGGTGTTGCAACAGCCACTGTTTGTGCGTTGATGCAAATGGAATGCATTGTTTACATGGGCTCGGTTGACATGGAGCGGCAGGCACCCAACGTGGCCAGAATGCGCATGTTAGGCGCAAAAGTAGTACCTGCCCTCAGTGGCAGCCGCACACTGAAAGACGCTACCAACGAAGCCATCCGTGATTGGATCAACAATCCAGAATCCACACATTACATCATTGGTTCAGTTGTCGGACCTCACCCCTACCCTGATTTGGTTGCCAGACTTCAGGCAGTAATAAGTGAAGAAATAAAATCACAGCTGCTGTCAGAAACCGGAAACTCAAATCCGGATTATGTGATTGCTTGTGTCGGAGGTGGAAGCAATGCCGCCGGAGCATTTTATCATTTTCTGAATACACCGGAAGTAAAACTTATTGGTGCAGAAGCCGCAGGTGAAGGTGTTTCATCAGGCAAAACCGCAGCATCGCTCGTAGTTGGAAAAAAGGGAATCATTCATGGCTGTCTTACTTCGCTGATGCAGACTGAAGATGGGCAGATCGTTGAGCCACACAGCATTTCCGCCGGTTTGGATTATCCCGGAATCGGGCCTTTACATGCACATCTGCACCAAACTCACAGGGCACTTTATTACAGCATCACAGACAATGAAGCCATCGAAGCTGCTTTTGAGCTTTCGGAAACTGAAGGCATAATTCCTGCTTTGGAAACTGCCCACGCACTTGCCGTTCTTAAAAAACTTCAGTTGAAAACTACCGACAAAGTAGTTGTAAACCTCTCAGGACGTGGCGACAAAGACCTTTCAACCTATATGAAAATCCTTGAATCGAGATGAAAAGATTAGATCAGCTTTTACAAAACAAAAACTCCAGAGTTGTAAATATTTACTTTACAGCCGGTTACCCAGGTCTCGACAGCACCATGTCAATCATCAGGCTGCTTGAAAAGCATGGCGCGGGATTGATCGAAGTTGGAATGCCATTTTCTGACCCCCTGGCAGACGGTCCGGTCATTCAGGAAAGCAGTCGGATTGCACTTGAAAATGGCATGAATACCGACTTGCTTTTTGAACAGTTAAAGTCGTTGAGACCGGCCACACAAATCCCCGTTGTTCTTATGGGATATCTAAATCCTGTGCTTCAATATGGCATGGAAAAATTTCTGAGCCGTGCCTCATCCTGCGGAATTGACGGCCTCATATTGCCTGACCTTCCGCCTGAAATATATGAGTCGCAGTACCTTTCACTTTTCGAAAAATATGAAATCTATCCCATTTTTCTGGTTACTCCTCAAACGCAACAAGATCGTCTCCATTATCTTGACAGCTTGAGCAAAGGATTTCTTTATGCCGTTTCCTCCTCCGCTACCACTGGTGGAAAAAGCGGCTTTAACAAAGATCATCTGGCTTATTTTGAACGACTTGCATCAACAACTCTGAAAAACCCGCTCATGATCGGCTTTGGCATTTCAACCAATGAAAGTCTGGAAACAGTTTTCAGGTTTGCATCAGGCGCAATTATTGGCAGTGCATTTATTAAGAACCTGAATGAAAACGCAGAGGATTTTGGAATCTCCGAATTTATGAACCAATTGCTAAACAAATCAAAATGATTATTCAATTACAACAAGATATTAGTGACGCGCAGAAATCGGTAATTATTGAAAAGGTTAACAAGTTGGGCTATCAAACAAGTGAAGTCACTACACAGTTTGCCCACTATCTGATCGCCGTTGGAAAAGCTGAATTTGATCTCAGACGGATCGGTCATCTGACTGGCATAAAAGATATTCACCGTGTATCTGATCCATATAAACTTGTTTCCAAAAAATGGCGTGTTTATGATACAGACATTGATCTTGGCGAAGGTGTACACATCAACCGGAGCGAACTCAGCATCATTGCCGGACCGTGTTCAATTGAAAGTCCGGAGCAGATTGACCAAACCATAGCACATCTGAAAGCCAATAATATCCGCCTTATGAGAGGTGGGGTTTTCAAACCACGATCCTCTCCTTATGCTTTCAGAGGCATTGGTCTTGAAGGACTTAAAATATTTTCTGAAAAATGCCGTGCTGCCGGAATTAAAGTCGTCACTGAAGTTATGCAGGTTTCTCAGGTTGAAGAGATGCATGATTATGTAGACATCTTTCAGGTAGGAACACGCAATGCTCAAAACTTCAATCTTCTGGATGAATTGGGCAAAATCGATAAGGCTGTAATGTTGAAACGCGGCTTTTCCGGAACTATTGAAGAACTGCTTCAGGCAGCTGAATATGTTTTCTCAAATGGCAACGAAAAAATTATCCTTTGTGAACGTGGCATCAGAACTTTTGAAACAGCCTACCGCAATACACTGGACCTGAACGCTGTGCCGATTCTGAAAGAAAAAAGCCATTTACCTGTGATCGTCGATCCATCGCATGGTGTTGGACTGCGCAACTATGTTGAGCCAATGGCTTTGGCAGCAGTAATGTCAGGTGCTGACGGAATCATTATGGAAGTACATCAATGTCCTGAAAAAGCGCTCTCTGATGGACAGCAAACACTGAATTATCACGAAGCCAAAACTTCATACGAGAGACTGCGGCAAACTTATGCTTTGAAGAAAAGCTTTAACGGGGTTTGATCGAAATAATGGAAAAAATCTTGATTTGATTTTTCCAGGTATAGCCAAAAATTCTGCTAATCTAATCGCATGCTGATATATGATCCATCAATTCATGGATAATAAGCTGCATTGACTGACCTCCGTCCATTTTTGGCAACATTTGAAAACTCACTAAGGCCTGTATAAAGAGATCTTCTCCAGGATTGCTTTCTAAAAGCGATAAAAACATGCGCTCCGCCGAAACATGTTCTTCTGTCATTGCAACAGTAAATGATCTGTCTGAACCACAAAACCTGAAATTTGAGGCATCAGCAAAATGATGAAATCTTCCGGTTGCAATAAATTTTTTGCCGGTTATCTCACCTTCAATTTGCTTTTCAAGTAAAAGTTTCTTTTGACCGATTACTTCTTTGCCTTCAAAATCAAGTAATTCCAGTTTGTCTGCTTTAGGAGCAAGCAATAACTGCAAACTTTTTCCTCCATCAAGTACAAGAATTTCATCCTTTACATGCCAAAAACCAACATATCCCTGCGCTTCCGCTCCCTGAAGAGGCCAGTTGATATAGAAGAAAGTAGAATCGCTTTCAAGAAGAAGATTAGAAGTCATTACTTCAAATTCCGAAAAAGCCAGATCACCACCCCAGAAACCACCAAGGTTTTGCTGTGTGGAGCAAGATAAGAAGCTTGAAGCAACAAGCAAAATAAAGGAAACTTTTACAAATAGTTTTTTGAATCTCATGACATAGTTGGTTAAATATTTGAAGCGTCTTATTTTCGCTTTTTCATCAATGATACAGCATTTCTATCCTTTTTGGAAGCTAAAATCAAATAGACTACCACCGGAACAAATGTAAGCAATGTTATCATCGGAATCATCCATTGCATGGCATTGGTCTGCTCATCTAATGCAGAACTGTAAATTGACAAAAGAATGATGGAGAAAATCAATGCAATAAACAACTTCAGCCAGCGAATCAAAAGTGTGGCTGATCGATACTGCCGCACGACATTTTGCTCAGTAATTTTTACAGGATAGTTAAAAATATGGGGATATCTATTGAGAATTGTCATTCCCGCCAAAAGGGCAGTTGTTAGCAATGGAATGAACAAAATTGAAATTTTATCTCCATAACCATCTGGTTTTCCGGCAACATCAAAATGTACAGGAATGGTTTCCGGAAGATATACATAACCGAAAATAGCAAAAAACCAGATAACTGCCAATAGTCCCCAGCCGATCCAATCGACTATTCTATCGTGAAAGTTTAATTCAACTTTTATACGAGGTCGTTTTTCCATCGGTTTTACACTTTTGACAATCAAAATTAGAAAAACAAAACCATTGAAAACGTACTACATACAAAATTAAAGTTGCTAACATCAGGCAAAATCATTTATTCTATTGATTTAGAGACCATTGCAGAGATTAAATTAATGAATAAAAACATCACACTTCTATTAAACTAAATAATACTTTTGGGGCACAAAATCTGAAAATATGAAATTTCTATGGATCTCTATTCTGCTGTTGAGCATAGGCATTCGACTTAGCGGGCAAAACACTTTTTCAACTGCTACTGACGGCGTATTGACTTTTCAGCTTACTACAGTTTCTGATGGTGTTGCTTATGCCCCTCGTCATTGTCTGGCAATATGGATAAAAGATGCCGGCGGAAATTTCATTATTTCACGCAAGGTGATGGCAAACAGCCGTAAACAGCATCTTGTTAAATGGGTTGCAAATTCAAACTACAATGTCGCAGATGCAATAACTGGCGCAACACTTAATGCCCACACTTCACATACAATCAGCTGGGATTGCCGCGATATTGCAGGCAATCTTGTCCCCGACGGCACCTATCAGGTTTGGATTGAATATACAAGCAGAAACTCAGCAAGCAATGGAATCGTTGGTCCGTTTTATTCTTTTAGTTTTGAAAAAGCTGAAACTCCCTTAAGCATCAATATACCTGATGAAACCTATTTCAAAAATATGAGTTTGAATTTTGAACCAATTGGCGTTTTTCTGGAAAGTAAGTTGGATGAAAGCGCACTGATCAATATCAACCCAAATCCTTTCACCGAAAGCTTTAGTTTGTCGCTTAAAACTGCCACAGCTTCGTTTGTCAATATCAGTCTGTACAACCAGAATGGCGTAAGAATCGATGAAATATTTGATGGGTTTAACAGCGAAAAAAATCTTGAAGTCTATTGGAGTCAATCTGAGATAAAACTACCATTAATGCAGGGGAACTATTATTTACGCTTTAATATTAATGGAAAAATTTACGGAAAAAAGCTTATAAAGCTTTGATATACAATATTTCTACATAGTCTGATGAGGTTTGAAAAAAATTATAACCCTAATCATTCTATGAGAATAAATTGCGGGATTATCAGATAAAAAGGTGTTTCAGATAAACTATTTTTTGGAAAAATGCATCAAATTTAAGAATCCAAATAATCTAGTATTTATTTACCTATTTTTGCGGCACTCCATTTTAACATTAAATTAAAAATTCATGAACTACAGATTTATTATTATCGGGCTGTTTATAATGGCTTCAATAATTGCTTTTGGTCAAACTGAATCACAAGAGGCAAAAGCAGGCATCACAGGCAGGTTATCCGCGCCAATACTCGTACCCAGCATTGCAGAACAAATCCGGACAGGGACTTTCAAAGCTACCGATCCAAACGAACCAGGCAGGATGGGACAACCAAAAAGGCACGGCGCCAATATGACTGTGCCAGGCAAAGGACTTCCTGTTGGCAAAGATCCACTTGTAAGAGAGCACGGATCTTTTCCACGTATTCCGGGCAGATCGCCCGAACTGGTTTTTAATGCAAATGTTTCGAATTACACACCATCAGATCCAACAGGTGCTGCAGGTCCAAATCATTTCGTTGGCGCATGGAATATCGGCTTCAGAATATTTGATAAAAGCGGAAACCCATTGACTCCGGCCGCATCACTTGGAACACTCTTCCCCGGCAACACGCTCGGTGATCCGATCGTTTTGTATGATGTTGCTGCTGACAGATTTATCATTACCGAGTTTGACAGTAGTCCAAATGGATTCAATGTTGCTATTTCACAAGGCCCTGATCCTGTCAATGACGGCTGGTATGTTTATACCACTGGTTTTACAACAGGCTCATTTCCAGATTATCCAAAATTTTCAATCTGGAGCGATGGCTATTATGTTACTGCAAATATCAATGCAACAAACAGACTTTTCGTGATTGAAAGGGAGATAGCGCTAACCGGTGGACCTGCACAATTTATCGGTTTCCCGCTTCCGGGAATAAGAACCTCAGGCTTCTATAGCCCTCAGGTTTTCAACGTAACCAATGGCGACCTTCCTCCGGCAGGCAACGCAAAAGTTGTTTATCTACAGGATGATGCATGGTCTGGTGTAAATGTCGATCATTTAAAAATCTGGACTGTCAATGTTGATTGGGATACTCCTTCAAATTCTACTATCTCTGCTGCAGAGGAAGTTATCACCTCCCCCTTTATTTCAGTGTTTGACGGAGGATCATTTTCAAACAGACCACAACCCTCAGGGCCAGATCAGGATGTGCTTCAGGCCACTATCATGAATCAGGCTCAATACAGAAGATTTCCTACTCATAACTCTGTAGTCTTTAATTTTGTTGTAGATACTGATCCGACTGCTGGTGAACTTGCCGGAATAAGATGGTTTGAAATGAGGCAATCAGCCGATGGCGAACCATGGGAGATTTATCAGGAAGGCACCTATACTTCACCTTATAACAATAAGGATGCATTCTCTGGAAGTATGGCAATGGATGCTTTGGGAAATATAGGAATGGCTTATACAACTGTTAGCAGCACCGAAAGAATCGCAATCTACTATACTGGAAGATTTGCTTCCGATCCTTTGGGAATAATGACTATAGATGAAACTTTGATTGCTCAAGGCACTTCAAACAATCCTTCTAACCGCCTTGCAGATTATGTGCATCTCACTGTTGATCCTGTAGATGATAAAACTTTCTGGCATATTGCCGAATATTTTGTTAGCAACAGCCGCACTGATGTTGTAGGTGTTTTCAAAATTGCACCAAATTTCATCAATGATATTGGCGTTATCAGTATCGACTCACCGATAAACGGAGCATTGACTGACAGCGAAGAAGTTACAATAACGATTTTTAACGGTGGCATTGATGAACAGATTGATATTCCTGTGAGTTTTCAGGTAAATGACGGAGATGAAATCACGGAAATTATTCCCGGCCCGATTGCGTCTGCTACCTCCATGCAATATACTTTTAGCGCTACAGCAGATTTGAGTCTGGAAGGACAAGATTATGAGTTAAAAGTTATTGCCAGACTTGAATTGGATGAATCGCCTGTAAACGACACCCTTGTTACTACAGTTAAACATCTATTTCACAATGATTTAGGATTGAATTCGATTCTAAGGCCTGTTTCAGGCCATGTCAGTCTTGAAGAAGAGGAAATAGAAATAATTATCAGCAATTTTGGAACATCTGATCAACATGAGTTTGAGGTTTCATACAATCTGGAAGGACAGGTTGTAACTGAAATTTATCAGGACACTTTAAAGTCTGGTGAATCAGCTTCCTATACTTTTGCCACCACCGGTAATTTTGGCGTATTGGGATCGTTCAATTTATCATCCTACACCTCGCTTCACAACGACTCAATCCCTGCTAATGATACTATCTCAGTAGTCATCGTAAAAAATATCTGCGAACCACAATCCTCCTGCATCATAGGACTTGCCCTCAGGCTGGTCGAAATTGGAAGTATTTCAAACGAAACCAGCTGTTCATCCGGCGGATATGGAAATTACACAGACCTCTCAACTACCCTTGAAAGAAATATGATACATGAGCTTAAACTGGGAACAGGTTATGGCGATATGTATACTTCTGTCTGGATCGACTTTAACGACAATTTTATTTTTGAAGAAGACGAGTTGATGGTAGATAATGTAGTAATTGGCTTTAATCAGGGGTCTGGCAATCATTTTGTCACAGTTCCTTTGACTTTGCCCGAAAATGCACCACTTGGAACACACATCATGCGCGTGAAAACAAGATGGAGTCAACCGCTGCCAGCAAATCCATGCGACTCTTTTCCTTATGGCGAAACTGAGGATTATCACGTAGATGTTACGCTGTTCACCGGAATTGAAACAGCTTTGCAGGACAAAACTGATATTAATGTGATTCCAAGAGGCAATCAGCAATATGATATCACGCTAAAAACAAACGATTTAACGGAAACACTGCTTTTCAATTTGTTTAGCGTCACAGGACAAAAACTGGTTGAAAACCGCATTAATCAAGTGGATGGATTATATTCCTATCCTTTGGATATGTCGTATGCTGCACCTGGAGTTTACCTTGTCAGAATCGGAAATGCACGTTTTGGAAAAATTAAAAGGATAGTTATAAATTAGATCTGACTATCAAAATCAAAAAGGATATCGGGAGCCTGTTTCATGGCAACTGATATCCTTTTTTTTATGAAAAAATCCTTTAGTTTTACAGGACTGTATCTATCCTAATGTACAAACACAGACTGCACTTTCAATTTGTGCAAAGAGCAATTTCAAGCCTTAAAATTTAAACCTCAGCTGTAATTTGAAATCAGTTCTTGTATTTCCCTCGATCAATTCAAGTCCACTACTTATTTCGTTTCGGTCAGAGTACCATGTTTGGGCAATGCGCGCCCACAAATCAATCGACTTATGTGCTTTCAGGCGCAGTAACAGATACATACGTGTACCTTTCTGATAGAAAGCCGGAATGGAAAATGCATAAAGCACATCATTCTCATAAGTATAAACACGGCTGTCATAGGTGTCTGCATCAAAAACTGCATAACGGAAAGTCAGCTCGTAAGGCTTTGATGGCGGTCTGAAAAGAATATCCTGATATATAATAAATCCATGACTTACATCCTTGTTGACTTCATTGTATGAAATCAGCTCTGCCCTGTTCTTTAAAATAAATGAGGGACTGACAGTATAATTCAGATGAAATCTTAAAGTATTCTTTGTGTAGTTGACCAGGTGATCGATTGTATTCCAGGGGTTATTGTCATTGGTCATTTTTCGCTTTGTCCTGAACCGAACGTAAGCATCTGCCCTTCTGTTAATTCGATGGTCGAGCTGTGCGTAGTAATCATAACCATAACTTGGACCGTCGGTAGCAAAGCGCAGCCAGGGAAATGTAAAATGGTCTGCATAAGCCGAAAGCTTCCATCCCGGCGCAAGCCCTGCACTGATTCCTGCATAAATGCCACGTTCATTGTTGGTGAGTGTTCCTTCAGAAAACGAATTACTAAAAAGATTCTGATAGTTTCTCTGATAATCACGGTAAGCAAGAGTAATTGACACAAAGCCAGCAGGTTGTGCTGTAACTCCTGCAATTCCAGCCATACCGCCATTGTCACTCCGACCTATTTCTCCAAAAAATATCATTTGTGGATAAACAACTCTGAAGTCTACACCTTGATTTGTGATTTCTTTGCCCATAAACCTGAACTGATTGTATGGATAGATTCTTGGAGTAAGCGCCGCCCCTAACTGTGTTTGATGAATCGTATATCCAAGTTCCAGCCGCCTGCTTTTGAAGGACACTCTGCCGCCAAAAACAGTTTGAGAAATGGTAGCCTTCTTTAATAATTCATTCACTGTCCGATGCAGCCCTGTTTCCTGAAGGCTGGTGATTGTGAATACTTCACTCGAAACTGAATCAACAAGATCAATATTAGCATCTATATATTTCGTTGAATAAAAACCGGTAAACTCAAATTGTTTCCATCCCAGTGTTGCAGCGCCTCCGCGCAAAAACAGACTTTCATTGACCGAGGTATTTGGCCTGATTCCTTGTCCATATTTGATAACACTTGTTGGTTCGGTTGATTTGCCAAAAGCAAGTCCTGTCCACATCGTTAATCCTTGTCCAAAAGCCAGATGGTAATCACCCAATGCAAGGGCTTTTAAAGGGCCAACATCTTTGATGAAGGCATGCGCCGAATAAAAATCGAAACCACTGCGAAGCTTATCTCCAAGCAAACGCTGTAATGAATCATTTACTTTATTTGCAAAAAACACCTCTCCCGCATCCTTTTCCATTGTAACGCCCGCCCTTACTCTGTTTCGGTAATTGAAAGAATAGCGTGCATATACTTTTTCGGAACTGCCAAGATACCTCGAATTTGGTTTTGCCCATAATGCAGAATCGGTTATGCTTTTATAACCTTCACGTTCTTCCAAAACGCCTTCTGTTCTAAGCAAAAGCTGGTGCCTTCCCCATTTGAGAACATTCTTCGGCTTTAATGTTTGGCTGCGACTGACTTCTGTAACCGTTAAAACAGGAATCAAAACACTCACTGTCCTTTCATCAAATCCTTCTACCATAGAAAGTTCAAACAAGGAAAGCATCGGCCCGAACTCTTTAAGATACTTTTGAAGACTTTCAAATTGGATACCAGAAATCAGATACAAATTCTGAAGTTCTGCTATATCCGGACCATTTACATTGATTTTATTCTCGCTGTAATAATAATAGGAGTCTACCAAATCTGTAAAATCAACATTATCTTCCAGGCTTTCGGCAATGGACTCAATCTGAAGGGTGATTCTCTCAGAAAGACCGCGTGCTGTTGTATTTGCAATCTGAGCATAAATAAAATTCACTGGAAATAGAAAAACCACTGGCAGAATAATCTTTGCGAAAAAAATGTCAGGCCTAAACTGCTGCTTCATTATTTTGAAGTATTTCCAAATGAATAAATTATCCCGCCCTGAATATTTGCCCCTAAAACCTGATGGAGAGATGCTGCTACATCAAATCTTAATCCGGAAATCTGCATTCCTGTTCCAAAAGTAAATAAACCGGGATTTACTGCTAAACCTGTTCTAAGATAGAATGTCTCATTAAGTAAATACTCCAGACCTATGCGTACATCAGGCTCAAAGTCAAAATTCTTTTCAATATCTGCAACAGCTAAAAGCTTCTCAGTGAATTGGTAACTAATACCAAATCGTAATATTATTGGAACACGCTCGTTTGTAACTTCTGAAAGCGTCACTCTTGCAGGATTGAAAATATAGGCTCCAACAGCAAGCTTATCATTAATATTTGATTGAACGCCAAATTCAAAGGTTACGTTATTAAATCCTTCATAACCTTCAGCGAAGCTCGTAGACAGATAGTCCAATTGCAATCCAATGCGCAATCCAGGCCCAAATGCGCGTGCGTAGGCCAGACCAACCTTGTTTTCGTTGTATAAATTATACCCAAATTGATTGTAGCTCAAACCAAGCACTCCAAATTTCACAGGCATAATGAAAGCTACACTTTTCAATCCCAGTTCCTTCAGCATAAAGCGGTTTTCATAAGCTATACCTGCGGAAATATCCTTCTGCATTGCCATCCCTGCCGGATTGTTTTGAATGGCCCAAAAATCAGTCAAACTTACTGAAGCTTTCCCCAGCCCGCCTGACCTGCCGCCAATAATGCCGACACCATCGAAACCATGAACCGAAGTTGATAATACAGTAAAAAAAATCAGTGCTGCTGTAAAGAAATGTTTCATGCTGTTGAAAAGATAATTTTCGATAAAAGTACGGAAAATTGCTAATTTTGCAAGCAAACATACATTATGCAACATCCTATATTTGATTATTTATCCAGACTGGAGCAAAACAACAACAAAATCTGGTTTGAGGCCAACCGTAAGGAGTTTGAATCTACTCGTAATGAATTGATTGCAATTGCAAGCAATCTTATAGAACAAATTTCAGCATTCGATGAATCCTTAGGTCAATTGGAAGCAAAAAAATGTATTTTTCGTCAAAATCGTGACGTTCGTTTTTCAAAGAATAAGAAGCCTTACAAAACAACCATGTCTGCATATTTTGCTCCAGGAGGCAAAAGCAGTTCCAGTGCCGGCTATTATCTGCACCTTGAGCCTGGTAAATCATTTGCCGGAGGAGGTATTTATTCCCCACAGCCAGATATTCTGAAAGCTATCAGAACTGAAATCTATTTTAACGGATCAGAGTTTGAATCAATCATCAATGATAAGGAATTCATTAATGTGTTCGGCGAGCTAATGAACGAAAAGCTGCTTAGGCCACCAAAAAGCTTTCCGCCTGAATTTCCACAGATCGAACTGCTTAAATACAAGCATTACGTTGTAAGTCGAAACTTCGATCTTGAAAAGATGAATTCAGCTGATATAGAATCATTTGCTATTGAAACTTTTAAAAGTATGTTTACATTTAACAGTTTTCTAAACAGAGCAGTTAATAATGCAGAGTAGAGCATCTACCGTTAACTTAATAATATATACCGTTAACTTAATAGAGTTACCATTTGTAGTGAAATGAGTGGTACATTTGTATTCCTAATTGGTTGGTTGTTTTATAAGTTCGAACTTAATGCCCTTGAGGTTGGATTGATTTAGTTGTTTTTTCAATTCATACACACCTCAAGGGCATTCCTCTTTTATACACTTAGCTTTTTTCAATTGTGATTTTCAATCTGAATTTTAGTATTAAAATCTATCAGATTATCATGGGCTGGCTGTTGCTATTCAGACGTGTTAACATTTTGTTTGGTTTGCATTTTTTACACGGAATAGCCTGAATATATAAAAAGCCCACTTCACTATGTCCGCAAAAATAATTTTGGCCCAACCATATTATTTGATGAAGGATAAATTTTTCAGTTAAATACACTGTTTTAAGAAATTATTAACGTTTGGCATTAAAATTGAAACCTATTGACTAACTTAGTGAAATATTTGGTATTTATCTGTTTTAAGATTCAATCAAAACACAAACAAAACAAAAATGAGAAAGTCTCTGATTATTGGTCTAACACTCACTATAACAGTGTTGACGTTGAGTTGCAGAAAACATATTGATGAGCCGGATTCAGCAATTAAAATGGAAAATTTGTCTGTTTCATCATCTTTTGACTGGGAGACAACACACAATGTTGAGTTCATTATTACTGCAGATGAATCCAAAATGGTAAGAATAGTTTCCGAAAATGGGAAAATTGTCTATCACCAAGGATTTTACAGCACTATGCCCGCACCCTATAATATCAAACTTAATCTCCCGAAAATTGTAACCAAGGTAATGGTTAATGACAGGCTTACAGACATAACCTCTAATACAGTTTCCGTTCAACTAATAGACTCTCAACAGAAGAATTCAAGATTTTTTGAATTGACAAATGTACCAGAGCCGGTTGTTTATTGGAAGTTGAATGAATCACAAGGAAATATAGCAAGTGATGCGATGGGATTGCTCGAAGGAACTGCAACAGGCCATCGATGGGTTGCCGGAATCAATGGAAATGCAATTGAATTTGATGGAGTGACCGGACATGTGAGGATTAACAACAGCGGAGCTTTTAATCCGGTGAATGATCAGATCAGTTTTGCGTTTTGGTTTAAACTGAATACAGTCGGTTCTTCAGGTACATTTCTTTTTCATAACACTAAATATATCCTGAAAATTGACCCACAGGGCCGACTGACATTTGCACTATATATTCCGACTTACAAAGACGCTGTAATGGCATACTCGGATCGGATTCTTGACACCGACTGGCATCATATGATTGGGACTTATGACGGCAATGTCATGAAACTGTATTTAGATGGACAGCTAATGGCTTCAAAAATTGTCAGCGGCAATTTGAATCCAAGCAATGCTCCCATTTTGATTGGCAATCAAAACACCATTAATTTCTTCAATGGGCAGATGGATGAGGTGCAGATTTACGGCTCAGCATTAACAGAAGTTGCTATAAATGAACTTTATATGAGTTCACAGAATCCAGGTAGTGGTGAAGAAAATCTTATTTCATACTGGAGTCTGAATGAAAATCAGGGTTTAATTGCTTATGACCAAACAGGGAGCAATAATGGAACGATCAGTAATGCAAGCTGGGTTCCCGGAATTTCAGGCAGTTGCTTGTCTTTTAATGGTACAAACAGCCATGTGAACATTCCAAATCATCCCTCTTTAAATCCTGTTACATCAATTTCCATGATGGCTTGGGTGAAAACAACGACAAATTTAACAACAAAAATAGTTCAGAAAGGCGACTGGGATGGCCATGGACTTGGCCAGGGCAAATGGGATGGCTGGAATGCGCATATAAGAACTGCCGATAATATGAGTCACTCACTTCATTGGCTGGGCGGGCTTCCTGTTATTAATGAGTGGTATCATTTGGCCATGACTTATGATGGAAGCATGTTCAAGTTTTATGTGAATGGACAATTAAGAAACAGCAAAGCTTTGACAGGTGAACTGAAAGTAAATGGCAGAAACGCATCTATCGGCTCTGACAATGCTGCTCAAAAGTTTTTTACAGGAGAAATTGATGAAGTAAAAATATTTGGATCAGCACTTAGTCAAACAGAGATTCAGTCCAATTATTCAACAACAGGCCAGTCAAATGATCAGGATGGCGATGGTGTAGCAGACCAGGATGACGATTTTCCAAATGATCCTGCAAGAGCATTTATCAATTATTTTCCTGCGGAAGGATATGGTAGTCTGGCATTTGAGGACTTATGGCCCAATAAAGGTGATTACGATTTCAATGATCTTGTTGTTGATTACAGGTTTAAAATTGTTACAAATGCAAGGAACAAAGTATCTGATGTGATTGGGGATTTTGTCATCAAAGCAATTGGCGCAGGATTTGAAAATGGGTTTGGATTCCAGTTTGACGGAAATACAGTGAGCCAAGAGGATATACTTGTTGAAGGTCATATTTTGAGCGAAGACTATGTTCAGTTGAATCAAAACGGAACAGAAGCAGGTCAGGAAGAACTTACAATAATTGTTTTTGACAATGCCAACAAAATCCTGGTTCCAACAACTGGTTTTGGCGTGAATGTTTTTCCTGATCAACCTTATATTGAACCAGATACGGTAAGACTCAACATTGGGTTTAAGACAGATAAGTATTTGATTAATGATCTTAGTATTCATAATTTCAATCCCTTTATCATTATTAATAAGGAACGTGGAAAAGAGGTACATCTGCCTAACCGTAAACCAACAAGTTTAGCTGCAGCCGAATTTTTTGGACAGGGTCAGGACGATTCAAATCCTTCAACAGGCAAATATTACAAAACCGCTGAAAATTTGCCGTGGGCTTTGAATATTTCTTCAAGTTATGACCATACAATAGAAAGTTTTCAGATTACCAGCGCACATTTAAAATTTGCTGCATGGGCAGAATCTTCAGGGGTTCAGTTCCCTGACTGGTTTCTGGATCTTGCCGGATATCGCGATAAATCGAAAATTTATAAATCGCCCAAATAAGCGTATTCAAATGTAACTATTTCGCTGTTAGGTATTTATGAGTAAACTGATCAGGAATTCTGCCTTAAGAATCTTTTGTCTGCTTCTGTAAATATTTTTTTTACAATGAGATAATTTTGCAGACTCCGACTTAAAATATAGCTGCGTGCCTGACTTTTGCTGTATCAACCTCTTTGTGAGTAATGCAATCCCATACAGGGCAGACAAGCTTGCAAAGCATACATCCAACACAGCGTTCTTCATCAACGGAAGCTTTTCTGGATTGTTTATCAAATTTCATCGCCTGATTTGCTCCATCCTGACAAGAGATATAGCACTGACCGCAGCCGATGCACTTTGCTTCATCCACAACTGAAACTACCTGAAAACGTGTATTGAATTCTGACGGATCGACAATCTTCTGCGCTGCTTTTCCAATAATCTGTGTCAGTGATTGAATGTTTCGTTCAATCATATAGTCACTTAGCCCTTCGATCATATCTTCTACAATCCTGTATCCATAACGCATGATTCCGGTAGTTACCTGCAGATTTGTTGCGCCCAGAAGCAAAAAATGTAATGCATCAATCCATGTTTCAATTCCGCCAATGGCACTTACAGGCAGATTAATGGCCTTGGAATTATAAAGTTCAGAAACAAATCGCATGGCAACAGGTTTTACGGAAGGCCCGGAGAAGCCTGTTGGTGAAGAATGCCCGTGAATGTTTGGAAGTGGTGTAAAATTATTGATATCGATATCAGTGATGGCACGGATGGTGTTGATGGCTGAAATTGCATCGGCACCACCTCTCTTAGCTGCTAAGGCCACTGGAATCATATCAGTAATATTAGGTGTCATTTTGGCTATTACAGGAATTTTGCAAGATTTTTTGACTATTTCAGTAAAAGCTTCCACAGCATGAAAATCCTGACCTGTTCTGTGTCCTGCCGTTTTATGAGCCATTTGCGGACAAGAGAAATTGAGTTCCAGTATATCTGCTCCTGCATCTTCCGACATTTTGGCTAATTCTGCCCAATCTTTATCCTCAAAACCCATTATACTCGAGATTAAGACCTTTTGTGGATAGTTCTTTTTAAGCCACACAAGATCTTTGATATTGTCCTTTATGGGTCTGTCGGTAATCTGTTCTGCATTCTGCAAACCGATAAAACGTTTATCGAAAACATTCAGGGCGTTTAAGCGTGGAGAAGGTATAACAACTTTGAAGCTTTTTTCCAGACCGAGTGTTTTATAGACGATGCCACTCCAGCCAGCATCATAAGCTCTGGCGCACATTTCGGCGTGATTTCCGACAGGTGAAGATGAAAGACAAAATGGATTCTCGAATCTGACACCACAAAATTCTATACTCAAATCGGCTTGCGTTTTCATGCTTTTTTTCCCCTATTCTTTAAATAAATATCAATGCCAAGAGCTGCCTTTTTGCCTTCGCCGACAGCCTGTACCACAGTGCTTCCGGCATTAACAACGTCGCCGCCAGCAAAAACACCTTCAATATTAGTTTCAAAAAAATCACTCACCTCAACGATACCTTTTCCTTTTGTTTTAAGACTTTTTTTAAATCTAACTATTTCATAACCAGGCTTCGTTCCAATGGCCTGAACCACAAAATCAATATTAATCCCAAATGAAGTGCCTTCAATCTTTCGGGCATTAGTTGGAGAGAAATTTCCGGGTTCAATCCATTCTACTTCTGTGCCTTTTAAGCCAGTAATTGTTTTTTCATTTGCAACAACTTCATTAATCTGGCAACCAGCTTTAAAAGTAATGTTCATTTTGCGGGCAAGCTCAATTTCATCCCTGTCTGCAGGCAGTTCATCCAAATGCTCAAGTGAAATCAAATACACTTTGCCTGCGCCACAGGCTTTAGCCGAAACTGCTGAATCAATAGCAACACTTCCACCACCAATCACAGCTACGTTTTTGTTCTTGAGGTCGATCTTTTCCCGGTCAAATTTCACGGTTCGCAGAAAGGCAATATAATCCACAGCATTGATATAGTTATCGAACAAATCGATTTTGAAAGCTACTGAAAGGCCTGTGCTGATGAATATAGCCTCATATCCTTCTGCAAAAAGCATTGAAATGGCTTCATTATTTTCAACAGAAGTATTCAAACGAATATTAACACCCATACTCAGAAGATTTTCAACGTCATAAGCTATAGCTTCTACGGGCAGTCTGAACTCAGGGATATTCCATTTTGGCACACCACCTGCTTTGTCTTCACGTTCAAAAATTGTGACATCATAATCCATTTTAGCAAGTTCAGATGCACAACCCATACCAGCAGGACCGCAGCCAATAACAGCAATTTTACCCTGGTCTTTCTTGCTCTTTCTCAAAGGTTCAATTTGAAAACGCTTCCCATATTCTATGGCAAAGCGCTGTAAACCGCTGATATTTATTGGGTCTTCAAGCGCTTTGATGCTACAGGCCTTTTCACAAAGTTTTTCAACAGGACAAACAAAAGCGCATACGCTTCCAAGAATGTTGTTGTTGCGGATTGTTCTGGCAGCACCTTTATAATTATAGAATTTTATTTGCCTGATAAATTTACCCGGATCAGTTCCTGCAGGACAGCCATCACTGCAAGGGGCATCGAAACACAGCAAACATCGGTTTGATTCTTTAATGGTTGACTGAAGTGTCAAGGACTCACGCATACTTTGAAATTGGGTAATCTTATCCGGATCAAATGCTTTTCTCATATTAAATGACTTTTGGGGAATTTTCAAATTAACCTAACAATTATCCCTGAATATTTGAGTTTCCATGCATGTTTGTGCATTTGAACGTCAAATAAACGCTAAAGTTAACCCAAATTATGCAATTGACATTTTTTCAGAAGGTTTAAACTGGCTATATTTAGAAATAGGCTTTCGATATAGTCTCGTTTTTTTCCTTTGACTGCCATCACCAGCTTTGTTTTTCTTGCTGAGGT
>Ga0208244_100625_pt1 | contig 30032 bp, 27 predicted proteins | sample SubbioCR12Aug_5A_FD_184828 | JGI IMG/M metagenome (GOLD analysis project Ga0208244, IMG submission 184828) | Serpentinite rock and fluid subsurface biosphere microbial communities from McLaughlin Reserve, California, USA - CR12Aug_5A (SPAdes) | ecosystem: Environmental > Terrestrial > Deep...
TCCACAAATAACCTTTTATTGAGAAATAACTATTGTTTTCGTAAGGTATAGGTCTTTCGATTTCTGTGTATTCCAATTCATTGTTAATCACCTCCGCCAAAGGATTTATTGCTGGAATTGCATCTATTTCTATAACTTTGTTTGGAATTATTTCAACTCTAGGATTTGAATTAGCCGGTATAGCAATAAAAATATCCGAGGCTGGTAAATTAAAAAAACCTGTCCTTGACTCATCAAAAGGTAAAGGAAACTCTAAAATCTGTCTACTATCAACCTGTTTTATTGTGTAGTTCTCTAATGATTCAAATGTTAAAGTATAAATATCCCCTTGTATTTTTTCCGAAATTATATGAACTTGCGGTTGTAAAACCGTGACTAAGAGAATAAGTGAGAAAAAGGCTGTCTTTGAAATCATATTTACTAAATCAATCGTTAAACACTATACCAAATATATTCAACAAACAGGACTTTTAAAACCCAATTTTATCATGCAATACGATATAAATGAAATATCGATTTGTGGCGATGCAAAAGAGAGTATTTTTAAAGAAGTTACTAAATTACTAGAAAACAACTTCCCTTCTTTGGTGGTCACCTTTAATCTAGATTTTTTGCGAATTTCCAAAGAGAATGATAAATTCAATGATGTGTGTCAGAAAGCAGATCTAATAGTAGCTGATGGTGTAGGGGTAACTACTTTAATTAAATTAAAGTATGGTGTTAAAATTGAAAGAATTACAGGGAATGAACTTTTTAGCTACCTTTTGGAGCTATCTAAACTAAGAACTATTAGGTATGCCTTCGTGGGTTCATCAGAAAATACTTTATCAGGGTTAAAAACAAGGATTCAAAATGAATTTCCAAACATTAAAAACATGTTCTTCTACTCTCCCCCCTATTTGTTTGAAAAATCTAGCGAAGAAACCAATCTATTAATTGAACAGTTAAAACAGTTTAAACCTGATATATTGTTTTTAGCTTTAGGTTGTCCAAGACAAGAAATATGGCTTTATGATAATATGAATGCTTATGGAGCAAAAATCAACATTGGAGTTGGGGCAGTATTTGATTTTTACTCGGGATTTAAGAAAAGAGCTCCATTGTTTATTCAAAAAATAGGATTAGAATGGTTTTGGAGGTTATTAACAGAACCCAAGAGGTTGTTTTTTAGGTATATTATTAAAGACGTGCCTTGTTTTATCCGAGAGGTATTCAAGGTTCAATCTAAAAAAGAGATTACCTGATTCTATCAGTTTCTAGAGAATACCGAACGGGCTTTAACATAATAGTAATAATCTTTATATAAGCCAAGGCTAATTCTTTCTTGCTTAAACCCTTTTGTTTTAATAAAGGGACTATAATAAGTTTTAATGTACACAAGAGAATGATAATATTTCTATATATTAAAACCATTATTCTATTTTGAGTGTATTTTGAAAAATAAATTAATGAGCTTTTTTCTCGCTCAACAAAAACTTTTGAATTCATGCTCTTATTTTGATGGTGCATAACAATAGATAAAGGTAGCACATAAACGCTCCACCCCTTCATTCCTGCACGCTTACACCAATCAACATCCTCAGAATAAATAAAATAATCTTCTGATAATAGTCCAACATCATTAAGCGCTTTAGATCTTATAAGCATACAAGTACCACTTATGTAATCGGTGGCCCAAGGATTTTTGTCCTCGTAGAAACTTTTAAAATATTTCATTAACCCGCTATTTTCATTTAAAAATCGGTTTAAGAACCTTCCTAATTGCTTTTTATGACCAGGTTTGAAAAGTTGACCTAATCCTGAGAATCGCCATATCTCCTTTTTCATATTAAAAAACCCGGCAGAAAGTTGAGGAGACCCGTCTGGAAAAATAAGCCTTGGTGAAACAGCTGCTATTTTATCGTTCTCGTCTAAGAAACTGATTAAATTATCAATCGCATTTGGCAGAATTTCGGTATCATCATTTAGTATAAGAAAGTATTTTCCCATACTCGAATACTCTTTAATCAAAATGTTCATATTTTGAGAGAAACCACTTAATGCATAATTTTTTATCACTTTAATATTTGGGAAATCCTCTTTAAGTGTGTTGCAATATGTTTCCTTCCCGGAATTATCAACCATCGTAATTAAACACTTTGTTGAGGTATTGTCTATTATGGAATGTATACATTTCTTTAATAAACCTAAATTTGAGTGGTTAATTATACCTATTATACATTTATAGATTATATCGTTTTTCATTTAAATAATTGATCTTTGATGAAGTTAACCTCTTATTATCGTCGCCTAAAAACTGCAATTAAGGTGGGGGCTAAAATTACTATTTCATGTTTTTCTAAGAATCTTGATATTCGTTTAAGAAATTTTCTGCCAAATTTTATGTTGTCAAAAGGGGGCAGCATATAAGTGTATCCAGCCAACTCAAATCGTTCAACATTAAAAAAATCTTTAAGCGTTTTAATTGAAAACCTTCTTGCTGCGCCTATTATCTTATATATAAAATCAATCATTGGTATAAATGGGAATAGCCGACCATCAATTGTTTTTCCAAATAAGTATATATGATGGGTTTCCAAAATAAAATATTTATTTGGGACGGTAATATTTATTGTTGCTCCTGGTTTTGTTACTCTATAAATTTCATCTACAGCCTCTTCAATATTAACGATATGTTCAAGGGTTTCAATTAAAAACACACTATTAAATGTTTTACTTTTAAAGGGTAATGATTCTCCATTCCCATTAATCAATTGTATATTCTCCCTTTCAAATGTTTTAATATTTTTCAAATAGTTCAGATTAATATCCAAGGATATCACATTTTCTATTTTTTGACTAAGTTCGAATGAATACGCCCCATTCCCCGCTCCAAGATCAAGACAGTCCGGATAATCAATCTTCATTAGATGATTAATTTTATTCAATCTAATGAAAACACCAGATTTACCTTGCAATATCGGAGCTCCTGCATCAATTTTCATAATTCGTACAAATTAAACAAATTTTAAACTAGTTGTAGCAAAGCCATTAACAACATTTTATTCTACCCCAATACATCGTCGTAGTACATATATACCATTTACTTTAATTGTTTTAACAAATTCCGTAATGTTTTCCTAAGTTTTTGATTTTTAAAGGAATAATAAAAAATCCAATAATTTAACCTATAACGGAGTCGAAATTCTATGGTGGTTTTTAATATTTTACGCGGTAAAAATGTAAGAAAGAAAGCAACGAGAATTCTGAAATCAATTAATAAACAGAGAGGGTATTTTAGCCAATAAAATCTTGCTTTTACTTTTTCACCATAAAAATATTCCCGCCAACCCCTGATTTTTAATTCATCAATTTTCTTTATTCTAGTAAAATTTGCAGAAAAGTTTTCATAATATTTTGTTTGTATGTTATACAATAGTTTATGTTTGTTAATCAAACCATTCCGAGAACGAGAGTTCTTTCTGTATCTTACAAATACTAGAATGTCGGGGTTGTTTTCAAACGTCAAATCTTTTATTCCCCTTAACCATATTTCGTAATCTTCAAATGCAATCAGAGATTTGTATCCTCCGAGTTTAAGAATAGCTGATTTATTGACTATACTTCCAGTATGAGCAAGAAAACTATGTAGAGGAAGTTTTTTTTTTATCTCCAAATCCTTGAGCGGGTTTAAGATAGTATAAATAATCTTCCTTTTTTTTTCATGAATGATTGCATAATTACATCCAATCCAGAAGTTTGAATTTCTTTTACTTAAAAGACTATACTGATTGCTCAGTAAATCGGGGTGAGCAATATCATCTCCGTCCATATGAATAATTATTTCATATTGAGAATTTTCTAAACCATAATTAAGGGCATCTGATTTTCCTTTATGAGGTATTGATATTATCCTTATTCTTTTATCTTGAAACTGTTTAATAATTTTTAAAGTGTTATCTGTTGAACCATCATCAATTAAAAGGAACTCGAAATACTTAAAGGATTGGTTTAAAATACTCCTAATTGAGTCGGTAATAAAAGGTTCACAGTTATATACTGGTAATAAAACCGAAATCATTTAATTAAACCATACTATCATAAATATCAATGTATTCTTGAACTATTCTGTTCCAATTTAATTTATGATAAATTTTTCTTGCTTCTTGTGAGATTGGTTGAAGAAGATTTTTATTATCAAAGATGAATTCCAATATATTCAATAACTCAAATTGATTTGAAGAGTTATAAAGAAAACCATTCTTGTAATTTTCTATATATCTATCCATCCCAATTTTTTCAGAAATTATTGGTATAATTCCAAATGCCATACATTCACAAACGAAAATTGGAAAGGAATCTGTTCGATTAGATTTAAGTATTATATGCTTATCTACTAAAAATGAAAGTAGTTTTTCTTTAGGCATAACTGGAACGGATACTAGTTGAAAGTCAGCGGAATTTATCAGATTTGGATTAATTTGACCAATGACAAACAGCTGAATCTCATTTCTCCGATTAAATTTATTGATAGTTTCTATTAAGAATGCAACTCCCCTATCAATCATTAAGTCAAATCCATTATAAAAAATGATTTTAATTACTTTTTCTGTTTTAAAAGTGTCAGAATTTCTAAAAAAAACTTCATCGATCCCATTGGATACAATAAAAAAAGTTTTTTCTAAAATCTTATAATGCTTTTTTGCTATTTCCATCTGGTTTACCGACATGAAACAGATGGCATCACAAAAATACATTTCCATTGATTCATATAGCAAGGCTTTTCGAATGTTGTCATAATTTGAATTTTCTAAATATTCTTGTTTAATAATTCCATGTTTGATGGTTATAATTTTCCCTTTGATTAGAAATTTATACAGAAAAACCGTGATTATAAAACTTTCTGCTGATGCTATTTGAATTATATCGGGTTGTCTTTTGATTAAAAAATAAAACAATCTAAAAACACCCATTTTTATAACAATAGGAGAACTATGAATGATCTCCTGTCCAAATAACCTTTGGATAAAATTACTTTTTTTAGTTTTTGATTTATAAAAATACTCAACAAATATTGTGTTGTTGTTGAGTTTATTCATATAATTAAATAATCTGTTCGCAACTTTGAATGGCCCAGGCAAAACATCTGAGTCTATATATTTTCCTAAAATCAATATGTTTTTATTAAACGATAATCCGTTCATTTTTGCAATGTGCTTACTATAATACCAACCGGGCATTTACATATAATCTATACTAAAAAATTAAATAAATTTATAACTTATTATCGCCTCTTCACAAAAATATGGCATTAATTGAAGTAGGAAAAACGATTATTAATTTAATTAATAATAAAACATGACCTAAAGAATAAGAAAATAAGTGGTTCATAAAACTTCGAAAATAAATTGTTAATACTTCAACGTCAAAAAATGGACGTTTATTAACTGATTTAAGGTTACTTTAGAATTCACTTTTAAGTCCACGATAATAAGCTTTTAAGAAAAATACAGTTTTACGCACTTTATTTTTATTAAGGAAAACTATGTTGAATAACTGTGCCAAAATAAATCGAAGATTAAAATATTTGTTGTATCTTTTTGCAATGAAGGCAGAATTACGAAAAAAGTAAAACGCCTTATCGTCAAAAGGTCCTGTATAAACAAAATTATTAAATATTCCTATTTTAAGTTTCCATCTCTGATGTGGATGATATACAATTGCATCCAGGTGAGTAAATAGGTCGTATTTAGATTTTCTAATTCGCTTCGAATATTCAACTTCATCTCCCCAAATAAACAGGTCCTTTAATGGTAGTCCCACATTCTCAATAATCCTTCTATTAATCAGAATGCCGTTAAAAAAAGCAGAGTCGCCCTTAACAATAGAAGAGTTTTTGTTCAAATACTTAGCTTCTTCAAGATTTGATGATAATACGCTTGTTGATTCGCTTTCGATTAGAATACGTGATGATAATGTTGAAAAATCTCTCCTATCAATGATTATAGGTCCAATGACTAAAACGTTTTTATTAGTCGATTGAATCAAATAACTAAGTGCTCTATTATCACATAAACAATCATCATCCATACACCAAATCCAATCGTGTCCTTTTTCATAAGCTGCTTTAATTCCGGTATGAAAACCACCGGCACCACCTGAATTTGGTTGTGTAATTACAGTTAAATCCGGTTGTTCATCTAACCATTCTAATGTTCCGTCGGTACTTGAATTATTAACAATTAAAATCTCATCTAATTTTCTTGTTTGATTTCTTATAGATTCAATGCACTCTTTAAGCAAATTCAATCTATTGAATGTTACAACTACTGCACAGATTGTCATAACCGTTTCCAAACCTCTAGTACTCTTGCAATAACTTGATCCATATTATAGTATTGATACTCCGCTAACCTGCCGCAAAATATAATGTTCTTTATTTTCTTAGTTTCCGTAAAATATTTCTTATAGATTGCTTTATTTACATCCGTTGGAACTGGATAGTATGGCTCACCGTCAATATGGACAAATTCATAAGATAATGCGGTTTCCCCCGATTTTTGACCTGTTAAATGTTTATATTCAGTTACGCGTGTATATGGGATGTGCGGCTCTACATAGTTCACAACAGCTACATCTTGAACTTTTTCTTTCTCAATACTCTCCCACTCAAACCTTATTGATCTATAGGGTAGTTTGCCGTGTATATTATCAAAAAAATAGTCTATGGGACCGGTGTATATCATCTTGTTGAATTTAATGTCTTTTAAAATATCTTTATAATCGGTACTTAAAATAACCTCTATATTTTTATGATTCAACATCCTTTCAAACATTTTTGTATAACCATCTTTTGGCATAAATTGGTATTTATCCGTGAAATAACGGCAGTCTTCATTTGTTCTTACGGGTATTCTTCCGCAAACCGAGGAGGATAACTCTTTCGGCTCAAGGTCCCATTGCTTCTTTGTGTAGTGAAGGAAAAACTTTTCAAATAGATCTCGCCCTACCTGGTTTACAATTATATCTTCTGAGGTTTGTATCGGATACCGTTTTTCTCTTACTTTTTCAAAGTAATCCGCAGCTTCTTTATCGTTTTTTAGATTCAAGCCGTATAGTTTATTTAAAGTAATTCTGTTTATCGGTATCGGGTATAAATTTCCCCCAAGCATTGCCAGCACCTTGTGTTCATAAAAACGCCACTCCGTGAACTGCGATAAATAATCGAAAATTTCCTTGCTGTTTGTGTGAAAGATATGGGGTCCATACTTATGGACAAGTATTCCGTGTTCATCATACTCATCGTAGGCATTACCCCCTATATGATTCCGTTTCTCAACAATTACCACTTTTTTATTTAATTGAGAAGCTATCCTTTCTGCTAAAACAGACCCGGCAAAACCGGCACCGGCTATTAGATAATCATACATAAACTGATTCGACTTTAAATAAATTGTTCATTATCCCGATATTTTTTACAAACTTGCTAAAAAAGTGGCGATAAATTTTACACGTTTGCTGAAAATCTCGCCTTAGATGATTTTAATCCCTTTTCTAATGAGAAAAACTATCATAGCTAAAGTTACGTAAATTTCGGTAATTACAACAGAAGCTGCAGAACCTATCTCATAAAATACCGGCACTATACTGAAGGAAATCACAAGGTTTATAACAGCAGCTACCATTATTATTTTACTGAATTCTTTCTTGTATCCGATATTTAACATTGTCTGAATACCGGCAATATTGTTCATCAAGATAATGAATGGCAAAAAGGAGATAATCCGTAATACCAAAATTGATTGTTCGTATTGACTTCCGAGAACTAACAAAATTATTTTGTCCGAAAAGATAAAAACTAATAGACACGCCAGGAAACTTATCCCTCCAAAGTACCGGGTCATTTTTTTAACAAAGGTAATACCTTCTTCAAAAGACCTGGAAAATACTGCTGCTAAATGCGGATAAACTGTCTGCGATACGGTTGAAAAGAGAGATTGAACTGCCGCTCGTATCTTATCCGCTGCGGAGAAATATCCGACTATAGCATCACCGGCAAACAAACCTAGAACAAATGTATTCGTGGATGTGTAAAGATTAATTGCCGCAGTGGAAAGGAAAATATATCCCCCTTCAAAAAAGTGATACTTTAATGTATTTAACGACTGTAATTTGAACCGGACTTTAAATTTCAGAAATACAAAACCTATTCCCGATACACCAAGTGCTAAACTGCTTATAGAGTGAATCGTAACAAGTGTAAATAAATCACTGCGGGTTTTTACAAGAAGAAAAACCAATAAAACGGTGATTGCTTTTATAGTGATTGTTGTGAATGAAATGTACTTCATCTTTTCCATCCCCTGGAAAAACCAGAGGGGATAAATTGCATGCCCGACAGCAATTAAAAACATTGCATAATAAATTATTTCATTCTCTTTGAATTTTGAGAAGAGGTTAACCACTACAAACAAAACTATAAAACCAACTACCAATAATCCCGCTTTAATACTCAAAACAGAGCTGAATATTTCAGTAAGTTTTTCTTTGTTGTCTCTATTGATTGAAATTTCTCTTGGTGCAGTTAAGTTGAAACCGTAATCGCTTAGTGTTACAAAATATGCGATGAATGCAAATGCAAAGTTGAATAATCCGTAACCTTCAGGGCCCAGCACACGCACAAGATAAGGGAGTGTAATTAATGGGAATAAATAATTTGCTATCTGTACAGCGGATAATGATGTGAAATTCTTTAATAATACGGAACGTGTTGGGGAGAGTTTCATTTTTCTCTATAGTATCATTCAGAAACTGTTTACTTCTTTGCCAGCCAGATTTCGGGATTCTGATTGTTACGCTGATTCCATACTTCAAAGTGGAGGATGTTCCCTTCAAGACTTTCACCTACTTTCCCGATAATTTCTCCGGGTCGTACACGTTCACCTTCGGTTACAGTAATTGAAGACAAATGACCGTAAACCGTCCTGAAGCCGTCTTTATGCGTTAATATTAAAATGCTTCCGTAGCCCGGCAGCCAGTCAATTGCAGAAACAATGCCGTCTGCAACTGCTCTCACATTTAAATCACTGCTTGCTTTAATATCAATTCCGTAGTTAATTGTAACCGTTTTTAGTTGTGCGTTGGTGTTTTCGCCGTACTTGCGGATAATGTTCCCTTTGGAGATGGGCCAGCTCATTCTGCCTCTTAAATTGGCAAACGAACTTAAGTTGTTTACTTCGGAGAATGTTTGCGGCAGTTCGGTTTCATCAACCGTTTTGACCGGTAGTTCCCCTTTTACATTAGTTTTGGCAGATAATTTCGCTTCTGCCAATCTTCTCGTTTCTTCTTTTTTTCGTGCCTCTTCTTTTTCAATTAACCTGGTAATAAGATTTCTAATTTCTTTCTCCGCCATTTTTTTTGCATCAAGTTCTTTTCGCAAAGCATTCTTATCATTTTTTAAGCGGGAGACTATTTGCTTCTTTTCCGAAATTTGTTTTTGAAGTACTTTCTCCTCTTTTTCCTTCTCGGCAAGAAGACTGTTTTTGGTCTGTCTTTCTTTATTCAATCTTGCCCGTGCTTCAACTAATTGATCTTTGTTCTGCTTTATCTTCTCAAGGTCTTTCTTCCTTTGCGAAGAAAACTCCTGCAAATATTTGTATCTTAGCACGGCTTGCTGTAAAGATTCGGCATCAAGTATGTACATTAGATCACTCTTATAAGTACCTTTGTAAACAGCAGAAATATACCTGGCGTAGTTCTCTATTAACTTCTTTGTCGTTTTTTCAAGGGATGTTATTTCTTTTTGTATTGCAGCTATTTGATATTCTTTTTCTTTCACATCTGTGCGGTAGGAGTTGATTACTTTATTTATGAGGTGATTCTGTTTACTATACTTTTCAATTACATTATAGTTTTGCTTCTCTTTTTGTCCGATATCTTTCAGTTCTCGCTCAAGTGATTCGATTTGTTCACGTAAACCGCCGAGTTCTTTTTGCCTGGTAGTAATCTCCTGCTGCTGCGGTAAAATAGAAGCAGCAAAAAAAAGTATCATCAGAAATAAATTGTTGTATTTGGTAATTATCATATCCCTTTAATGCTGCTAAAACAGAAAACTTATGTGCCCCATCCCGTTCACCATTTTACTCTCGTGGCGTCTTCCGGGATTTGTAAATCTATTTTTATATTTCTTTTATTAGCCGCAGCAGTTCTGTATTCGATTTTTACATACTGCCTGCCGGATGGATTGGCAATATCAATTACGTACGGTACAGCAACTGCTTCCAATATCTTGAATGAAGAGTATTTCCCTTCAAACAAAGTCTTGTTGTTTGAATCTGTCAATAAGTAGTTCATTACACCAAGATCGCGAATATCAACTATATACTTTGCCTGTGTAAAAGCTGCCGAATCAACATAAGTTAGGATATACTTATCGTAATCTACCAAATAGCTTGTTGGCTCCTTATACAGACGTTCCGAAAAATTTACCGCCCCGACAAAAGCATCAATCAAATCGCCAAGCGGCATATTGATTCGAAATATAGTTTTTAAAACATCGTCGCTAATTGCTCCTTCATAAACAGTATTGCTGAGTGTTTCATAAAAGATGAATTTACTCCTGGTTGTTAAAATCTGTGCGAGTTCGATTCCAAAAGGTCCCATCACTGTTAGGTAAATAGAATCGGGCTTTTGCATTACAACTCTAAAACTTGCAGAGTTGTTAAACTCAGGTGATTTTATCGTAATAGTGCCGTTACCTTCGAAAGATTTTATTCTTCTTCTATTAAGTTCCAGTTTATTTACCAACCTATCTGCCGGAAGAATCTCTATATCATCCGTCGGTTTAGAGGGAGCACAACTTTCGATTAATGTTACTAAAAAAGTTGATAAAATGAGTAATGTTAATAATCTAATCAGCTTCACAATTCACCTTTCTCAATTTTTAATTTTATACTTTCATTGGAGGAATCAATCTCAAAGGCTTTCTTCCATGTTTCAATAGCTTTATCTTTTTCTCCCAGCATAAAATAAACATCGCCAAGATGGTCAAGTATAACCGCTTTTTCACCGCCAACCTCAAGTGATTTTTTTATGAATTCTTCTGCTTCTTTATAATTTTCAAGTTTGAAATAAACCCAGCCTATTGTATCAAGGTAGGAAGAGTTGAGCGGCTCGGCTTCAATCGCTTCTTTTGCCATTTGCAGTGCTTTCTCTAACTGTTCACCTCTTTTTGATAATGAATAAGCCCAGTTATTTTTTATGATTGCGGCAGATGGATCTGCAGTTAATGCGGCGGAGTATGTACTATCACATTCATTCCACATCTCTAATCCATCATAAACCAAACCGAGAGTCCCGAGCAACTCTAAACTGCCGGGGTCAATTGTGAGGGCTTTTTTAAGATATGAAATTGCTTCGCTGCCTTCTTTTAATCTACTCAAGGTATAACCGTAAGATGAAAGGGCGGAGATGTCATTCGGATTAAGTTCAACCGCTTTTTTCAAATATTTTTTCGCATCTTGATGTTTATCAATTTGTGCGTAGCTTATCCCGAGTATCAAATTGATTGTAAAATCTTCCGGAAATTTTTCAACACCGCGGGATAATACTTCTGAGGCTTCTGCATACTGCCTGTTATCGAATAAAATTCCTCCGAGCCTTATCCATCCTTCCGGGTTCCATGGTGCCATTTCAGTAACCGCATTGAAGTAATGCATTCCAAGAGAATCATCATGTTCTCTAATTGCTATTACACCGAGATACATTTTCACCTGCCAGTCGGAAGAATCTTTATCAATTCTCTCAAAGAACTTCTTTGCAACAGAAATTAATGCTGTGTCTTTAAAGGATGCCGTAAAATAAGCAGCTCCGATCCTGACCTTAATGTCAAACTCTACATTAGGTTGCTGCATAATAAAATCGTATTCATAGGAAGCCATTTCCCAATTGCCCTGCTCAATAAAAATCTGTGCTTTTCTTTCTCTCGCATCAAGGTCATCGGGATAAAAACGAATTAGATCATCAACACTTTCAACTGCTTCATCATACTGTTTGTTCTTCACATAAAAATCTATAAGTAGTTTTTGAAGTGCGGTATTCCCCGGATCAAGAGCAAGTAATTCTTCAATAGATGAAATTGATTTATCGATCATTCCGAGCCGTTCATATAGTTCAGCAACTCTTACAAGAACGCTCCATTCATTACCGACTATTTTAATAAGTTTTTCATAAACTTCTATAGCTTTCAGAGGTCGTTGATTTTCATGGAGCCGTGCTAATTTATAGTAGGCATTTACCTGCGACGAATCTAGTCGGATGATTTTTTCGAGTGTTTCAATGGCTGATGCTGTTTGTTTTGCAGTTGTGTAGATCTCCTGAAGCAAATTCAGATACTCTATGTTGCTGCTATCAAGTTCAACACTTTTTTTAGCGTTTTGTAGAGCAAGCGGCAGTTTATTTATAAAGAAATAGTTTTTAGCAATTTGGTAATAAATTCCCGGTTTGGGGTCTAATTTTAGTGCATCCTGGTATTCCAGTATCGCCCTTGCATAATCCCCTTTAGACTCGGCTTGAACTCCATTTAAAAATGATTCCATCGCTTTTTTTGAATTCTCGGGTGAAGCGGATTCACTCTGTGTGTCCGAATCTTCTATCGATGATACCGCAGAAGAACAACCGAAGTATAAAATGGGGATTAAGATTAAAAACAAGTATTTCATATTATCCATGTAAGATTAAAGTATAGTTGATAACCATTTAGGAATGGTTATTATAATAATATTTTTAGAGTATCTCTTCAAATACCGGATTAAAAATTTTGTTGTGTCGTTGTATTAAAATGAAACTCAAATCCTTTAACAAGTGACTTTTCAAGTTCGGTGTAATCGACCTTTGCTTGAAGAATTGATTCAATCTCAATTGTTTTGTTATCCAGTTCTTCTTTCAATTTTAATTTTTCATCCGGAGAGATTTTAAGATACTCCGTAATTTTTTTATGAAAAATGCCGCAAAGGATTGAACCGTGCTGAAGAACAACACTACCGAGTTTTCTTTGAGCACTACCTATCAACTTTCTGCCGGAATATTTCAACTCACTTTTAGCAGCAGTTGCAAAGCAAGTATTCCCTTCCACAGTTTTATAAACAGAAGAAAAATCGGGTTGAAGATTCTCGAGTTCGGCATCTTTTAATTGATTGTTGTAAAACTCCAATCCTTTCATTAACGCAAAATTAATTTCACGATAAATTACAGAAGGAGTATAATTTAAATTAATCGGAAAAACAACAGAATAAGTCAGTTCCTCAGCGTGCAGTATTGCTCTCCCTCCGGTGGGACGTTTAACAACATCAATATTATCAAGCGAGCATTTCTTATCATCGATTATTTCTATGTTTTGATTTGCTCCAAGTGAAATGCAATAGGGCTGCCAACGATAAAACCGAAGAAAGATATCGTCAGCATTACAATTTTTTGCAAGCTGAATATCGACTTCCATGTTTTCTTTTCCGGTATTGAAACCGGAACTAAAATAAATCCATTTCACCTAGGAATTAATCCGCGTTTACTTCTATTTATAAAATCAACCACATCCAATGCGTGCTGACTACCGGAGTAGTTTTTAAGAATTTTTTCTTTAGCCTGTGAAATGTTCATTCCGGATTCATAAAGGAGATGATAAACATTTTTTAGAGTAACTATTTCTTCATTTGAAAAACCGCGTCTTCTCAACCCGATGGTATTAAGTCCCGCATAATGAAGCGGTTCATCACCAGCTAAAATATAGGGAGGAACATCTTTTATGATACGAAAACCACCGCCGACCATGCAATGCATTCCGACCTTACAGAACTGATGAATCGGAGTACAGCCGCCTATGATAGCAAAATCATCCATCTCGACAAAACCACCGATTTGTACAGAGTTGGCAATTATGCAGTTATTTCCAATAATGCAGTCGTGAGCTACATGAGAATAAGCCATCAGTAAAACTTTTGACCCGATTACTGTCTTTTTTGTTTCGTTACTTCCACGGTGAAGCGTAACAAATTCATGTAATGTCGTATTATCACCCACATAACAATATGTCGGTTCATCTTTAAACTTGAGATCCTGGGGGACATGTGAAACAGAAGCTCCCTGATATATCCGTTATGAAGAACGGCGTGAGGACCGATGTAAGTTCCGTTACCAATTTCTACATCGTCATATATAATTGCATAAGGAGCAATTGTTATTTCGTCACCTAATTTTGCATCGGGACTAACAACTGCGTTAGGATGAATTTTGTTCATAAATTATTCTCGCTGATTTAAAATTATTCATTTTTATTTTCGGGGCGGTCAACTATACCTGCCATAAAATCGGCTTCTGCAACTAATGCATCATCGACATAAGCTTTACCCGACATCAATACTACTTTACTCTTTTTGCTAACCATTTCAACTTCAAGAATAAGTTGATCGCCGGGGACAACCGTTTTTCTGAATTTTGCATTATTGATCTGCATGAAGTAAACCAGTTTTTCTTCAGGATTCGGGACTGAATTGAGTAAAAGCACTCCACCGGTTTGAGCCATTGATTCGATTATTAATACACCCGGCATTACCGGTTGTCCCGGGAAGTGTCCGGAGAAAAACGGTTCGTTATACGTTACGGATTTAAGTCCAATCACTTTTTTATCAAGATCAAGATGAGTTATTTTGTCCACTAATAAAAACGGATATCTATGCGGAAGTATTTTTTGAATTGCATTTATATCAAATACAACACCTTCTTTTTTTACGTGTTGAAATTTCTTTACTAGTTTTTTCTGTTGATAAAGCTTTCTTATCTGTTTAGCAAATTCAACGTTCGATTTATGCCCCGGTCTTGCAGCAAGTAATTGTGCCTTAATCGGAACACCGATAAGTGCAAGGTCGCCGATAAGGTCTAATAATTTGTGTCTAACGGGTTCATTTCTAAACCTTAGTTCTTTATTATCAAGAATTCCATTGTCGCCGAGAGATATATTCTTCTCAATACCGAGAGAAGAGCTAAGAACATTCAATTCATCTTGTGTCATTTGTTTATCAACAATAACAACAGCATTATCAATGTCCCCGCCTTTAATTAAATTAGCTTTGGATAACTGTTCTACTTCACTTAAAAAACAGAAAGTCCTTGACGGGGCAAACTCAGATACGAATTCTTTTTCGAGATCAAATAGCCCGGTATGCTGGCTTCCGAGAGCAGGATTTTGATAGTCAACCATAACCGTAATTCTGTAACCATCCAGGGGAAGGGCAACGATATCAACCTGTTTATCTTCATTATGATACATTACTGTTTCTTCAATAATCAGATAATCTTTAGGAGCTTCCTGTTGAACAAAATCAGCTTTTAGCAAAGCTTCAACGTAAGGAAGTGCGCTTCCGTCTCCAATCGGAGGTTCAATCCCGTCCAATTCGATAATGATATTGTCTATTTGAAGTCCGACCACAGCAGCCAAAACGTGTTCAACAGTGTATACTTTTGCGTCACCAATACCGAGAGTTGTACCACGTGAGACATCAACAACAAAATCACACAAAGCCGGGATTTCCGGGTTTCCGCCAAGGTCTGTCCGGACAAACTTAATGCCGTAGTTTTCCGGTGCCGGTTTAAATGTCATCGTACACTCGGTGCCTGTGTGCAACCCAATGCCGGACATTGATACTTCATTTTTAATCGTTCTTTGCTGAATTAGCATGTAAATCCCTTCTTAATTGTTATAAATTATTACGTTTTCGGTTTGCCAACATTAATCGTTAAAAATAGTTACCCAAAATATTTGAAAATTTTTACTTCAACAAGTAAATAAAGTTGAAATTTGAGAGATTTTTTTGAGTTTAAATTCTTCTACACAACGATGTAAAGAATATCTCCGGTTGTTTGAAACTAACTTAAATGAAACAAAGGGGAGAAATTTTTAATTCAGAAGTAGATTTGAGTGATTAAAAATCTTTTCGCAATAGGTAAAATCTCGATCATAAGTAACGGGTTGGGGAGAATAATATTTTATTTTGTTTAGATACAAAAGAGAAGGGAGACAGCCCTCATGTCTCCCCCCTCATATTTTGTGAGCGTTATTTTGTTAACATTAATTTCTTTGTAGAATTATGTTTACCTGCTTGTAGATTGTAGAAATAAACACCCGTTGGTAAGTTAGTCCCATTAAACTCAACGGTATAACTTCCTGCCTCTTTATAAGAATCCACCAATACTGCCACTTCTTTCCCTAACAGGTCGTAAACTGCCAGGCGAACTTTCGTTCCTAACGGTATTGTATAATTAATCCTTGTTGAAGGATTGAATGGATTTGGATAATTTTGTGATAATGAGAATTCAATCGGAATCTCGGGCATTTGTGTATCTATCGATAAAACACCACCGAGAGCAATAATTGAAGATCTTAGAGCATTTACAGCATACATGGTATTATGCATACCCTTGCTTCCTTCATAATAAAAGAATCTGTAATTGAAATAAGCTTTGTTAATAGTAACGTTATTCGAATCACGAATAGCCTGCCAGGAAATAGAATCTACACCTGTCGGTGGCAAATAGTAAGCTAATTTCTTAAGCAATCCATTATATTCTTGCGGGATACTTTCTATCTGTCCATCACTGTCATAATCCGATCTTGCGATAAAATCATCCCAGCTGGATTTTTGCCCGTGACAAGGAGTACATTTTGTTGTATGGTAATAATTAGTTTCTGGATTGAACAATGCAAATGTATGTCCGCCTACTTTATCACGATTTACAGTGCCAGTATCAGTCGTTGCTACCATGTGACAATCAACGCATCCATTCTGGAAAAGCATTGAGTGGGGTGTACTTGAATATGAAGCACCGAATTCAGCAGCGCTTTTACCGAGGAAAACATCTCCTTGAACGGAATAGTGTGGACCCCAGTGGGCACTAGTAACCTGGGTTACACCAAATATATTACCATCTCTTCTTCCTTTATGGCAATTCATACAAAGCTGCCCGGAACCTCCCGAAGTATATTGAAAGCCTCCGGCTAAAGTATCAGAACCTGCAGGAGTGTTTCTTATTGAAGAAGGATTATCATTACCATGAGGATCATGACATGTGGTGCACCCAATGTGAACCTGGCTTGCTGACGTCATACCCGTAGTATTTGTATTCACACCTTTTGTGAAATTAACAAATCCTTTCCCATCGTGGCAGCGAATACAGTTTTGTAAATTATTATTTTGAGAAGCTGCTGCTTGAGCAAATGAATTTGACCAAACCGGATTCGAGTGCAATGTATTTTCCCACTGGGCATAACGATTATGTCTCCATGGTTCGTCATGACATTGTCCACACACACCGGCTTCTTGGGGGACTGCAATTTTGGCTGTTGAACCACCCATTGCGTGTTCTCCGCCGGGTCCATGACAGTTTTCGCAGCCAATATGCGAGTATTGAGCTAATGCCGGATACATTGTTTTCAATGAATCCCATTTCCCTGCACCAACAGGAAGAGTGAATGTCCAACCTAATGTGGCAGCAACATCATCAAAACCGTTGTTTACTGCCGCTACGTCGTGGTTATATCCGACCGTATGACACTTAAAACAACTCTGATTATAATATGTAGGACTTCCGTCAATTCCGTTTTTAAATATGGTGGCATGACCGGAGACTTTCCATTTATCGAAAATCTGCGTGAATTTAGGAGTTGTACCATGGCATGACATACAATTGGGGTAAGCTGCTGCGACACCATCAAAATTACCGGTCCCTACATAATTGGCAGAATAAACACTAACAGTTGTATCGTGTGTACCTGATGTAGTAGTAATCGTAAGTTTTACTTTATACTCCCCTTTTACATCCGGTTTGAAATACACCGACTTATCGCCGTAATTTGTAAAAACTGCCGCTGAGCCTGAAGGTTTAGAAGCAAATTCAAAAGCAGCGACATTAATCGGCTCGGTGTTGCCTATATTTTTAGGCGATAAATAAACGAAAGTTTCGTTTGCAACAACATGCAGTCCGGAAGAAACTGAGTTGGTTGTTAATCCACTATGTGCAAGTTTTTCCGGGGTCATTGCATCAATCATAACTTTTGCGCGTTGAGCAAACCCGAGACTAACTACCACAAGTGATATTAAAAGAATTTTGTAAATATGTTTCATATAGAATACCTTTAAATTTTTTCCGGTAAAAGCATTCAACAATTGTTCCAATGTTATTAAAAAATCAACAATTGTCTTTGGTTAATTTTTGAGTCTTTTTACACTTTTACTCTCTTATATTGTAGAATTGATTTTCATTTATGAGAATGCAGTGTTGAAATATTCAACATTGTCCCTCGTTGTAACTTCACTAAATCAATAAGACGCAACAAATTTTGATTCATTCACTTCTCTTTTTTCTGTATCTTGTCTATTGAAAAACAGGAAATTATGAAATTAGTAAAACAACTTTATAATTGGGTATTAAGCTGGGCAGAAACTCCTTACGGACCGATAGCCTTATTTATCTTAGCTTTCGCGGAATCTTCCTTCTTCCCGATTCCCCCCGATGCGTTATTAATTGCTCTGGTTTTAGGTTCAAAAACAAAAGCCTTTAAATTCGCCTTGAATTGTACAATAGCGTCGGTGCTTGGAGCATTATTAGGATATGCGATAGGTCATTTTCTATGGTGGACACCGGAGAATCAATTTACATCAATAGCAATGTTTTTCTATAATAATATTCCAGGTTTTACAGAGAAACTTTTCTTTGATGTTCAGGATATGTATAAGCAATACGATTTCTGGATTGTATTCACTGCCGGTTTTACTCCCATTCCTTACAAGGTAATAACAATATCATCAGGTGCTTTTGATATTAACTTAATTATGTTCATTTTTGCTTCATTAATCAGCCGCGGGGCGAGATTTTTCCTTGTTGCAGCTTTACTGTGGAAATACGGAGAAACAATAAAAGCATTTATCGATAAATATTTCGACTGGCTTGCAATTGCTTTTACTCTTCTTTTAGTCGGGGGATTTTTAGTTATAAAGCTGGCTTTATAATATTATTCCAATCTCTTTCTGAATCTCAACGAACTAAGAGTAAGAATAATTATTCCGATACCGAGAAGTGCGGCAGCATCCACCCATAAATATTCTATACCAATCCCTTTGAGAATTATTCCTCTAATAATTGTAATAAAATACCGCAACGGGATTAAGTAGCTAACATATTGAATTATCTCCGGCATATTTTCAATCGGGAATGCAAAACCGGATAAATAAACCATCGGCATCAGTATAACAAAAATTGCTATCATCATTGCTTGTTGCTGTGTTTTTGAAATTGTGGAGACAAATAATCCAAGTCCTAATGTTGATAGTATATAAAGAAATGATGCAAAGAAAAGAAAGAAGGAACTCCCCCTCACTTCGATTCCGAAGATGAGATACATGGCAGTAATAACTATTATCACTGCTGCGAATCCAAGAATTACGAACGGAACAAGTTTCCCTATAATTAATTGGAAAGGTTTTATCGGGGTTACTATTAACTGTTCAAGCGTTCCTATTTCTTTCTCTTTAACAATCGCAAGAGATGTCAATATTAAAGTGATTACGCTAAGTAATAGTCCCACAATACCCGGGAGCATAAAATTCCTGGTTTTCAATTCCGGGTTATACCATACACGAACTTCAGGAGTAATTCTTCCTGCTAATGAAATTTTTTGTCCCGAGCGGTTTCGAAAATCGAGCATTATCTCTTTAGAGAATTCACCGATAATTTTGGCTACATAACCAGAGGCTATTCCGGCAGTATTTCCGTCCGACCCATTAAAGATTGCCTGCAAAGGAACTGTTTCCCTCCTGTTAATCTTTTTTTCAAATTCTTTAGGAATCACAATTGCCACAATTGCGGTGGTATTGCTCAACTGTTTTGTTACTTCGTCATAATTTTCCGCATAATTATCAATAATGAAATAGCCGCTTCTTTCAAATCGTTCGATGAACTGCCGGCTTGAATGCGATTTGTCCATATCAAAAACAATTGTGCGAACAGAGTTGACATCAAGAGTAGCAGCATAACCCAGAAGCAATAGTTGAACAACCGGAGCGACCAAAATTATACCGAACATTTTAGGGTCTCTTCTAAACTGTTGGAATTCTTTTTTAATAATGTGTATTATCGTTTTCATAAATTATAATCTGAATGTTAAGGCGTTTTACCCTTCCTAGAGTTAATTAAGTTTGCTAATCCGAGGAATATTGTCGCAAATATCAGTAAGTAAACAACTTGCATATAGAAGGCTTCTACTCCAACTCCTTTCAGAATTATTGCCCGTAAAATTTCAATGTAAAATTTTGCAGGAGTTAAATTTGTAAATACCTGCACTATCCAGGGCATACTGTCAATCGGGAAAATAAACCCTGAAAGAATAACCGATGGAAGCAGAGATGCCATCGTAGCTATATTAAATGCTACTTGCTGAGAATCAGAGACAACCGAAATAAGTATCCCCATACTTGTAGACGCCAGTAGAAATAAAGAGGTTGTTAAAAATAGCAATAAATAACTCCCTTTCACTTCAACACCGAAAAGGATGTAGCCTACTATTAAAATCATAAGAGCATTGAAAAGTGCCAGGATAATATAGGGTGTAGTTTTACCGATAAGCAACTCTCCAGATTTAACAGGCGATACATGTACTTGCTCTATTGTACCCCTTTCTTTTTCACGCACAAGAGATAAAGAAACTGAAACTGCAGATGTAACTATAAGTATCATCGCAATTAATCCGGGAATTAAGAACTTTGTCGATTTCAATTCAGGGTTAAACCAAAAGATCGGTTGAAAATCAACCGGGGTATAAAGTTTCATCCCGGTTTTAGACATTTTTTCCAAGGTTAATTTATTGCTTAAATCATTTGTTGCGGCTGTTACATAATTCTGAATAAGATTAGCGGTATTACCATCAACTCCGTCAATTAAATATTGTATTTTGGCTTCCCGATTCGCAAAGTATTCCTGCGATAAATTTTTTGGAATTACAACGATTAACTGCGCATCCTTTTTATCAAGTATTTTCTTTATCTCAGCATCGGAATCTATATAATTTGTGATATTAAAATAACCTGAACTGCTAAGTGAGTTTATAAAATTCCTGCTTAAATCGGACTTATCCGAATCATATACCACGGTTTTAATATTCTTGACATCAAAGTTTACGGCGTACCCAAATATTCCTAAAAGAAATGCAGGAAAGAATAAGAGTATAAGCAGCATTCTAATATCCCTGAACAAATGCTTGAATTCTTTTTTAGCAATAGCTTTTACTCTGATAAAATTCATTGCAGTTCCTTCTTTTCAAGTAGATGGATGAATACATCTTCAAGCGTAGGGACAATCTCATCAATACGGTTGATGTTTATCTGAGGTTCTTTCTGTAGTAATTCAAATACTTGCTCCTTACCGGTATATTTTTCATTCATTACAGAGTGAATGTTGTTTCCAAAAATTGAGGTATCGTCAACAAACTCAGAATTATTCAGAATCTCTATTGTTTTATTTACCGGTGCTGCCTGAATTTCAAGAATTTTCTTCTTTAAATATTTTGTTTTAAGTTCTTTCGGATTCCCCTCTGCAATTAGTTTTCCTGCATTAATTAGAATTATATTATGACAAAATTCAGCTTCTTCAAGGTAATGCGTAGTAACAAAAACGGTAATATTTTGCGATGAAAGATCATTAATTAAATCCCAGAAGGATCGCCTCGAAATAGGGTCTACACCGCTCGTCGGTTCGTCAAGAAATACAATTTTAGGCTGATGAATAACCGCAGTTCCAAGTGCAAGTCTTTGTTTAATCCCGCCCGGCAGTGAAGCAGTTAAAATATTCTCTTTTCCCTCAAGGTTTGCAATTTTGAGTACCCAGTCGATTCTCTCTTTTAACAATTCTCCTTCAAGCCCATAAACGCCGGCAAAAAACATTATATTTTCAATTACAGAAAGATCATTATATAGAGAAAAGCGCTGGGACATATACCCGATATTCTTTTTCACATTATCGGATTCTTTTTTAATGCTGTACCCTCCAACAATCGCATCGCCTGAAGTTGGTTCAAGCATACCGCACAACATTTTTATTGTTGTCGATTTACCGGCACCATTCGCACCAAGAAAACCGAATATCTCTCCACTCTTTACAGAAAAAGAGATGTTGTCTACGGAAATAAAACTACCGAATTTTCTTGTTAGGTTTTTTACTTCTATTGCGTTCATTATTAATATATTTTTCTCCCAAGCGATTTTTCAAGTTTTAAGCGTGATAATTCATACTCAATTGTTGAATTAGTAAGATCGGTTTCAGCTTGAAGAAGTAGAGTTTCCGAATCAATCAACTCGGTTGAAGTTGCAAGCTGTACTTTATATTTGTCCGAAGTAATTCTACAATTCTCTTTAGCAGATTCGACCGCTTTTTTTGCAGTTTCAATTTTTTCATGAGTTGCAATCAATTGCAGATAATTTGAGTAAACCTCAACATGAACTGCTTCTTTTACAATGTTTAGTGCCGTCTCGGTTTGAATATAAAGTTGTTTCGCCTGTTCGGATTGCGAAGAATTATATCCCCAATTCCATAAATCCCAGGTAAGAGAAACCCCGGCATCCCAGCTTTCATCGAATCTATCTTTAACCGGCATTATTCTTTGATTAGGTCTGTTATAATAAAAATTGGAAAATAAATAGATCGACGGATACCATGAAGAATTAGCTGCATCAATGGCTTCTCTTCCGGCATCGGTTTTCAATTTTAGTGCTTCTATATCGGCACGGTTTTGAAGTGCTTCGTTCAACAATTCGTCATAATTCATCTCTTTAATTTCGGGTGAAATCTCCTCCACCGAAATATCTGTTTTACTTTGAATCGGCAGCCCGATAGTTTTATTCATTACTGCTCTCGATACTTCTACTCCGTTTGCAGCTTCTATCTGTTTCAGTTTGATGTTTGAATATTTAACCTCAAGTTTTAATACGTCATTTAAAGTTACCAATTCATTTTGAAGAAAGTTCTTGGTATCTGTTAAATGCGATTCGATTGCAGATAAATTTTCATCAATCAGTTTTTTTACTTCTTTAGCTCTATAAAAATTCCAGAAAGCGGTGTATATATTCATTGCCTCTTCGTTAATTTCTCTTGAATAATCAGCGTCTGCCGAAGCTTTGTTGTAACTATTCATGTTTTGCAGAGACGTCAATTTAAATCCCGTAAACAAAGGTTGTTGAAGTGATAGCTTCAATGAATACGTGTTCAACACCGGTTCCTGTATTTTAATAGGAGAAGGGAAGAATGGAGTAACAATTTCAAAGGGGGGAATATCGCTTAACCTATTATAAGCTGCAGAAAATTTTAACTGCGGATAAAACTGTGATTTTACTTCATCAATCTTCGCTTGATTATAATCTACTTTCGCTTTCGAAACCTTTAATGACTTACTATTACTTAATCCGAGTTGAATGGCATCTTTTATTGTCAGTTTATTTTGTGCAGATAATAAAGATGTAAAAAGGATTATTATTACAATGACGTTTTTCATTTTTCAAATTCCTTAATAATTATTCTTAACAAGGTGAATAAAAATATTTTCAAGTGATGGCGGAATTATTCTTTTATCGGTAACGGTTATAAAATTTTCGGAAAGCACTTTTTCAACTAAAGGTAAATCTGAACCGGCTTTTTCCGATACTATGTTCAATCTATCGCCGTAAATCTGAACTTCTATTTTCAGTTTTTCCTGAACAATTTTATATGCTTCCCGTACCGGTGTACAGATAATCTCAATCACCGACCTATTGATAGATGCTTTTATGTTTTGAGGAGTATCGAGGCTGATAATTTTCCCTTTATTCATTAATGCAACCCTATTACATCTTTCTGCCTCATCCATATACGGTGTAGTTAAAAATATTGTAACCCCTTCTTGTTGAAGTTCGGACAGTATTTTCCAGAAGTCTCTTCTCGACACAGGATCAACTCCCGTAGTTGGTTCGTCAAGAAAAATTATTTCCGGTTTGTGAATCAGACTGCAGGCGAGTGCTAATTTCTGTTTCATTCCACCGGATAGTCTTTCTGCTAATCTTGTGCGAAATTGTTTAAGCCGCGTAAATTCTAGCAGTTCGTTTCGTCTTTGTTGATAATTGTTTACTCCATGAATGTCTGCGAAGAATTCAATGTTTTCATCTACACTAAGATCGCCATACAAACTAAATTTCTGCGAAAGATAACCGATTGAATTACGAATTTCATTCATTCCTGTTTTAATATCTCTGTCTAACATCCATACCGACCCTTCCGTTGCGGGGATTAATCCGCATAAAATCCTGATAATAGTTGTTTTGCCTGCACCATCGGGGCCCACAAGTCCGAACATTTCTCCTTTCTCAACTTGAAGGTTAACTGAATCGACTGCTTTTAGCCGGTTATAATATTTTACAAGATTTTCAATCCGGATTATCATTTCAATTCTGTTACCGATTAAATTTTTACAACAGCGTCCGCAGGCATTCCTGCTTTTAATTCAAACTCAGGATTATCTATTTTAATTTTAACTGCAAACACAAGTTTGGTTCTCTCATCCTTTGTTTGAATATTCTTCGGTGTGAATTCAGCTTCGGGTGAAATGTAAATTACTTTCCCTTTGAATGATTTGTTTTTGAAAGCGTCTACAAAAACCTCAGCCTCCTGCCCAAGTTTTACTCTTCCGAGTTCTTCTTCCGAAACGTAAATAAGAAGTTCCATTCTACTCAAGTCGGCTATTTTGAACAACGATGACATCGGCGTAACCATCTCCCCTTTTTCAATAAACTTTTTCACAATGAAACCTGAAATGGGTGAAGTTAAATAGCTGTCCCGCAACCCTTTTCGTAGAAGCTCCTCGTTAGCTTTCGATTGAAGTAATCTTGCTTCCGCTTGTTTTAATTCTTCGGGACGTGCGAAGGATTTGATCTTATTAAAATTTTCTTTAGCCGAATTATACTGAGCCAGTGCAAGTTCATACCGGACTGTTGCATCTTCATATTGCTTTTTCGTTATTGATTTCGATTGGTACAGGTTGTCAAATCTCTCTTTATCTGTTTTTGCCTGCTCAAGACTTATCCCGGCTTGTTTTAGTGAGTTTTCAACCTGCTTAATATCTTCTTTTCTCGCACCGTTCTTCAACAGTTGGAATTGGGCTTCGGCGGCTAATGAAGCCGCTTCTGCTTGTTTTAATTGAATAAAAAGATTTTCTCTATCAATCAAAAGTATTGTATCGCCCGTAATTACTTTTTCACCTTCGTCGAAAAAAATACTTTTAACTTCACCGGGTGTTTTTGCACTAATGGTAACGTTTGTAGCTTCAATCGTACCCGATGCCTCAATGCTGTTTTCACTATCACTGCTGCTACATCCTGCAAACTCAACAAATGCCGCTAAAAGCATTACTTGAAATAGAATTCTATACTTTTTCATCTTTCTACCTATTTGATTTCTTGTAAAGTTCATTCCCTTGCGGAGTAAATATTCCGCTCATTAAAATCTCAAAAACGGAGTTAAATGCCTGCTGTATTGAGAATTTATTATTCATGATAAAATCCGGGTTCACTACTCCGGTTATTGCCGATATGTAGATTGCTACCAAGATTTCAGTTGGTTGATCAACAATCATCCCCTCTTTCTTCCCCTGTTCAATCAATCTAAAAATGTTTGCAAGAATAATATTTTTTCTAAATTCATCGATTTCTTTCCACAATTCAGGTTTATGTAATCTCATGTCGTTCAGCAGGTTCTCACCTATCCGTAACGCCAATTGACTGAAAAACTGAACCATTTGAAACAGCTTTTCTACAGAGTTAGAATCACTATTGAATATTTCAGAAATTGTTGTTTCGATAAATTTTTTGTGTTCATTAATTACATCGTTTATTAATTCATCCTTAGAGCGATAATATTTGTAAATTGTTTTTTTACTTATCCGCAGTCGGGTTGCTATTTCATCCATTGTAATTTTATAGAACCCTTCTTTTAGGATTCTTTCCCGTGCATGCAACATTATCTTTTCTTTTTCTGAGTTTTCTTTCATTTTTCACCATAGAAACTATTTTCGTATATTTGGTTTCCAAACATAATGTATGGAAACTATAAAGTCAAGTAATAGTTTCCATTTTTTGTGATTTTTATCATAACATCACTCATAATAAAGTGATATTTATGATGTGGTAAAAAGGAGATTTATAAATGTCGGTTATAATAACAAAGTGGTAAAAAACTTTTTCCCTGTTATAGAAATTATTCCTTTTGGTTTTGATAAAAAATCTATATTTTGTAAAAGCAATTATCTGATAATTATAAATGATTAGAATACTTCAAAAATCGGCGAATTACGTATCAGATCTTATGAACGGTAAAATTACCGAAGATTTTTATTATCACAATCTTCAACACACTATGGAGGTTGTTGAAGCTGCAACCGAAATAGGAAAGGACTCCAATCTTAAACCGGATGAGCTTGAAGTATTACTACTTGGGGCTTGGTTCCATGATACCGGTATTTTATTCGACTATTTTCTTCATGAAGAAAAAAGTATTGAAATATGCCGTGAATTCCTCTTAAAAGAAAATTTTCCGGATAAAAAAATTGACCGGGTTGCAGAAGTTATAATTGCGACAAAGATGCCGCACAATCCCTCTTCTTTATTACAAGAAATAATCTGCGATGCCGATATTGCTCACATGGCATATAAAAACTTTACAGAGAAATCTGAACTGCTACGTAAAGAATGGGAAAGTTTGCACGGGAAAAAATACTCCGATTATGATTGGCTGCAAATCAATGTTGATTTTTTAACGGAAAATCCTTTTTATACCGAATACGCACATAAAAATTGGAATAAAAGAAAAGAAAAAAACTTAAAGCAATACCAGGAAAGAATGAGAAACCTTTATAATGGTTTCCAGAATAACAAATAAAACGTTTTAGCTTTTACCGGAGTTAAACGTGATAATTTTCGTTCAAACTATTTTTCAACTTTTGTAAAGATTACTATGAAAAGACTTTTTCTTATCCGTCACGCAAAATCAAGTTGGTCAGATATCTCGCTGGATGATATTGATCGTCCCCTAAATAAACGTGGAAAACGTGATGCTCCATTTATGGCAAAGCTGTTAAAAGAGAAAAATATCTTCCCGGATTTACTAATTTCTTCACCAGCAAAGAGAGCGAACTCAACTGCCATGTTTTTTGCGGATGCTTTTGACTATCCGAAAGAAAGAATAGTTGTAAAGTCGCCGATTTATGAATCTTCTGTAAGAGATTTTTTAGATGTGCTTCAAGAAATAGAGGATGAAAACCGGGTAGTGTTTCTTTTCGGACATAATCCCGCTCTTACTCTATTTACTACTTTTCTTTCGGGGAAAGATTTGATTAACATTCCGACTTGCGGCATTGCAGGACTAAAACTTAAAGTTGAAAAGTGGGGACAAATCAATGAGAATACATGCGAATTAGAGCTTTTTGAATATCCGAAGAAATATTTAAAATAAAATTTTCCTACTATAATTTTCATCATTTTATGAGGTCGTTATGAAATATTTAGTGTTGATACCATTTTACATTTTTATCATTTCTATAAATTATTTTGGACAGACGCTAAACGGGGAGATCCTCCCAACCCAGGATAACATAACCATTGTAAAAGTATGGGGAAATCATCAGGAAAGAGGTTATGCTCAGGGATTTTTATTGGCAGAAAAAATTGAGTCTATAATCAAAAACTATATCATCCCAAAATTTGGCGGTTCGTTGAGTTATGCAAAGTCCGTTCTTCTAAATTCATCTAATTTTATTATTGACTCGGTTTATATCGAAGAAGCAAAATCGCTTGTTCAAGGCATGGCTGCTGCAGGCTATACAGGCTATGATTATTCTGATGTACTTGTAGCAAATTCATTGCTTGACTTATCAGGTATTCTAAGTAAAGATTTCAATATCGACTTCAAGTTGGGCTGTTCAAGTTTGATGAGTTGGGGAGATGCAACAACAGGTACACCTCTCGATGGCAAAACCGCTATATCACGTCATCTTGATTGGGAGGTTAATCACTATTTAATAAGCAACCAGGTGATGATAATTCACATACCGACAGAACCGGATGAACAACCGTGGATAATGGTTGGTTTTGCGGGACAGATAGCTGCTTTATCGGGATTTAATAAATCAGGATTATCAGCGTTTCAAAATGTCCTTTCCGGAATAAGCGGTCATGCAACCTTAGGTAAGGAATATATTCCTATCTGGTTTGCTTTACGCAAAGGATTGGAGAGTAAAGATTTTAATAGTGACGGTAAAAATAATACGGAGGACATAAAGGATGTACTTTTAACCAGCCAGAACGGTTTTGCAGCTTGTTGTATTATTTCATCAGCAGCACCCTCAACAAACATTTATGACAGCCTTATAGCGCTTGTATCCGAAGTAGCGCATACTTCTCCATATCATACTTTCAGAAGTAATTCATACGATGACTTAATACCCGGTGATAATTTGTATGCAGCCAATAGTGCAATTGTAAGAAACAATGCAAGACAATATTGCACAAGGTATTATTCACTTGCATCGGCAATAGGGACGGGATTAAATATTGACTCTCTGAAAAATTGGACACTATTAAGAGATTACTCAAGAGCCCCAGGAATAAATATTCAATTTATGCAAGTAATACCCGAATTAGACATGTTTAAATTATCGGTCTATACATCCTCTACTCCAGCCTATTCTGTAAATCCAGGTATCTATAAACTGGATACTCTTTTCCAACTACCGATGCAAATCCATGATAAATTGCATTCAGTTGATGATTATGAATTATTCCAGAACTATCCGAATCCGTTTAATCCGGTAACGACGATAAAGTTTTCTGTACCGTCAAATGTCAAACGTCAAATGTCAAACCACCAACATACTGCAGGGGCAAGTGTGAAAATTAGTGTATTCGACGTACTCGGTCGGGAAATGGCAACACTCGTAAATGAAGAAAAAGCACCCGGAAGTTATGAAATAGAGTGGAATGCAAACGGTCTCTCCTCAGGAGTTTATTTTTATACACTAAAGACAGAAGATTTTACAACATCCCGGAAATTGATTTTAATGAAGTAAACTTCTGCTCAATTATGTGGGGACTTCAGTTCAGGAGTAATTTGCTAATTATGAAGTCCCTACTTTTTTAGTTTTCCCCTTCCCTTTTCTTGGTTATTTTAAGGTGTATTTTTAAAAATTTAGAGAGAACGAAATGAACTATTTACATTCGATTATTATATTATTCTTTTTTGTCATCACTTTAAATGCTCAAACTGTTGTGCCGGGAGGAAATGTTAGCGGTACATGGACATTAGCAAATTCACCTTACTACGTTACCGGTGCAATCACTATTCCCAACGGTGAGACTTTGACAATTCAACCGGGGGTTACTGTCTCTTTCCAGGGTAATTATATGTTTCAAGTTTTAGGCAGAATAATTGCTATTGGTACAGCTACTGATACTATAACTTTCACTGCCGCCGATGCAGTTACCGGATGGCACGGTTTAAGGTTTATTAATACTCCATCAACAAACGACACTTCAAAGTTTATTTATTGCAAAATAGAAAATGGTAATGCTCCGACGGGTACCGGAGATACCCGTTACGGCAGCGGAATTTTTATCAGAGGATTTTCGAAGGTAGTTGTTTCACATTGTCTCTTCCAGAATAACCGTGCTGCATGGGGCGGAGCAATATCTGTTAGGGATTATGCTTCTATATTAATAGAACATTCAACATTTAAGAATAACTATTCTTTATACAGCGGCGCCGCTCTTCGTTTTCACGATTACTCTGATGCTACTGTTAGGTTTAACCATATCCATAACAATAATTCCGATGGAGGAGGAACGGCAATTTATGCTTATCGTTCTAATCCTTTTGTTTATAACAATTACATTCACGATAATATAGCCGTCACCAATGGAGCTGCCGGAAATTTTGAGAATGCA
>Ga0208244_100626_pt1 | contig 29992 bp, 29 predicted proteins | sample SubbioCR12Aug_5A_FD_184828 | JGI IMG/M metagenome (GOLD analysis project Ga0208244, IMG submission 184828) | Serpentinite rock and fluid subsurface biosphere microbial communities from McLaughlin Reserve, California, USA - CR12Aug_5A (SPAdes) | ecosystem: Environmental > Terrestrial > Deep...
TCGGGGCCATTTTGATGCGAAGGTTTTATGGAGCGTGATTGCCTACAACATCCGGGTGATGACTGGTTTCATGCTGGGGAAGTTAATGCCGCAGCCTCAATAATTGTACCTCGAATGCGACAGAGAGGGAATCGGACAGGAGAGGTGCATTTAAATCCGGGGGTTTTTCGCCTCATGACTCATTGAAGCCGTTCCTGGACATAAGAAATTGACAACTTATCTGAGCCGGCACATTCGTCACGCTGGCTTATCCAAAAAAATCGGCAATTTATAAACAGACTCTAATTATTCCAGTTCATTCTCCATGCGGATGACCATCGTTTTTCCAAGGATCACGCCCAAACGATCAATCTCTTTCAATGCTTGATGGACGTTCTTCTCCTTCGCTTCATGGGTCATCATGACCAGAGGCACAGCGCCTCTGATCTGCCTTCCCTTCTGGATGACGGCGGCAATGCTGATGTCATTTTTTCCTAAAATTCCTGAAATTTTGGAGAGGACGCCAGGCCTGTCTAATGCGGAAAACCGCATATAGAAGGGCATCGCCACATCCTCCATCTTCTTCAATGGAACCTTTGCTATGGAAGAGGGTTGGTAAGACAGAAGAGGGACACGGCGGCCGCTGGCGCGAGTGAGATGATTCCTGCCCAGTTCTACCAGATCGCCCACAACGGCGCTCCCCGTGGGCATCTGTCCGGCTCCCTGCCCATAGAAGAGGGTTGGCCCCACGGCATCACCCTTAATGTAGATGGCATTAAAAACCCCTCCTACCGTTGAGAGGAGATGTTTCTCAGGGATCATCGTGGGGTGAACACGAGCCTCTATCTTCCCGCCATCCACTTTCGCAATGGCCAGGAGTTTAATCCGGTATCCGAATTCCCGACCGAATTGAATATCAACGGGCGTGATCTCGGAGATTCCTCCAATAAAGACATCTTTAAACTGGATGGCCGCCCCGAAAGCCAGCCGGACAAGAATGGTGAGCTTGTGGGCTGCATCAATTCCCTCGATATCATAAGTCGGGTCTGCTTCGGCATATCCTTTCTGCTGGGCTTCTTTAAGGATTTCTTTAAACCCTTTTCCTTCGTCGGTCATTTTTGAAAGGATATAATTCGATGTCCCATTGAGAATCCCGAAGATGGATTGGATACGATTCGCGACCAATCCCTCCTTGATCGAACGGATGAGGGGAATGCCTCCTCCGACCGAACCCTCAAAGTTGACATCCACTCCATATTGTTGAGCCGCCCTGAAAATCTCATCCCCATGAAGGGCAAGAAGGGCCTTATTGGCCGTGACGACATGTTTTCCATTTTGGATCGCCTGAAGGATAAAGGTCTTGGCCGGCTCGATGCCCCCGATGAGCTCCATGACGATATCGATTCCCGGATCCTTGATCACCTCTTCGGCCTTCAGTGTGAGGACTCCAGGCTTCACTCTCACCCCGCGATCCGTCTTCAGGTCCACATCAGCGATCCGTTTCAGGATCACCTTTGCACCCATTCTGTTCTCGATGAGTTTTGAATTCTTCTGGAGAATCTTCACCACACCAGCCCCAACCGTTCCAAACCCGATCAATCCCACCTCGATTTCTTTCATAGAGACTCCCTCAATTTCATCGAACTTCTATCGCAAAATGTAGATTTTTGATTCTTGAGTTCAGAGAAAAAAATATAATACTCCGAACTACGAACTCATTACTCCAAACTTTCTTTACTTCAGCGCTTTCTGAATCCCTTTGACCGCCTGTTTGATTCTCCGATCATTCTCCACCAAGGCAAATCTGACAAATCCCTCTCCATATTCTCCGAAACCGATCCCAGGAGAGACCGCCACCTTTCCCTCTCTTAAGAGATATTTGGTAAAATCAAGGGATCCCATCTTCTGAAATTCTTTCGGTATCCCTGCCCAGACAAACATCGTCCCCTTTGGTTTTTCGATCTCCCAGCCTATTCGCTTCAGACCATGGATGAGGGTATCCCTTCTCCCCTGGTAAACCTCTGCGATCTCCTGAACGCAGGCCTGATCCTCATTGAGCGCAATGATGGCTGCAATCTGAATCGGCTGAAACGTGCCATAGTCAAAGTAACTCTTCAGCCTGGCCAATGCGGTAATCATCTGCTGATTTCCTACGGCAAACCCAACCCGCCAGCCAGCCATGTTGTAGCTTTTTGATAGGGAGAAAAACTCTACTCCGATATCCTTGGCTCCTTTCACCTGTAAAAGGCTTGGCGCCCGGTATCCGTCAAAAACAATATCCGCATACGCCAGGTCGTGAACGACCATCAGTCGGTGATCCTTTGCGAACTTCACCAGTCTCTCGAAAAAATCGAGACCAACCACCTTGGTTGTCGGATTGTGGGGGAAACTCACGATCAGCATCTTAGGATGAGGCCATGTCTGTTTTGTAGCCGTCAACAGCCTTTCAAAGAAGTCGCCCTCGCCCGATAAAGGAACCGAGCGCAGATCTCCGCCGGCGATCACCACTGAATAAGCATGAATAGGATAGGTTGGATCAGGAACCAGAACCACATCGCCAGGCCCCAGGGTCGCAAGAACCAGATGGCCGATCCCCTCCTTTGCGCCGATCGTAACGACAGCTTCAGATTCGGGATCGAGATCCACATCATAGCGATTCCGGTACCAGTTGGTGATGGCTAATCGAAGTTTATGAATTCCCTTAGAGGCCGAGTACCGATGATTCTTCGGGTTCTTAACAGCTTCAATCAGTTTATTAACAATGTGTTTGGGAGTAGCCAGATCCGGATTTCCCATGCCCAGATCTATGATGTCCTCGCCTTTTCTCCGCGCCTCCATCTTCAACTGGTTGACGATGCCGAAGATATAGGGAGGCAACCTCATCATGCGGTGAAAGCCCGAACCCTCGGGATGAAACACCATATTTCTTTCCTTTCAATTCCCTCTATTGTGATATCATATTGTTTTTCTTTTCAATACTATCTCGTCTATAAAATTCCAATAACTAAATCCCAAGCTCCAAATAATCACCAATGACCAAACATCAAAATATTTTGGAAATTGGTCATTGGAATTTATTTGGTTATTGGTGCTTGGTGTTTGGAGTTTATTTTCAATTGGTTAACACACTTTATGACCCTTTTCAATCGATCTCATCCTATGGTGGCTAGCTCCAGCCTTCCTTTCCAGCGCTTCTTCAACACATCCTTCAATGCAGAATGGGAAGGCTTTTCCAGGTCCGGATCCTCTTGAATCAATCGAAACGCCTCCTTCCTCGCTTCGATGAGGATCGGCGTGTCCCGAAGGATGTGGGCCACTCTAAAATCCGGCAGTCCGGACTGCCGGATCCCAAAAAATTCTCCGGGGCCTCTCAATTCCAGATCCTGCTCGGCAATTTTAAATCCATCGTTCGTCTGCTCCATGGCCCGAAGCCGGACCTTCGCCTCTTCGGAGGAACGGTACTGGGCCAGAAGAATACATTTCGAAGGATATTGACCCCGGCCAATCCTTCCTCTCAACTGGTGAAGTTGAGAAAGTCCGAATCGCTCCGCATGTTCCACGACCATGACCGAGGCATTGGGGATATCGATCCCGACCTCGATGACCGTCGTAGCCACCAGGATCTCGATCTTTCTCTCCTTGAATTCCATCATGATCGCCTCTTTTTCATCGCTCTTCATCCGGCCGTGCAGAAGTCCGATCCGGAAAGCCGGAAAAACATCCTTCTGCAAATGTTCCGCCATCCGGGTCGCATCTCTGAGGTCCAGCTTCTCAGACTCCTCCACAAGGGGATAGACCACGAAAACCTGCCTGCCCTTCTTCACCTCCTCTTCAACAATCCTATAAACCCTGTTCCTCGCAGATTCGGAAAAGACCTTTGTCTCGACAGGCATTCTTCCAGGAGGCATTTCATCGATCAGCGAGATGTCCAGATCTCCATAAATGGTCATGGCCAGAGTTCTGGGAATGGGGGTGGCGGTCATCACCAGAACATCGGGGTTTCCCCCCTTCTTTTTCAATAATCCCCTCTGAACCACACCGAACTTATGCTGTTCATCGATGATGGCAAGGCCCAGGCGATGAAATTCGACCTGTTCCTGAATCACCGCGTGGGTTCCGATCACGATCTGCACCTCTCCTCTCCGGATGCGGCCGTAGATCTCCTCCCTGTCTGCACCCTTGATATTGCTCGTCAGCAGGGCCACCCCGACTCCAAGGGGTTCCACCCATCTGTGGATCGTGAGATAATGTTGTTCAGCCAGCACCTCGGTGGGCGCCATGATGGCGGCCTGATAGCCGCATTCCACGACCCGAAGACTGGCTAAGAGAGCCACAATCGTCTTTCCGCTTCCCACATCTCCCTGGATCAGACGGTTCATGGGATTGGGTTTCTCCATATCCTCCACGATCTCCGCCAGGGCCCTCTCCTGGGCGCGCGTTAATTGAAAGGAGAGTTGATTGAGTAATTTTTGTGAAAGAGTACCCCCGGTTTTAAGTGAGATGCCCGCCTCAAGGGCCACCCCTCTCTTCTTCAAGGCGAGCCCAAGCTCTAAGAAAAAAAACTCATCGAAGATGATCCTCCGGTGCCCGTCGGAACGCTGGAGGTTGAGCTTTTCGATCGATTCTCCATCCGGTGGAAAATGAACCCTCCCGAAAGCCTCTGAAAAACCGATCAGGTCCTGCCGCTCCACGATCTCCGCTGGGATGGGACTCGTCAGTTCGTCCGAATATCCATCCACAATGCTCTTCAACAAACGGCGCAGAGTCCTCTGATAGAGACCCTCCGTTTCGGAATAGATGGGAACGATCCGTTTGAAGTTGAGATAATCCTCCTCGATGTCGCCCTCCACGATCTCCACATCAGGATGATGGATCTCTTTTTGATAGTTAAACCACCTCACATCGCCGGAAAAGATCAACCGCCGTCCTTTTTTAAAGCGTTCATTGAGATAACGTTCATTTCCACGGAACCACTTCAGCGTGATCATCCCGCTCCCGTCGCCCACCAGCGCCTCAAAGACCTTCTTCTTCCGGTTCTGGAAGAAAGCCATTCCCGAAAGCATGATCTCACCAAAACCCGTCTCTTTTTTCCCCGCCTGAAGCTCTGAAATCTTTTTAAGATGCCTCCGGTCTTCATAGGCCCGGGGAAGAAAGTAGAGGCCATCCTCAACCGTCTGAATGCCTTTCTTCTCAAAGAGCCTGGCCAGTTTCGGCCCCACTCCCTTCACATACTGAATGGGTGTTAAAAGTCGATTTTTAAAATGTTGAGTTTTGGAATTATACATATATTGTAGCGTCGGCATTTACTGCTGACGTAATCTTTTAGCGCCCTTAACGCCCTCAGTCAATGAGGGCGCTACCACCTTAATATAGCCCCTTTGACAGGAAGGACATTCGATTGCATTCTCCCCTACCCTCAATTTGATTTTCTCATAAGAAACCTCTTGATCACAATAAGGACATCGATAAGGAAACTCCTGAACCACCAATTCTTCCAATCGTTTTTTCATAAAATCATTCTTGATGAAATCGTAAAAAGCCGTCATTCCCGTGAAAACGGGAATCCAGAGAATTCTAACCATTTGAAAATACTGGATTCCTGCTTGCGCAGGAATGACAAAATTCTCTTTTTTCAGACTTTTTACCAGACCATCATTCTACCCTAATTGGTAACGACTTATTCTTCTGCCCACTGATCACTCTGTTCTGCTTTCTGCTTCCTATCTTCTGTCTTCTCTCTTCCCTCGCTTCCTATCGTTCCCAAAGGACTATACTAAAAGTTAACTGAATAATCAAAAGGTTTTTGACATCCGGGATAAAATTTGACATAATTTCCACATGACGTGGGTTAAAAAATTAGGGGGGATCACGCTTTATGGGTTGCAAGGAATGGGGCGGATGGGCCTTTTCCTTGCTCATACTTTCTTCTGCGCTGTCACTCCTCCTTTAAAGTTTTCTTGGATCATTAAGCAGATCTGGTTCATCGGTTATCAATCCACCCTGGTCATTATCCTGACCGGAGCCTTTTCAGGGATGGTCCTCGGCCTTCAAGGGTTCCACACCCTTAACCGGTTCGGCTCCACCGCACTGCTCGGACCGATGGTCGCCCTCTCACTCATCAAGGAATTGGGACCCGTCCTTTCCGCCCTGATGGTGACCGGAAGGGCTGGCTCAGCCATGACCGCTGAGATCGGGATCATGCGAACCACCGAGCAGATCGATGCCATGGAGTTGATGGGAATCAATCCCTTTCGATATCTGATCGTTCCCAAGCTGATCGCAGGAATCATTGCCCTCCCCCTTCTGACCGCCATCTTCGATGTGGTCGGCATCTTCGGCGGCTATTTCGTGGGAGGAAAGTTGTTGGGAGTCGGTGAAGGAACCTATTTCGGTGAAATGGCCAACTACGTGAAGATCAAGGATGTCCTGGAGGGAATTTATAAATCTCTCAGCTTCGGCGTCATCATCACCTGGGTCTGTTGTTATAAGGGGTATTCTTCCGGGTTTGGAGCCGAAGGGGTGAGCAAGGCAACGACCCAGGCCGTGGTGCTCTCTTCGGTATTGATCCTTTCCTGGGATTATATTATGACTTCTCTTCTCTTCTGAGGCGAAAGATGATTCGGATTGAAAACATCTATAAATCATTCAATGGATTTGAGGTGCTCAAGGGCATCTCTTTTCAGGTGGAAAAGGGAGAGATTTTAGCTCTGATAGGCGGAAGTGGCAATGGGAAGAGCGTCATTCTCAAGCATATTGTCGGTTTGATGAAACCCGACCAGGGACATGTCTTTATCGACGGGAAAGACATTGGTCTCCTTAAAGGAAATGACCTCGAAGAGATCAGGGGCCGGATAGGATTTCTATTTCAAAATGGCGCTTTATTTACTTCCTTCACCGTCTATGACAATGTGGCCTTTCCCCTTCGTGAGAAAACGAAAACGAGTGAAAAAGAGATCAGGGAAAGGGTACTCAAGGAACTGGATCAGGTCGGCCTGGCAGGAGCAGAGAATAAATATCCGGCGGAGCTCAGCGGAGGAATGATCAAGCGCACGGCTTTTGCACGGGCCCTGGTCATCAAACCTGAGGTCATGCTTTTTGACGAGCCGACCACCGGACTGGACCCCATCATCGCCCATACGATTCTCGATCTGATTAAGTCGCTCCACGAGCATCTTGGATTTACAGCCATCATCGTCAGTCATGAACTCTCAAGGGTATTCCAGATCGCTCATCGCGTGGCGATGTTGCATGAGGGAAGGATCTGGACCGTAGGGACCCCTGAAGAAATATTATCTTCAAAAGATCCGGTCGTCCGACAATTTATCAGCGGAGTGACCGGCGGATCCCTCAAGCTCTATTAGGATGCCATCCTGCGGCAGGGGCAGGAAATAATTCAAATAAAATATTTATGAATTTTCCTGAGTTCCTGGATTCCTTATCATTAGGGGTGAAGAGATGAAAAAATTTAACATTGAATTAGCGGTCGGATTATTCGTGTTTGCGGGTATTCTCTGCCTGGGCTATCTCTCAGTCAAATTAGGAAAGATGGAGATTGTGGGAGGGAAGGGTTACGAGATCTATGCCATCTTCTCCAATAGCGGAGGGGTCAAGGAAGGGTCCAATATCGTTATCGCAGGCGTGGAGGTAGGTCGCGTGAAGAGCATCGTTCTTGAGAACTATCAGGCCCGGGTTGCCATGAGCCTCCCCCATGAAGTAAAAATTCAGGAGGACGCCATTGCCTCCATCAAGACCAAAGGGCTGGTGGGGGAAAAATATATTGAGATCACTCCAGGGGGGGCTGAAAAATTTATTTCTCCGGGAGGCAAAATCAGAGAGACCCAGCCCTCTGTTGACCTGGAAGAACTGATCTCCAAACTTGTTTTTGAAAAAATCTAATGAGGCTGAGCGTGATCACCATGAACCGGATTGTTATCATCCAAGCGTTTCTCTTCCTCTCGTTCACTTTCGGAATGGTATCTCCTGCCTTTGCAGGAGAACCCCAGGATCAACTCCGGCAGACCACGGATAAGGTCCTCGCCATCCTGTCCGATCCCGTTCTTAAATCCCAGAACAAGGTAAAGGAAAGAAGAGAGTTGATCCTGAAAGTCGTTGATGAACGATTCGATTGGGAAGAGATGGCCCGCCGCTCTCTTGCAAGACACTGGGTACAGAGGACCCCAGAAGAGAAGCAGGAATTCACGCACCTCTTCAAAGAGTTGCTGGAGAGGGTCTATATGGACAAGGTGGAAGGGTATTCCTGGAATAAGATTTCCTATGAGGGGGAGCTTATCGACGGCGATTATGCGGCCGTTAAAGTCAAGGTTTTTACGGCAAAGGACCAGACCATTCAGGTGGAGTATCGAGCACGGAAAAAAGGAAACCACTGGCTGGTCTATGACTTCATTGTGGAGGGAGTGGGTCTCGTGAACAACTACCGCACACAATTCAATGAGATCATTCTCAAGTCCTCTTACCAAGAACTGATCAAAAGGTTGAAAACCAAATCCACCCAGAACTGACCCGGTCCTCTCATAAGGCGAGACGATGGTTATGCGAACAATGGTGAAACGAGCGATGAGACGATCTATCGTAGAATGTTTATTATGCAGTCTATTGATTCTGATTCTTTCCGGACCTGCCTTTGGCGGACCTGCAGTGTTCGGCGGATTTCCCCCGGATCCCGCCGTCTGTTATCAACCTCCTGATCCTCCACTCATACTGGCACAGTCCTCCCGATCCTCTTTAACGGAGGAGGAGCGGGAATTCGAAGAACAGGCCGATACGATGCCCGACCCGCTTGAACCGATCAACCGTTTCTTCTTCAACTTCAACGATAAACTCTACTTCTGGGCGTACAAACCCGTGGCCTCCGGATACAAAATAGTGGTCCCTGAGGATGTGAGACTTGGCGTTAAAAATTTCTTCTCCAATCTTACTGCTCCGGTCCGTCTCGTCAATTGCCTCCTTCAGGCCAATTTCAAGGGCGCCGGGAATGAAACCATTCGCCTCCTTCTCAACTCAACACTGGGTATGGCTGGGTTTCTCGACCCTGCAAAAAAGGAGCTGGGGATAGAAAAAAGCGAGGAAGATTTCGGGCAGACTCTCGGTGTTTGGGGAATGGGGCCGGTATTCTATGTCGAATGGCCTTTTCTGGGGGCCTCCAGTCTGCGCGATGCTATTGGTTTCACGGGTGACATTCTCCTCGATCCAAAGACTTACTTGATTAAGTCTATGCCTGTTGGCCTCGCTATTCGAACCTACGATCAGGTCAATGACACCTCCTTCAGGATCGGAGAATATGAGGACTTCAAGAGAAACGCCATCGATCCTTATCTTGCAAAGCGAGAAGCCTATCATCAGTACCGCAAACACAAGATAAAAAATAGATAAATAGGTTTCGAATCTAATCTGTGTAATCGGCTCTTAATCGATGTAATCAGAGATTTCTGGATTTTTTCAGAAATCTTATAAAAACCAATTGACTTTTGTCTTCAAAATGTTTAGCCTTTTTGAGTCCTCCGAAATGACCTCCGACCCAATAAGGAGACGATGATGAGCCCTGTTAAACTCTCTCTAACTAAGAAGAATGAGAAAAAAGAGGAAAAGTCCGCTTCTCAAAAAGGAGTGTTAGGCCTCGAAAAGAGAAAGCACCCGCGATTTTTTGTTGAGCTTCCCCTGGATTACTCGCGAAAAGGCAAGAAAACGGATTTTGGCGGAATGGTTAAAGATGCGGGCGAAGGGGGCATTCTCGTCTATCTTCCAGAAAAGATCGACCTGGGAGAAGTGTTGAAGGTCGAAATCTATTTTGCAAAGGGTCTTGAGTTAAATACCGTTCAGGGAACAGCGAAGATCGTCTGGGCTGACCTCGCTGCGAAGGAAACCTGGAGAGAGCACCGGTACGGGCTGGAATTTCAATCCATGCCGAAAGGGATGGTTCAGAAGTTGAAAAATTTATTGAAAGATTTGGGAGAAACCCACAAATCATAGTGGCAGAACCGCTTTCACCATTTTCCTCTTCAACCGAGTCTTCATATAAATCACGATTTTAAACCCAATGTTGCTCAACAGAAGAGTTTCCCAATTCTTTTTCCCATCGCTCACCCCTGCCTTTATGATCCGTGCAGGATGCATCGCCCTGGCCGCTTATCTCATCTTCGGACATCTTCTGACTCCCTTCTGGATTAAAGGCAACAGCATGGAACCTGCCTACCAAAACGGTGAAGTCAATTTCTGCTGGAAACTTCGCTATCTCTTTTCTAAACCGAGAAGAGGCGATGTTGTTGTCATCCGCTTCGCCGGCCAGAGGATAACGCTCCTGAAGAGAGTGATCGCCCTTGAGAACGAAGAAGTCGAATTCCGAAACGGAAGGCTCCTCATCGACGGAAAGGAGCAAAACGAGCCTTATCTCCGCCACCCTTGTAATTGGACCCTCCCGTCTCGCCGGGTGGAGCCTGATTCGGTTTACGTAGTGGGAGATAACAGGAGTGGCCCGATGCAGAACCATGTTTTCGGACAGACCTCTCTTTCGCGCATTTTAGGAGGCCCTCTATGGTAAACCCCGTTAGAAATACCGGCAAGTCATTCAACCCTGCAGGCAGGGTGACGAAAAAGATTCCTCCAACGGGCAAGCCGCCGATGATACCCGATCGGAGAAAAATTAAATATGTCCTGATCGGCCTGGGCTTGATTGCAATCGGGATTGGAATCTTCTTCATGTTCTTTCAGAGTGAGGAGAAGAGGGTGAAGAAACAGTTTCGCTTGCTATCGGAAGGGGTCTCTAAAGAGACTGGCGAAAACATCTTCACGATGGACCAGAAGATCAAGAAGATCGGTTCCCTTTTCAACGACACCTGTGACATGGCTATCCCCGCCCATTCCCTTTCGGGCCAAATGACCCGTGAGGAGATCACCGGTTATGCGGCTCGCGGCCGCCTCCATTTGGCAGAACTCCAATTGACGTTTCATGATTTCATGATCGCCTTTCCGCAGGAAGGCGAGGCCAGGGTCCGTCTGACCGCCCGGTTGACTGGAAGAACCACCACCGGCGAGGCCATCAATGAGGCGCACGAAATCGATTGCCTCTTAAAAAAGACCGAAAAAAAATGGATGTTCAACCGCATCGAAGTGATCGAGGTTCTGAAAAAATAGAGTAGCGTGTGATCCCTTGACAGGAATCGCACATTCAATATAATGGCCCATCATGTCTCTACGGGAGGGAAAAATGGACTACCAATCTTTTATAAAGGGACAAATCACAGAAATTAAAGCATCGGTCAAAAATCATCTCGCCATCAATGCGCTCAGCGGTGGAGTCGACAGCTCGGTCGTGACCGCTCTCGGCCATAAGGCCATCGGCGATCAACTGAAGACGGTTTTCATTGAGAACGGCCTGATGCGGCAGGGAGAGCCTGAACGGGTGGTAAAGATCTTTGCCGATATGGGGATTCCTGTCCGGCTGGTTGACGCCAAGAAAGAATTTCTCGGCGCGCTAAAGGGCCTGACCGACCCGGAAGAGAAACGGAATGCCATCACGCGGATGTTCTATTCCACGGTCTTCGGGAAACTGGTACGGGAAACCGGTGCAAAATATCTCTTTCACGGGACCATTCTCACCGACATCGAAGAGACTGTGGCCGGCATCAAGCGCCAGCACAACATTCTCGCTCAAATCGGAATCGACCCCGAAAAAGAATACGGATATCAGGTCCTTGAGCCCCTTAAAACCCTGCGGAAAGATGGAGTGAGAGAGGTGGCAAAGATATTGGGGCTGCCTCCTGAGCTTGCTAAAAGAATTCCCTTTCCCGGCCCTGCCCTTGCGACCCGGATTGTGGGAGAAGTCACTGAGGAAAGGCTTACCACGGTTCGGGCGGCCACGGCCATCGTCGAAGAAGAGCTGGGAGACACGGGCGCCTTCCAGTATATGGCCGTCCTTTTGAGTGACAGGGCAACCGGAATCGTCGATGGGAAACGGGAGTTCGGGCAGATCATTGTGGTTCGATGCCTCCACAGCCTCGACGCAAGAACGGCAACGCCTGTCGAACTTCCATGGGAAAAGCTGAAACGGATTTGTGAGCGGATCACCGCCATCAAGGATGTGAATCGTTGCCTTTACGACCTTACGCCGAAACCCCCGGCAACCATCGAATACATCTGATTGACAGAGAACGGAGAAAAAAATGGATGAAAAAAAGAAACTCTCAGTCGTGATCGACCACTGGATCGAACATAATGAAAGCCATATGGCCGAGTATAGGAAGTGGGCTCAAAAAGCGGAAGCACTGGGATTGAATGCCGTGAAGGCTGAAATCGAAACCGCTGTTGAAAAGCTTGACCAGTGCAATCACAGCCTCCAAAAAGCCCTGAAGGGACTGTGAATTAGGTTGCCAGGAGATCAGGGGATTAGGAAATCAGGTTTTATCTGATACCCAGATATCCTGATGCCCATAACCTGATATTCTGATTCTCTGATCACCTCTAAGGCGTGGCTATCTTTCTCCCTAACTCATAGGCCTCTTTTTTAGCCTTCTCATTTTTATCAATCTCGCCCTTTCCCCCGGCAGAGACTTGAACCGCAGGGAATAATTTAAGTCCGGAGAACATACAGGTCTCCCTGAAGCTATGGACGATGGGATCGGCCGTATGGGGATTGGGATCCCCGCAGACAGTAATCAGGCCGATCCTCTTCCCTTTCATCATCGGAGCATACGCCCTGTGCCATTTCCAGTTCCCATCAAAGAAGGCGCACCAGCGGTCCAGATAGGCTTTCATCTGGGAGGTCATTGCCCAAAAGTAGAGAGGAACGCTGTGGATAACGGCGTCCGCTTTCAGAATCTTTTTGTGAATTTCAAGCATATCATCCCGGATCACACAAATACCTGTCTCATTACACTTCGTGCAATCGAGACACCCCGAGATTTTTTTTCGATTCAGGATGATCTTTTCCACCCTTGCCCCCATCTCCCTTGCCCCTGCCAATGCCTGATTTAGAAGCATATCGCTATTTCCACCAATCCTTGGGCTCCCAAGTATCCCCAGAACTTTCATGTTTTTCCTCCTCCCAGATGATATAAGTTTTTATAAATCTTTGCCTTAACAAAGTCAATTTTTCCATTTTTAAAGAATGAATGGTTCAAGGTGGCTCATTTCTCCGAACCCCCTTGACACTCGGGTCTGTATTTAGTACGCTCCATATACCTCATCCGATTCTTCGTTCCAGAAGTAATAATAATGTAGCGTCGGGATTTATTGCCGACGAAGTAAATCTGAGGGTCAGGTGTGACTGGAATGAAAAAAGCCAGAAGAAGAGAAGGAGCTTCAGATAAAAAGGACTCTCAGAAGCAGGAGGGATGTTCCTTCGGCTGGGAGAAATTGATTGAGATGAAGGATCATCAGATCCAATTTTTCGCCGGGGATGGGTTTAAGCGGTTGCGAATTCTGGACATCGATGGGAAGACAAAAAATATCCATATGATTTGTGAGCTGGGAAGGAAGACCTGGCCTTTAAATTTCTGCAAGTTAGAGGAGTTGCATCAATTGATTCACAACGGAAAGATCGAACTCCTCGCCTATGAAATCGATCGACTGATGCCCACCTGGGGAAACTTCATCACCGGTCTATTTAAATATCTCGGATGTAAAAAGACTTAAAAATGTTTTCTTAACGTTACGAGTTAAGGGCTGGAGGTAAAATGAAAAGGGTTAGCCAATGGCTAACCCTTTTCATTTTCTGGTGCCTAGGGCCGGACTTGAACCGGCACGGTGGGGGACCACCGAGGGATTTTAAGTCCCTTGCGTCTACCAATTCCGCCACCCAGGCGTTTTTAGTCCGTAGTCTCGTAGTCTTCAGTCTTGTAGTCTTAACACTATAGTCTGTTGTACTTTGTCTATAACTCGATGTTTATTAAGTCATCATTTATACTCTTTGACGTATTTTGTCAAGATATGTTAGAAATCTGAACAAGAATTTCTGACACGAGCCACGGTCACGGACACGCTTGTTGAGGGAGGAGAAACCATGCGATCGGATCGGATGAAAAAAGGGATTGAAAGAGCGCCTCATCGCTCTCTTTTTAAGGCTCTCGGATTAACGGACCGGGAAATCGAACAGCCCATGATTGGCATTGCCAACTCTGCAAATGAAGTCATTCCCGGGCATCTCCACTTACAGCAACTCTCTGATGCTGTGAAAGCGGGAATCCGCATGGCAGGAGGAACACCTCTCGAATTTAATACCATCGGCATCTGCGATGGGATCATCATGGGACATGATGGGATGAAATACTCGCTCAGCTCAAGGGAATTGATTGCGGATTCGGTTGAGTCGATGGCCATGGCTTACCCCTTTGATGGGCTTGTCCTTATCCCGAACTGTGACAAGATCATTCCAGGGATGTTAATGGCGGCCGCCCGGCTCAATATCCCCACGATCCTGATCAGCGGGGGTCCTATGTTAGCCGGTGAATTCCACGGAAAAGAGATCGATCTGGCCACGGTCTTCGAATCGGTCGGAAAGATCGAGACGGGTGAAATCGACGAAAGGGATCTGAAGGAGATCGAGGGATGCGCCTGCCCAGGAGTGGGTTCCTGTGCCGGAATGTTTACAGCCAATTCAATGAACTGCCTTTCAGAGGTCCTGGGGCTTGCCCTTCCCTATAATGGAACCATTCCAGCGGTCTTTGCGGATCGAATCCGGTTGGCAAAGGAGTCAGGGATTCAGATAATGGATTTGATTAAAAAAGACCTCAGGCCTTCAAAAATCCTGACGAAAAAGGCTTTTGAGAATGCCGTCACAGTCGATATGGCCTTCGGAGGGTCCACCAACACATCTCTTCACCTCCCCGCAATCGCTCATGAGGCCGGAATTCCCCTACCCCTGCAAACCTTCAACAGGATCAGCGACCGCACCCCGCACCTCTGCAACATGTCTCCTGGAGGCCCCTTTCATCTTCAAGACCTTCACCGTGCGGGCGGCATTCCAGCCCTCATGGCGGAGCTAAGTCGAAATAAATTGATTCACAAGGACGTGATGACCGTGACAGGGAAAATGGTTGGGGTAAACATAAAAGGGAAAAAACGTCTTCACTCCGATGTCATCCGCTCTCTTGAAAAACCTTATCATGCCAATGGAGGGCTGGTCGCCCTGTTTGGAAACCTGGCTCCTGAAGGTGCGGTGGTAAAACGGTCGGCTGTGGATGAATCTATGTTGAGGCATCAGGGGCCGGCAAGGGTCTTTGAGTCAGAAGAGGAAGCCTTGAAGGCTATCCTCTCTAAAAAAATCCGAAAAGGGGAAGTCATTGTCATCCGAAATGAGGGGCCCAAGGGCGGGCCTGGTTTCAGGGAGATGCTCGCTCCCACTTCCGCCATTGCTGGAGTCGGAATGGATAAGGAGGTTGCCCTCCTGACCGATGGTCGATTCTCAGGAGCAAGCCGCGGCGCAGCCGTCGGTCACATCTCTCCCGAGGCTGCGGAAGGGGGGGCCATTGCCATCGTTCGAAATGGAGATAGGATCGAGATCGATATCCCCGGGAAAAAACTGAACCTCCTCATCTCCGACGAAGAGCTGAAGAAGAGGCTTTCCCAGTGGAAGCCCCGGAAAAAAGAGCTGAAGGGTTATTTGAAAAGATATGCCAGGCTGGTCACTTCCGCTCACACCGGAGCTATATTTGAGTGATGTTGAGGAGTTCGGGAGATTGGGAGATAGGAAGGTGTAAGAATAAAGACTCCCCAATTCCCGATCTCCTCAACTCCCTATTTCTTTCGAAGAATTGGAACGGCATAGGGGCCTTCCCGGAGGAAGGCCATGGTCGGTTCGATTCCTTTTTCCCGGTATCGATGAATGGCAAAGAGGACCGCCTTCTGAACCATCTCCCGTGCCTTTTCAAGAGAGGGTTTGATCCTCTTGTTCTTCAAAAGATCGAGGCCGCAAACTCCGGGAAGAAGACAATAATTTTTTCTCTCAATCTCGAGAGAACAGTAGATCAATCCCTCCTCCCCCACTTTTCTTAAAACCTTTCCCCAGACCTCGGGCTCCCACTGGTCTTTGGTAAATTTCCACGCGGGAGTTCTCAGCAAATTGAGATATCCATCCGGCCCCTGTAATTTTAGCAGGTGAATCAGGCTTCTATATTCCGGAGACCCGATGGGTTCGATGTGGTCCCGGTTGTTGGCCGCAATGATAATGACGCCTCCCTTTTTCACCGCAGGAAGAGCCCCAACGCCTGCCTTTGCGGTCTGATAGTGATCCCTTCCCACATATCCGCTATGAGTGAGCACAATATCGAACTCTTCTTCAATAGGTATTTCTGCATAGTCCTTGATCATTTCAAACGCCTTCAGGTTTGCCTCTTCCATATCCCCCGTGAAGATTCGGATGAGTTGCAGATCCTTGTTCAGATTGACATTGATCACAAAATCAACCCCGACGGTCCGGGCAACCTCCAGCGCCTCCTCATGACAGGGATTCCCTTCGAGGACAAGGTTCGTCGCATTGGGATCTTCGAGATAGGCAGGACCATGAAATTTCTGTATCGTTTTCACATCAACCAGGCCGGGGCAGATCGACTTTCTTCCTCCGGAGATGCCAGTGAAGAAATGGCTTTCGACCAGTCCAGTGGCGATCTTGATATCCGCAAAGTAAAAGTCCTTATTGACATAGACATGCGTCCCTCTCCGGGTGGTTCCAATGCTCTCCAGAAGATCGTTCCGCTCGCAATCGTGATCAAGGATCGTATACTGTTCGACAACCTCCTTCCCATACATCTCCACTTTCTCTTCCTCGGTGCTCGCTCGATGCATTCCCGTTGCCACGATGATTTTGATATTCTCTTTTTTAATGCCTGAAGAATCCAACTGTCTCAGTAAAGGCGGAAGAATGCCGGCTTCTCCCTTATAAGGAACAGGCCGGGTGATATCGGAAACGGCAATGGTCACGTTCATCTTTTCCGCAGGCTTTCCCTTTTTCAGGATGATCTCTCTTAGAGGAGGACTGCCAAGGGGGTTGAGGAGAGCCTCCTCAATCGCTTCCCGTGGATTGGGCAAAACAGGCACCTCCTTCATCGTCAGTTCCACGCAGTGACGGGGAACGAGGATTTTCAAGACAGTCCGGCCAAATTCAACATCCACTGTGTTCCAATCCTTCGTGTCGATTTTATTCATCTCTTTCTTGAAATCAGGTCTCATCGTCCCTTTCCTTCCAGGCAGTTCAAGATGGTTGTGGGTTATCTCCGCATCCCTTCCAGTTTCTATAAACCTATTTAATATACCAACCTCCCCATGTCAAAACATAAAAACCTGTTGACCTTTCTGTTACTCTGAAATATATTACCGAACAACCTATAGGAGCAAGCCAATGACTTTCGGCCATTGACTCATCTCAGGAGGGAGGAAAAAAATTAGAAACGCAACCATATTGATTATCCTCACCTGTTCAACTCTCTTTCCCTGCTCCTTTTCAGCAGCCCAGACCAGTCCAGCTGGAAAACATCAAACGTTTTTCCTCTATTTTGAGAATGATATTTTTTCCGGGACCGACAGGCACTACACGAATGCCACCCGGCTCACATGGCTCTCATCGGATCTAACGGAGTACGGTGAAGATACCCGTCTTCCCCGCTGGGGGCTGCCTCTCCTTCGAAAACTTCCTTTGATCAATCGGCCCGGTTTCCAGCGCAATGTCGGTCTGTCTTTGGGACAGAACATCTATACTCCCGAAGATATTTTAAGAAGGGATCTGATCAAAGACGACCGTCCTTATGCGGGATGGACCTATCTCTCCCTAACGTTTCATGTCAAAAACGTTGCTCAGATGGATGTTTTCGAAGTGACCCTTGGAATCGTCGGACCATCATCGTTGGCGGATAAAACGCAGAAAATCATCCATCGGTGGGTTGACACCAACGATCCGAAAGGATGGGACCATCAGCTCAGGAATGAAGTGGGCCTCACCCTGGGCTGGCAACGCAACTGGCGGCTTTTCAGCGCGGGTATGGGCAGCGGTTTTGGGTTCGATTTCATTCCCCACATCGGCGTGTTTGCCGGCAATGTGGCGACCTTTGCCAACATTGGTGGCGAGATCCGCATCGGCTACAATCTCCCTTTCGACTTTGGCACCTCTTTCATCCGGTCAGGAAGCGGCATCGAAGCTCCCCTGGACAACATGGACCCCAGGCTTCGTCATCGCGAAAACTTTGGAATCCATCTCTTCATTGACGTGGATGGCCGGGCAGTGGCACGGAACATCTTCCTGGACGGGAATACCTGGAAAGAAAGCCACAGCGTCGATAGAAAACGGTTGGTCGCTGATATGGCCGCAGGCATCGCAATTTTATACAAACGTCTGAAGATCAGCTATGCCCATGTTTATCGGACGAAGGAATTTGGCGGACAGGATAAGGCCCAGTCGTTCGGCTCCGTCACGTTGGCCATTACTTTTTGATCCACCTCCGGAGCTTTTCAAAACCAAGATTCAAGCCTCTCTTTTAGATGAAGTCAATGCCTGAATAGGCCAGGACTTCATTTTAGCCCAAGTTTAAATATTGAACCTTAAGAACAAAGGCTTGTTATCCCCTAATCGATCCGGTCATGTGCGGCTCACCGCTTTCGGCGTTTCGAGCCTCGAACCGCACGGTTCGCGTGTCGCTTCCAAGCACCCGCTCGTCTAACAGCCTGATCTCGATCTCTCCTGGGAGGAAGATCGGTCGTTTGAACGAGGCGTCCACTTCAATCGGTAGGGAGAAGTCCTGTTCTGCTTCGATTGCAGCGAGCGTTCGGGCAAATGTCCACATTCCATGAGCGATGGCCCGTCTATACCCGAGTAGGCGTGCCGTCACGGCATAGAGGTGGTGCGGGTTCCAGTCGCCCGATGCCCTGGCGTAGCGCCGACCCGTATCCTCCGGCACACGGACTAACAGGGATTTGAAGGGTTCCTCCTCGGGAATCCAGGGAGTTGACTTGTCGCCTTTACGCCCGCGTCCAGACCGGGCCTGTTTGTTGCGCGTCAGGAGTGTCGTCGTGCCGCTCCACGCTTGCGCTCCTGCCACGACCGCGCCCAGTCCAAAGTCAACCTCGAACCCGCGGTCCGTCTCGCGGATCTCTACGAGCCGACAGGATAGATCCAGCGTAGCGCCTGGATCAATCGGATGCAGTAGCACAATTTGCTGTCGTATGTGGATGAGGCCAAACGGACTGAACGGGAAGGCATCCGAGAGCACTGCCTCTGCCATCGGTCCAAGGAAGAGGCACTCAGGATAGGCCGGTGGTACTGAAAGTCCATGGTTTGGGTTTCCGCAGACGTCCCAAAACTGTGCAAGCCGGACAGAATCGATCCGCGTGCCAGGCTGCGACACCTCGATCGGCGCCAGCGCCCGGCTGCATTCCTGCGGGAGTACACCTTGCGAACGTACCTGCATCCGCCGTAGCGCGCGAAGGTAGATCGCTGCAGTGCCGGGACTTCGGACAATCGTGATGCGCCGCGGCTCTCCAGGCATCTCTATGCGATGTGCCGGCGTGCTGGACTTTGCCCTTTGCTTCGTTCCTACGCCGCGTCCCAGCCTCTTCTGGAGCAAACCGGGAGCTAATCGGCTTAATCCAACGGCTACCTTCCCATATATAGAAAGCACCACCTCACGTCGTCGGCAGTAGGACGCGTTCACGATCGCCTTTGCCGCCTGGTCCGCCTTCCACACCAGCCATTTGGGGCGAGGGTCTTTGCGATCCTTGTGCAACCGTCCGTCGTTGTCAACACGGACGATTTCGGTCTCAACGTATCCAGGGTGCACTGTCGTGCAGCTCACTCCGCTCCCTCTCAGCTCCATTGAGAGTGCCTCTCCGATCGCTCGGACGGCCGCCTTGGATGACGAATAGATACCCCCCTTCGGTGGGGCAACGAACGCCGCAACGCTGCCGATCAGCACGATCCGTCCATGTGTCTTATGAAGCTCCGGCAGTACCGCACGCACCGTGCCAACGAGTCCGAAGACGTTGACGTCGAACTGCCGCCGCCAGTAGGCAATGTCCAGATCCTCGATCCTGCCCATTACGGAATAACCTGCGTTAGCGACCACGACATCAATCGATCCCCAGGTATCAATCACCCTTTGCACTGCCGCGCCGATCGACGCCTCATCCAATACGTCGCAGGGTGCTGCGAGAGCCCGGGCTCCGATTGCATCAATCGCCGCGACAGTCTCTGCGAGTTTATCAACGCGGCGCCCTGAGACCGCCACCGAAGCGCCCTCACGTGCGAATTCCAAAGCCACGGCACGGCCGATGCCGCTACCGCCACCAGTAACCCAGATGACGCGGTCCACGAACTTACCCATAGAGTCACTCCCCCTGCTGCCGCCGCATACGCATTAATACATACAGCCAATCGCAATCACGGAATTTGACCTATTCAATTTAAGAAAATATACCAAAAACTGAATCTCCGGACAATAGCTCTTTTCTTCAGAAACTTTCGTTTGACCAATTTCCATAAAATAGGTATATTTCAATCCACAACCCATAAGAACGACAGACAAAGTCAAAGATGAAGATTTGACCCCAAAGTTTCCATGAATTTTCAATTTGATGAGAAGAAATTGAAGTCTTTTCAGCGGATTTTGAACAATCGCGTGCTTTTCAAGATGGCGCTGCTTTTCCAGGTGCCTTTGGACTTCCTGACAGGAATGAGACTCAAAGAACTAAATGAAGAATCGTGTCAAGTCTCCGTTCCTTATCGATGGCTTAACAAGAATCCTTTCAAGTCGACGTTCTGGGCAGTTTTAGGTATGGCGGCGGAGCTGAGCACCGGCGCATTGGTGTTGATGTACACTTATAAGCTCGACCCTTCGGTTGCCATCATTGTGGGTGATTGTTCCGGAGAGTTCATCGCCAAAGCCATCGACCTTACGACGTTTGTCTGTAATGACGGAAAGCGTATTGCTGAAACGGTAGAGAAAGCGATAAAAACGGGGGAACCTCAGGAGGTTTTGTGCAAAACAATTGGATATTCAAAGGCAGGAGAGGAGGTTGCCCGTTTTACGTTTACCTGGAAGATGAAGAGGAGGGGAGGCAGATGACGCGATTGGAGATGCAGGAAAAGGCAATGGATCTCTTCTTGAAAGGCTTTCATTGAAGCCAGGTTGTCCTTGCGGTCGCACAGGAAAAACTCGGAAAAAAGAATGACGATCTGATCAAGGCTCTGGACCCCTTTGGTGGGGGATTGGGTGGCCACGGGGAAGTCTGCGGCGCTGTCATAGGGGGTCTTGCAGCCATCGGATTGCTTTTTGGACGGGACAAAGTCGGGGGACAGGCCGACATGAAAATGTGGATCTATTCCCGGGAATTCTTGAAACGTTTTGAAAAAGAAATCGCCGGGGGCAGCATCCTCTGCCGCGACATCGTTCAAGTGAACTGGGCTGACCCGGCTCAGGTGAAGGAGTACTATCAAGGAGAAAAACTGATCAAATGCAAAACCCTGGTAGGCAAGGCAGCCGGACTCATTGGGGAACTCATAGAACGTGCGAAGGCTTGACTTTAAAAAAAAGGGGCCCACTGGCTCCCTCTTTTTTTTGAGTTATTTAGATACGGCACCTTATTTTGATTTTAGCTCCTTCAGTTTCGCGGTCAGGGCAGGTACGATTTCCTTATAATCTCCGACGATGCCGAAGTGGGCTACGCTGAAGATATTGGCATCCTTATCCTTATTGATGGCCACAATATATTTTGATCCCAAATGGCCGGAGATATGCGACATGGCGCCTGAGAGAGCTACGGCAATGTATAGTTTAGGGCTGACCACTTTTCCGCTCTGGCCGATCTGAAGCGACACTGACGCCCATCCCTCGTCACAGGCAGGCCTCGTAGCACCCACAGCGCCACCCAGAGCGAGAGCGAGTTCCTTGATCATCCCCCAATTTTGAGCGCTGCCTATGCCACGGCCACCGCTCACAACAACCTCAGCATCTTCCAACTTGACCCCTTCTGTCTCCTCTTTTATCCGCTCGACAACTTTGACTTTAAGCGCCGAAGGGTCAATCTTGCCCTCCACAGGAATAACCTTGCCTTGCCGCGAGTCATTGCGCTCTGCTGGTGGCATTGTTTTCAGTCTTACAGTAGCCATCTGAGGCCGGGCAACCTTTGATACGATTGTTGCCTGAGCGTTACCTCCAAAGACAGGCCTCGTCGAGACCAGTAGCTTGGTAGCCGGGTCAACGGATAACGCCAGGCAATCCATAGCGAGTCCCCCCCCCAAGCGCCCATTGAGGCGTGGAGCCAAATCACAGCCGACATCCGTATAGCCAAGAAGCATAATGGAAGGAAGCGCTTTCCGGCATAATTCCGCGGCTACCTGAGTGTAGGCCTCGGAGTTATACTGATCCAGGAGAGTGTCTTCGGCAACATAGACATGGTCAGCCCCATAGGCGATTCCCTCCTGACCCAGGCCACCTGCTTTGCTACCCATCAATAGGATACTTAGCTCCTCGCCTAATTCATTGGCGAGCTTTCTTCCGGCTCCAAGCAGTTCTATCGTTATTGGCGCCAATTTCCCCTCGGTGATCTCTCCAACAACTAAAACACCTTTATGAGTATCCATGGAATATCCTCCGTCTCTTGATTACAGAGATTTCAAAAAATGATTACACAGATTTTTCTTTCGCAGCTTCTCTAAGATGATTAACCCCACCTCGCCTCCCCTTAAATTAAGGGGAGGAAGGTAGGGGTTATTTCGCTGTAATCGCATTATATCAGCTTACTAATCTTTAAGGCCAGGTTGGCGGCCGCTTCGCCGGGAGTCCCTCCAGCGATGATCTCGCACTCGGTCTTTCGGGTAGGCACAGAGAGGCCGGTCACCTCGGTATGGGCTTTTGCCTTGTCCAACTGCGAGGGCTCTGCCCCGATATCCTTCGCCTTCCAGATCGGAATCTGCTTTTTTCGAGCCATCATGAGGCCCATTCCACCGGGAAGACGAGGCAGACCAATCTCACTGCTGACGGTCACCAGGCTTGGCATAGGAGCTTCCAATACTTCATAGCCATCGCTCACCATCCTCTTCACCTTAAGCTTCTTGTCCACTGCCTCGATAGCACAGGCGAGGGTCACGACAGGGAGGCCAAGTATTTCGGCCAGAATGGAGCCAACCTGACCAGCGCCCCAGTCAGCGGCCTGTCGGCCACAGAGAATCAGGTCATACCCGCCAATTTTCTGGATCGCTTTCGACAAGACATAAGCCGTACCAAAGCTATCCAGGTTTTCGAAGGCCGGATCCTGGAGAACAAATCCATCGTCTGCCCCCATCGATATGGCATGCTTTATCACGTCAGCAGCTTTGGCTGACCCCATGCTGATCACTGTTATTTTTCCTTTGTGCTTGTCTTTGAGCCGGCATGCTGCCTCAACGGCCCGTTCATCATACACGCTGATCACAGGCGGCACTCCGGCCGGAGGAATCACCTGTTTCGCCTCGGGGTCAATCTTGAATTTGGCCGGTGGTATCTCAGGGTCAAGCACTTGTTTAACACAGACGATCGTATTCATAGGACTCACTCCTCTCCTAATTATTAACAGTCTTATAATAATAACGACATTGTTTTATAAAATCCCTCCTCACCTCCCTTTTCCAAAGGGAGGGAAAATACCTCTCTTTGGAAAAGAGGGGCAAGGGGAGATTTTGTGGAACATTTCTATTCAATTTTGAGAATCTTATTAAAACTGCTTCATTGCTGCTTCAACGAGTTCAACAAGGTCTCTTGCTTTCAGCGATTCCTTGATACCTTTATGATCGATGGCATCCTCAAACATCTGTAAACAATAGGGGCAGGCGGCCACGACCGTGTCAACCCCGGTCTTGATAACGTCTTCGATACGCATTTGATTAATCTTTGTTGTGCCGGGCTGTTCTTCTATCCACATCAGTCCCCCGCCGCCGCCGCAACAAAAGCCCGTGTCTCGCGAGCGCTCCATTTCTTCAAGCTTTGCCCTGGGGATAGCCTGCAGGATCCGGCGAGGCTCCGAATAGACGCTGTTATAACGGCCTAAATAGCAGGGGTCATGATAGGTGAGTTTGGAATTCAATTCGTTGGTCAGCTTCAATTTCCCCTGGCTGATCAAATCGGCAATCAGCTCGGTATAGTGAACCACCTTGAAATCGCCGCCGTACCGGGGGTATTCATGCTTAATGGTATTATAGCAGTGGGGACAGGTGGTGATGATCTCTTTAATGTTGTAGCTTTTAAAAAGTTCAATATTTTGCTCTGCCATCATCTGGAACTGAAACTCATACCCTGCCCTTCGTGCCGGATCACCGCAGCAGGTCTCGGCATCGCCCAATACCGCGAAATCGACACCCCCTGCTTTCAGCACCCTCGTCATGGATAAAGTGGCCTTGACATTACGCTCAACAAGGGCGCCGGTGCAACCTACCCAGAATAAGGTATCAGCGTTATCACCCTCAGCCAATATTTTCAGTTCCAGATCACTGGTCCAGTCGCCCCTCAACCTCATCGACTGGACTCCGGCCCATGGGTGTCCTCTCTGTTGCATATTTCTAAGCATCAACTGGGCGCTTTCCGGCATCTTACTTTGCGCCATCACCAGATTTCGCCTGAGGTCGATGATCTTGCGGATATGTTCGATATTGACAGGGCATACCTCCTGGCAGGCGCCGCAGGTGGTGCAGGCCCAGATCTCCTCCTCGGTGACCACATCCCCGATCATCGTCTTGCCTGGTGCCTCGGCCTGGCTTCCCGGAGAGGCATCCGTCTTATTGGCAAGCAATCCAGGGCCCGTCTCGAGCAGATGCTCTTTCAAATGATGAATAACCTCTCTGGGCGAGAGGGACTTGCCGGTCAGTTGGGCCGGACAATTAACATGGCACCGACCACACTCAGCGCAGGCATAAAAATCAAGTAAGTCCTTCCATGTAAAATCCTGAATCTTCGATGCTCCAAAGGTTGCCGACCCCTCAGGAGCTTCAAGAGCTTCAAGAGGAATAGGCTCAAGCGCCACTTTGGGTCCAAGTGGTTTAAAGAAGGCATTGACGAGGGAAGCAAGAATATGCAGATGCTTGGAGCGTGGGATATAGACCATAAAGCTGAGGATCACGAGATAATGCAGCCACCATACCCATCGGTAGCCCGCCTCCAGTGTGCCCTGTGAAATTCCGGTCCCGCTAAGGAAACCCGCGAGAGCTGCTCCAAGGGGTGGCCAGGAGGCGTGAACCCCACGTGCGGCATGATCAAAACCTACGCCTAAAACATGAAGCGCCATCAGCGAAAAAACCATTATCAAAATGATGCCGGCTTCAGCCGTTGGCTCCAGTCTCGGCGGTCTGATGATATAACGCCTGACAGCTGCCAAGATTAACGTCAGGGTGACCAGCACTGCAGCAATATCCAGAATGGAAAAATAGACGGTCTCAAAGGGGGTGCGCTCAATCAGTGAAGAAAGTCCAAACCCTCCGGCCAGACCGATAAAGATGATGTAACTGATGAAGAAGAGGCTGAAGGACCAGAATAAGAGAGCATGTGCGAGTCCGGCCAGGTCCTTTCGGGTGACGGTTTTCAGGGTGCACCATTGAGGGACGACCTCGACCAGCATGTTCTTGATTCTTTGACCTATCTGGTCGAAACGATTCTCCTGCTTCCCCAGACGCATGAGGCGGTAGAGGAGATAAAACCTCTGTAAAAATAGACCGAAGGCAACGGCGAACAAGACCCAGAAAATGACATAGCCCGGTATGGACCAATAGGTTGCGCTAACCGGCGACACGATAACCTCCTTTATTTTTCTTTGCCCTTTCTGACGATCGTTCTTTTTTCTTCAGGAATGGGAGGCGGAACAGGTTCGCCAGAAATCTTTGTCACTGCACCAAATTTAGTGGGACAAACTTCAAAGCAAGTTCCGCATTTGATACATTTCTCCTGATCAATAATATGGATCAGGTTCTTCCCGCTTAAAATCGCATCCACGGGGCATCGTTTGGCGCAGGTCATACAGGCTTGACACTTTTCCGGATCGATATAATACGACGGTAATTCACGGAATAACGTCTCTATCTCTTCTCTGCCGAAAAGCTTATTCCATTCTTCAGGATCTTTAAGGCGTGATGATAACTTATCTCTTGTTACGATCTTGATATATGGGATTAACTTCCTAATTTCATTTAGTTTGGATTTTAATTCATTTTCGTCTAACCCTTCGCTTTTTCCAATGGGTCCTATCGCCCTGACCTTTTTGATAAAGTCGTTTACAGTCTCTGCAAAACGGCTTCCTTCAGCGGAAGACATAAACTCAATCCTTAATCTTTCCGGATTCAGTCCTATGTGTTCCATTATTTTTTTACCTAAAAGCACCATGTTCAGGGCATGGTAATTTCCATTCGTAATATATTTGCATTCATCAAGGCGGCAGCCAGCGATATACACTCCATCCATTCTGTTTTGGAAAGACCGGAGTATAAACGCAAGGTCCACCCTACCCGTACACATGACGCGTACCAGTCTTATTTCATTCGAATATTGCAGTCTGGAAACTCCAGCCAGGTCAGCAGCGCCGTATCCTCACCAATTGCATACGAAGCTGATGATCCTCGGCTTAAACTTAATGGCTGCGCTCATTCGTTCTCACTCCAATCAGAATCGTCATTCCGGCGAAAGCCGGAATCCAGTACTTTGAGATGGTTCCCGACTTTCGTCGGGACGACGTCTGGATGCCGGATCAAGTCCGGCATGACGGAAAAGGCTCTTTGTGGATAGACACTTATTTGTAGACGTCTATACGTCTCCAACCGCCGCATCGATTTGGGCGATCAGCTGTTCATCGTCATAATGTTTCAATTGAATCGCCCCGGTCGGGCATTTTGCATTACAGAGACCATCTCCTTTGCAGAGAATGGGATTAATCTTCACCTTTTCCCCCTGTCGTGTCTCATAAAGCTCTAAAGCCCCATAGGTGCACGCCTCAACGCAAGCCCCGCATCCCATACACTTCTTCTCAATCACCTCGCAAACAGAGCCGGAGGCGATGACCGTATCATGCGCGAGAAGCGTTAAGGCCCGGCCTGCCGCTCCATAAGCCTGGCTGATCGCTTCGGAGATCAGTTTGGGATAGTGAGCGATCCCGCAAAGATAAACCCCGTCTGTGCCAAATTCAACGGGTCTTAATTTGACATGGGCTTCCTGGAAGAAACCATCCGCACCCAAAGGCACCTTGAACAATTTGGATATTTCCTTGCTTCCTGCGGGGGGAATCGTGGCGGCAGCCAAGGAAATAATATCCGCATCGATTTCAAGCTTGTTTCCCAAAATATAATCCGTCGCGGTAACCTTTAAAACGGGCCGTCCCTCCTCCGACTCACCCGCTTCCACATGAGGTTTATCTTCCGGTTCATAGCGGATAAACTTTACCTCTTTATCCGCTGCTTCCCTGTAATAATCCTCGCTAAACCCATACGTTCTCATATCCCGGAAGAGAATATAGATATCCATTTTGGGGTTGATCTCTTTCAGTTTCAATGCGTTCTTGATAGACTCACTGCAACAGATTCGGCTGCAGTAATTTCTCTCTTCATTTCTGCAGCCAACGCATTGGATCATCACGAGGCTCTCTGCCCTAACGACCTTTTCAGTTCCCTGATGGATCTGCTCCTCCAACTCAAGGTGGGTCATGACTCTGTCGTCTTCTCCATAAAGGTATTCGGCAGGTTGATGGACCTCAGCCCCTACTGCAATGACGGCTGCGCCATGCTTTATCTCTGTCACTCCTCTTTCGGACTTCACCCTGGTTACAAAATTTCCAACATAACCGGTGGCCTCCGTGATGCTCGCATTCGTATAAACATGGACCAAGGGGTGTTGATACACCCTTTTTATAAGATCACGCAAATAGGCCTGAACATCCAGTCCTTCCAGGGTAGAATGAATCTTTTGCGCTATTCCTCCAAGGTCTGCTTCCTTTTCCACCAGATGAACCTCATGCCCCTGATTGGCGATGGAGAGAGCGCAGTTCATGCCGGCGATGCCTCCGCCCACCACGAGCGCCGCCTTGTTCACTGGCAGATCAAAATCCTGTAACGGCTCCAAAAGGCATGCTCGTGCCAACGACATCCGGACGATTTCCTTTGACTTCTGGGTGGACTCTTCCTTTTCTTTTGAATGAACCCAGGAGCAATGTTCCCTGATATTGGCCATGTCGAAGAAGTATTGATTAATCCCTCCTTCTCGAAGCGAATACCGGAAAGTAGGCTCATGTGTTTTGGGGGTACAGGCGGCGACCACCACGCGATTGAGCCCTTTTTCCCTGATCACGTCCATGATTTGATTGGTTGATTCCGTCGAACATGAGAAGAGCTGTTCTTGAGCATGAACCACATGAGGTAAATTTAAGCTGTAGTCAACGACAGAAGGGACATTGACGACTCTTCCAATGTTGGCTCCGCAATGACACACAAAGACACCGACTTTGGGCTCTTCCTGCGAGACATCTCTTTCGGGTGGATAGACCCTTTCTGTAGTTAGCTTCCCTCGCCGGTAGTCAAGAAGTTCACCACATTTGGAACTTGCACTGTTTGCGGTAAAAACCGACTCGGGAATATCCACCGGCCCATGGAAGGCTCCGCTTACAAAAATTCCCGGACGAGTGGTTTCCATTGGATTGAAAGGAATTGCTTTACAGAATCCGTGAGAATTGAGCTCGATATGGAACTGATCTGCTAAGCCCTTCGCATCAGCAGTGGGGATCAATCCAACGGACAAGACCACCATATCGAATTCTTCGTCTTTCACGCCATCGTCGGGAGTTGCATACCGCAGGGTGACATTCCTGGTTTCCGGGTCCTCTTTAACGATGGAGGTGTAGCTTCTGATAAACCGAATCCCGGGAAGTTTCTCTGTCCTCTGGTAGAATCGCTCAAAATCCTTCCCGTAGGATCGAATATCGTTATGGAAGATCGTGCACTCTGCTTCTGCGTTATGGTCTTTTGTTAAAATCACCTGTTTCTGTGTGTAGGTGCAGCATACAGCTGAACAATAGCTCTGACCGCCCGGGATAACCTGTCTGGAACCGACGCATTGAATCCAGGCGATCTTATGGGGATGTTTCAGGTCCGAGGTGCGCCTGATCTCACCTTCGTATGGCCCTGTGGAGCTTAACAGCCTCTCATAGTCCATGCTGGTGAGGACGTTAGCCATCTTTCCGTAGCCATATTCATCCCTCACCCTGGGGTCAAATGGCTCAAAGCCCGGAGCGAAAATAACCGCCGCCACCTTTATCTCTACCTTCTCCGGCGTCTGTGTAAAATCGATGGCCTTTTTCTCGCATACGGCTTCACAGATGCGGCATTTCTTCTCTTTCAGGTAAAGGCAGCTTTCATCGATATAGGTGATCAGGGGGATGGCTTGAGCAAAGTAGATATGGATCGCCTTATTCTTCGATATCTCCTGATTAAATTGGTCCGGATATTTGACCGGGCAGTACTCGACACAGGTCGTGCAACCCGTGCATTTACTCTCGATGACATACCGGGGCTTTTTGAGCAGGGTTACCCTGAAGTCTCCTTTTTCCCCTTCTACACGGTCAACTTCCGTATAGCTCAGGACCTCAATGTTGGGATGCCGGCCGACCTCGACCAGTTTGGGCGAGAGTATTCAGATGGAGCACTCATTGGTCGGAAAGGTCTTGTCAAGCTGCGCCATCTTCCCGCCAATGGAGGGGCTTTTATCAATGAGGTAAACTTTAAAACCCGCATTGCCAAGATCGAGTGCGGCTTGAACGCCACTGATTCCACCACCGACAACCATCACATCGCCGAAATTTCCTGCGGAGAGAGTTTTACAAATCTCCTCAATCTGTTCTTTTTCCACTTCTCTATGACCTCATAAAAGAGATTTCACAAAGATTTCTGGACTCTTTCAGAAATCTCCTAAATCACTTCCTGGAGAATCTCCGTGATGTCCTTAATCTGGATGGCCTCGCTATCCTTCACGGTTAACCTGCTATCCTCAAATTGGCTGATGCAATATGGGCAGGACGTGAC
>Ga0208244_100627_pt1 | contig 29951 bp, 30 predicted proteins | sample SubbioCR12Aug_5A_FD_184828 | JGI IMG/M metagenome (GOLD analysis project Ga0208244, IMG submission 184828) | Serpentinite rock and fluid subsurface biosphere microbial communities from McLaughlin Reserve, California, USA - CR12Aug_5A (SPAdes) | ecosystem: Environmental > Terrestrial > Deep...
AAGTCTTTTACAATCTCTCGCTTAAGATCTACTGAAAACAGTCTTCGTTTTCTGATTCTAACTAAATTTACTTTCATATAAGTTGACATTTTGTGGTCAACCTATTTCAGGGACGGACAGATGATCGTGAATCGTAATTCGTAACTCGTGATTCGTTCTGGATTGACATAAAAGATAAATGAGAACGCATAAAGACTTGGATGTTTGGAAGGTTTCTATGGAATTTGTTACTGAGATTTACAAAATAACAAATGATTTTCCAAAGGATGAACTTTTTGGACTAACAAGCCAAATTCGGCGGGCAGCAGTTTCTATCCCTGCAAATATTTCAGAAGGCTCAGCGCGCCAAACATCTAAAGAATTTAACCAGTTTCTCCATATTGCATTGGGCAGCGCTTCGGAATTACATACCCTCATTACGATTGCTTATAATTTAGGATATATTAAAGAGATAGTAGCAATAGAGGACAAATTGAGCCGAATTTCAAAAATGCTTTCAGGTCTTATAAAATCAATATATAAATAAACTGTACAAGAGAGTTCCTGTATAGGAAAAAAATATTAATGTTCAACATGACCTCTAACCAATCACGAATCACGAATCACGAATCACGCTTAAAAATAGGTATTACCGGCCAAACAGGTTTTGTTGGAACTCATCTTTTCAATACATTACGTTTACATCCTGATAAATTTGAACGAATTCCATTTAAAGATGAATATTTCCAGAATGAAAAGGATTTGCAAGATTTTGTAGGTTCCTGCGATGTTATAGTGCATCTGGCAGCAATGAATAGACACAACGACCCCGAAGTAATTTACAATACCAACATCGGTCTGGTCAAACAACTCATCGCCGCCTGTGAAGCCACCAACTCAACTCCACATATACTTTTTTCATCATCAACCCAGGAAGAACGCGACAACCTCTACGGCAAATCAAAAAAGGAAGGTCGTCAGCTGCTGGAACAATGGGCACTTAAAAACAACGCCCAATTCACCGGACTCATCATCCCCAACGTCTTTGGCCCCTTCGGACATCCTTACTACAACTCCGTGGTTGCCACTTTCTGTCACCAACTTACCCATAACGAAACCCCCAAAATCGAGATCGATGGCGAAATCAAACTCATCTATGTGGGAGAATTGGTTGATATCATTATTAAAAAGATTATAAGAACACAGATAACGCAGATTGAACAGATAAACACAGATAAAATCAGTGTAAATCAGCTAAATCAGTGTCATCCGTGTTCCATTGATCACTCATCAACCATCAAAGTCTCCGATCTACTCACCAAACTCACACAGTATAGAAACAACTACTTCGAAAAGGGCGAAATACCAAATCTCGACACCCCTTTCGACCGCAACCTCTGGAACACCTTCCTCTGCTACCTCGACCACGAAAGCTTCTTCCCTTACCACCTCAAACTCAACACCGACAGCAGAGGCAGCTTCGTCGAAACCGTCAAACTCAACAGCGGCGGACAGGTCAGCTTCTCAACAACAGTCCCCGGCATCACACGCGGCAACCACTACCACACCCGCAAAGCCGAACGCTTCACAGTGATCAAAGGCAAAGCCACCATTGAGCTGCGCCGTATAGGAACAGATAAAGTAATGACCTTCGAACTCGATGGCACACAACCCAGCTTCGTTGACATGCCCATCTGGCACACCCACAACATCACCAATGTTGGAGACGAAGAACTTTATACCATATTCTGGATCAACGAACATTTTAATCCTGAAGATACAGATACATATTTCGAGAAAGTTTGAATAGAACACAGATGACGCAGATTTGGCGGATTTGCACAGATAAGAAAATCCGCGACAATCTGTTTAATCTGTGTCACCGTGTCTCGGCCTTAGACGAGATCAGCGTTCCATAAAAACAATAAATCCGCATTCCAAAAAGAATAGAACACAGATCAAACAGATAAAAAACAGTGAATATCCAATAACCGAAGGTTATCAATAAAACAAATCCGCGTAAATCTGTCTAATCTGTGTCATCAGCGTTCCATTAACAAAACATATGAAAAGATTAAAAGTATTAACTGTAGTCGGTACAAGACCTGAAATCATCCGCCTCTCACGCGTAATGGCCAAGCTGGATGAATCCGAAGCCATCGAACACATCACCGTCCACACGGGACAAAACTACGACTACGAACTGAACGAAATATTCTACGAAGACCTCGGCATCCGCAAACCAGATTACTTCCTCAACGCCGCCGGAGCAACCGCCACCGCTACCATTGGCCAGATCCTTATCAATATCGACCCCATATTAGAGGAAGTCAAACCAGATGCATTTTTAGTGTTGGGCGATACAAACAGTTGTTTATGTGCCATCCCCGCCAAGAAGCGCCACATCCCTATTTTCCACATGGAAGCCGGCAACCGTTGCTTCGACCAGCGCGTCCCCGAAGAAACAAACCGCAAAATCGTTGACCACATCTCCGACATCAACCTTACCTACAGCAGCATCGCCCGCGAATACCTGCTTCGTGAAGGTATGTCTGCCGACCGCATCATCAAAACCGGCAGCCCTATGTTTGAGGTGTTGAACCACTATAATCCCAAAATACAAGCCTCCGATGTCCTCACACGCCTTGGCCTGGAAAAGGAAAAATACTTTGTCGTCTCCGCCCACCGCGAAGAAAACATCAACAGTGAAAAGAACTTCAAAGGATTGATAGATTCATTGAATCTTATCGCTGAAAAGTATGGTTATCCCATCATCGTCTCCACACACCCCCGCACCCGCAAAAAACTCGAACAAGTCACGAATCACGAATCACGAATCACGAATCACGAACATAAAATCAACCCCTTAATACACTTCCTCAAACCCCTCGGCTTCTCCGACTACAACGCACTACAAATAAACGCCTACGCCGTCCTCTCCGACTCCGGCACCATCTCCGAAGAATCCTCCATCATGAACTTCCGCGCCCTCAACATCCGCGAAGCCCACGAACGCCCCGAAGCCATGGAAGAAGCCTCTGTGATGATGGTGGGTTTGAATCCGGAGCGTATTCTACAAGGTCTCATCCAACTGCAATACCAACAAACCGGCGAACGCCCCACAGATCACAGAACTTGTCCGTCCACTGACGGATCACAGATCACAGATCACGCTTCACCCATCACGCAATTCTGGCCAGTTGGGGATTACAGCATGCCAAACGTAAGTGATAAGGTGGTTAGAATTATCCTGGGATACACCGACTATGTAAAACGAACTGTATGGGGTGAAATATCCAACTAAAGCAAAAGCCGCTACAGACATGTTCGTTAATTTTTGGTTAGGCAATGATTGTGTAATCGATTTCAAAAGATTATTATGAGTGAATTATTGAATCACATAAGCAAAAAAACGGATTAAATGTATCTTGTTTACGACATCCATAATAATCGAAGATTAATAACACTGATGATTCTATTTATAAAGTGAATATTTTTAAGCATGCTAAAAATCTAACAGGATTCGGACAAGGTCACGAACGATCAAATCGTGCCAAGAAAAATATCCTGGGAGGTTTGCTTATTCGAGGGTTGAATATTGGTTTAGGGCTACTCATTGTACCAATAACTATTAACTACCTCAACCCCACTAAATATGGGATTTATATAACGCTTACTTCATTAGTTGCATGGTTTGGTTTTTTTGACATTGGCTTTGGTAATGGTTTGCGCAATAGGTTTGCAGAAGCTATTGCAAAAGGTGAGCATAAGTTGGCCAAAACTTATGTTAGCACCACCTACGCTCTGCTTATAATAATCATTTCGATATTTCTTATTGTTTTTTATTTCTTGAACTTTTTTATTAATTGGTTAAGCATTTTAAATGCCAGTGATGATCAAGCCTTAGGAAAAGAACTACATTATTTAGCTATTGTCGTTTTCACCTCATTTGGAATGACTTTCGTCTTAAATCTGATTACGGTTATTTTAAACGCTGACCAGCGTGGTGCCTTGAGTTCTGTTTTTGATCTCATAGGGAAATCATTATCATTACTTTTTATTTACATTTTAACTCAAACAACCGATAGTTCGTTACTGTCTCTGGGTCTCGTATATAGCGGAATCTCACCATTAGTGTTGGCTGTTGCATCTTTTTGGTTTTTTAATGGCCGTTACCGTATCTACCGACCAAGTTTAACTTTAGTTGATTTTAGCAAAGCAAAGGATTTGTTTTCTATCGGTGCGAAATTCTTCTTTATTCAGATTGCCGGAATTCTTTTGTATCAGACAAATAATATGATAATCAGTCAGCTATTTGGACCGGCTATGGTTACACCCTATAGTGTTTCCTTCAAATATTTCAGTGTACTGATGATGGGTTGGATGATAATAATTGGACCTTTTTGGAGTGCTATAACTGAAGCATGGACTAAAAAGGACATAATCTGGATCAAAAACATTATGAATAAGCTTATGTTTGGTTGGGGTATACTGTTGTTCATTGGCTTTGCAATGTTAATCGCATCTGACAGGGTGTTTAAGTTTTGGATCAATAAAGATTTTACAGTTCCCATTTGGGTATCAATCCTCACTTTAAGTTGGGTATTATTAAACACCTGGAACGGTATTTTCAGTCACTTTTTGAATGGGGTTGGTATAATAAAGTTGCAGCTATACTTAGGTCTAACCGTTGCCTTTTTAAACATTCCTCTCGCGCTTTTACTTGGAAAATCAATTGGGATTGAAGGCGTTTTATTAGCGAATGTCGCACTAGCATTACTTCAATCTTTTATTTTTCCCCTACAGTATTTGAAAATTATCGAAAATAAAGCTTCTGGAATATGGTACAAATAAAAAACATGAAAGTTCTCATCCTCGCTGGCGGCCTTGGCTCCCGCCTATCCGAAGAAACGACCATGAAGCCTAAGCCCATGGTTGAAATTGGTGGTAAACCTATTCTTTGGCATATCATGAAAATATATTCTGGCTTTGGATATAATGATTTTGTTATTCTCTGTGGTTACAAAGGATACCTGATAAAAGAATATTTTGCCAACTATTATCGCCACATGGCTGATATGACCATTGATATGGCCAACAACACTACCCAATACCATGTGAATCACGCTGAGCCATGGAAAGTTACTTTGATTGATACCGGTGATGATACTATGACTGGAGGTCGTATTAAGCGCGTTCAAAAATATGTGGGTAATGAGCCCTTTATGCTTACCTATGGGGATGGCGTTGCAGATGTTGACATTACCGCATTGGTGGATTTCCACAAAAAGCACGGCAAGGGTATTACCATGACTTCTGTTCAACCCGAAGGAAGGTTCGGCGCATTAAATATTGCCACAAATGAACAAGTAACAAATTTTCAGGAAAAACCTAAGGGCGATGGTTCATGGATTAATGGAGGTTTCTTTGTATGTGAACCCAAGGTGTTTGACTATATTGAAGGGGATAAGGCTATTTTTGAGCGAGATCCACTGGAAAGCCTGGCAAAAGAAGGCGAATTGTTTACATATAAGCATCATGGATTTTGGAAACCAATGGATACCCTAAGAGATAAAAACCAACTGGAAGAATTAATCGAAAAAGGTACTGCTCCCTGGATTAAATGGTAAACCGAACTTAAAACATGAAAAATCTCTACAACGGACTTTTTTCTGGAAAAAAGGTACTGATAACTGGTCATACCGGTTTCAAGGGTTCCTGGCTATCTCTGCTTTTGCACCAATTGGGTGCTGAAGTTTATGGTTATGCCCTTGATCCGCCAACGAATCCTAGCCTATACAAAGAAGCTCATTTAGATGAAATAGTTAAATCAACCATTGGAGATATTCGTGATTACCATAAACTGAAAACTACAATTAATCAAACCAAACCTGAGATCATTATTCATATGGCCGCCCAACCTTTGGTCAGGGCTTCTTATAAAGATCCCATCGAAACCTATTCAACAAATGTGATGGGAACAGTGAATTTGTTTGAAGTAGTAAGGCAATCATGCGGGGTAAAAGTTCTAATCAATGTTACCACTGATAAATGCTATGAAAACCGCGAATGGCATTGGGGTTATCGCGAAAATGAACCTATGGGTGGATACGATCCCTACTCCAACAGCAAAGGCTGCTCCGAATTGGTTACTTCTTCTTTTAGAAATTCCTTTTTCAATCCGAAAGAATATAATAAGCACGGGGTGGCAATGGCCAGTGCCAGAGCAGGCAATGTAATTGGAGGCGGTGACTGGGCTGAGGATCGTTTAATTCCTGATTTTATCCGTGCCATTACCAAAGGTGAAGAACTTTTGATCAGAAGTCCTTATGCCATAAGGCCATGGCAACATGTATTGGAACCATTGAATGGTTATCTTACATTAGCTGCCCGTCTATATGAAAAAGGACCACGCTATGCTGAAGCATGGAATTTTGGGCCTGATGATACCGATGCTCAAAATGTAGAGTGGATTACCCAAAAGATTTGTGAAAATTGGGGAGATAATGCCTCTTATCGAATCGACACAAATCCACAACCGCATGAGGCAAATTATTTAAAACTGGATTGCTCCAAAGCAAAAGCTGAATTGGATTGGTATCCCAGGTGGAACATTCAAAAAACTTTAAGCAGTATTGTGGAATGGAACAAAGCTTGGTTAGCAGGTGATAACCTAAGGCAAACCTGTTTTAATCAAATGAATGATTTTTTCAAACCTTAACTCAACTCAAAAATGTCAGATCATAAAGCTCTCAGAAAAGAAATTATTGAGAAAACCAAAGCCTATTTCGAAGCGCGCTTTGCTAATCACGATTATACGCCAGGTAAATCACGGGTAAATTATGCCGGACGTATATTCGATGAAAATGAATTGATCAATGCTGTTGAAGCGTCCCTTGATTTCTGGCTCACCGAAGGCCGTTTCTCAGAACAATTTGCTGAAAAAATAGCCGAATACCTTGAGGTTGAACATGTTTTACTGACCAACTCGGGTTCGTCTGCCAATCTGTTGGCATTTTCTGCTTTAACATCTGAAAAATTAGGTGAAAAGCGTCTGAAACCTGGTGATGAAGTCATCTCAGTTGCTGCTGGTTTCCCTGCCACTGTTACGCCTATTCTGCAATATGGACTGATTCCGGTTTTCGTGGATGTAGATATGGAAACCTATAATATTGATGTGGAAATGATGCGTAAAGCGGTTACCCCCAAAACACGCTGTATTTTTATCGCACACACCCTTGGTAATCCTTTCAATATCGATGCAGTGATGGAACTAGCCAATGAGCATGATATGTGGTTAATTGAAGACAACTGTGATGCTTTCGGCAGCCGCTATAAAGGAAAGTTTACCGGAACTTTCGGTCATCTTTCCACCATTTCATTCTATCCCGCCCATCATATCACAACCGGCGAAGGCGGTGCAATTATTACCAATGATCCTTTCTTAGCCAACCTTGTAAGGGCTTTTCGCGACTGGGGACGTGACTGCTATTGCGCCGGTGGTGAAAACAATACATGTGGTAAGCGCTTCTCACAATCTTTCGGACAACTACCTTTTGGATACGATCATAAATATGTGTATTCAGAAATTGGGTATAATCTGAAAATGACGGATATACAGGCTGCCGTTGGTGCTGCGCAAATGGATAAGCTGGAACATTTTGGAGAAAGACGCAAAGAAAACTTCAAATCATGGTTTAACATTTTCGAAAAATATCCCGAGGCATTCAGCTTACCCAAAGCAACAGAAGGGTCTGATCCTTCATGGTTTGCATTTATCGTGACCATCAATGAAAATGCAGGATTTACCAGGGATGAGCTTACCCGTCACCTGAATGCCCACCTGATCGAAACACGTAACCTTTTTGCCGGCAATATGTCCAAACAGCCTGCGTTTGTTGAAAAAAACTGGCGTATTGCCGATAATCTGAAGAATACTGACACCATCATGAATGATACCTTCTTTCTGGGCACCTATCCCGGTCTCAAACCTGAAATGTTTGAATATGCTGCCACTGTAATTGATGAATTCATGTCTTCTATCAAATAAATATGGCTATTGTAAAAAAATACAGAGCTGAAGTTGTATCAGTCATCAATTCAATTGAAGGGGTTTATACTGTTGAATTCCGTTCTTTGGATAAACCTTTCAGATATGAACCCGGTCAATTCCTACATTTAGCACTCGATGCTTTTGACCCTGCGGCACAATGGCCTGAATCAAGATGTTTCAGTATGCAGTCATCACCTGATGAAGAATTGATAAGAATCACCTATGCTGTAAAAGGAAACTTTACGAAGCAAATGGAGGCTGAACTTAAACCCGGCAGAGAAGTAACATTGAAAATGCCCTTTGGGGATTTGTTCACACAACCTCATGCTAAAACAAACAATGTTTTCATTGCCGGCGGCACGGGAATAACTCCCTTTCTCTCGCTGTTTACTCATTTCTCATTTAATCAATACGATAGGCCCATATTATATGCAGGTTTTCGAGCTAAACAGATGAACCTGTATGCAAAAGAGCTATCAAAAGCAAAAAAAATAAACCCCAGCTTTGAATGTTATACGATTTTTGAGGATACAGATGGAAGGTTAAACATTGAGGATATATTGTATCAATGCGGATTGGAATCAACTTTTTTTATCTCCGGGCCTCCAATTATGATAAACGCTTTTAAAGAATTTTTGCTGCAGGCCGGAGTTAATCAAAGCATAGTTTTAACAGATGATTGGGAGTAATATGAAGACAATTCTTATCACTGGAATAAATGGATTTTTAGGAAGTAATCTTGCAACAAAACTTTCAAAATACTATAATATAATTGGACTGGAACAAGACAATAATAATCTGTTTAGAATTTCTCATCTTCATTTTAAAATTTATAGTATTTCTCACCATTCACTTGAAAGCATTTTTACTGAGAACAATATTGATATTATCATACATGCTGCCACTATTTATGGCCATAATAATGAAAAAAGCAGTGATATTATTCAAACAAACGTACTTCTTCCAGTAAGATTACAAGAACTTGCTCAATCACATGATGTTGCAGCATTTTTAAATATTGACTCCTTTTTTAATCATCCCGATTATAAATCAAAATACCTAAGTGAATATTCTTTATCAAAAAAACATTGTCTTGAATGGCTAATTGGAATCAATAGCAAAATAAAGTTAATTAACCTAAAAATATTTCATTTGTATGGTCCTGGTGATAATAAAAACAAGTTTGTCACTTGGATTATTGAACAATTAATGAAAAACGAACCTGTAATTGAGTTGACGGCAGGTAACCAAGTTAGGGATTTCATTTATATCGATGATGTAACATCTGCTTTTAAAACTCTCTTGGATAATATAGATTCTTTTCAAGATACGTTTAAGTCTATAGATATTGGATCAGGACTGCCTCTAACTATTAAGGAATTCGTGGTAATTGCAAAACAAACACTGAATTCAGCCTCTGAGTTAAAGTTTGGAGCACTTCCATATAGAGAAGGTGAAATTATGTTTTCAAAAGCAGATATAAGTTCCTTAGAAACATTAAACTGGAAGGCGGAAATCTCTGTCACATCTGGTGTAGAAAAAATTAAAAGTTTCACAAATGACAAGTAAGCCTCTTTTAACTATCGCTATACCTACCTTTAACAGAGCTAGCATTCTAGATAAATCCTTATCAATATTAATTCCTCAATTGATACCTTTTTCTGATAAAGTTGAATTAATCATTTCGGACAATTGTTCAACCGACAATACCCAATCGATTATTTCTAAGTATCAACAGAAGAAAGGTAACATTCGGTTTGTAAGTTATCTTCAAAACGAGAATACAGGTTATTTTGGGAACTTCAAATTGTGTAAGCAGCTTTCTACTGGTGATTTTTTCTGGCTGTTATCAGACAATGAACACCTAACAAATAGTGCCATTAGTGTATTAATTAATATTATAGAGGTTCAAAAAGAGTGTTCAGCGTTTTATTTAGATAGTTTCAGTATCACTCAAAGCTGTAACCAGAGTAATACTTTTAACCTTCAATTTGCTGATGACTTTTTCAATACTGAAAGCGCCTATTCGAGTACATTGATTAGTTCAGTAATCTTTAGAAATCATCATGACCATGATGAATTACTATTTAGTAGATTTAACAATAACTTGTTTCTTGGCTTTTTACTTCTTTGTAATGTCTTGTCAAATAAAGATATAATTTGTACCTTAAGGTATAGTTTTTTCTGCTCTTACCCAACAAAAGTAAGCTTTGATGTATTTAAAGCCTGGTCAGCTGATATAATGCAATGCGTAGATTTTATGGTCGAAAGAGGGTTGCTTAATGAAATGACGAAAGAAATATTTAAGACTGGATACATAAGAACAAATTTATTTGGGCATGTAGTTTTGTTTAGAAAAGGTAAGGCGGCTGGTTTTATCAGCAATAATTTAAATGAATTGCGAATAATTCTTGATAAATACTATTTAACGAATGTTGCATATCGAAAACATGTATACCCAATACTTCATACATCCAATTTGGGATTTAAATTTTTTCTTTTAAGACGAAAAATTGCAAGACCTTTTAATAGATTTTTTAGTAAAAACTGAAGTTTCACCAAGTTTTTGAACTTAATTAGTTTAGTAAAATTAATCTTCTTGAAGCACTTGTTAAATGTATTGAAATATTAGTTAAATTGATGGTTTAAAATCCTTAAAATGAAAATTTAGACATAGTTGAACATGCTTTCATTAAAAAAAATTACCCACTACTATTTCCTGATATTACTTTTCTCACCTCTATTGTCCTATTATACACTTAGGATTTTTAATATTTCTAGTCAATATTACATGGGTGTTATGATCTCATTGATTGGTATAATGTACCATACAATAGCTAAAAAAAAGATTAAAATACCTGGATATGCCTGGTGGCTATTCCTTTACATTATATACACTCTGGTATGGTCATTTAGTACAGGAGAAATAGAAGAACGAGGATATAGGGTGTTTTCGAAAAATCAATTAATCCATGTTTTTTTTGCTTTAATTGTAATTGAAAACTTCAACTTTACAGATAGGTTTGTTTATCGAATTAGACCAATTTTAAAATACACGGTAATCGCGGCTGCTGCGGTTTCAATAATTCAATTATTTTATTTCAGTTTCATGGATGCAAATCCAATTTGGGCAAGAGGGGAGATTGGAGACACCCTATTTGGAGATCTCTATAAAGACAGACGATCTTCTATTTTTGGTTTTGTCGATCCAAATGAACTTGGTCTTTCTTATATGCCTCTCTTGTCGGTACTTATTGGATTGCTATTATATCAAAAAAGTAAGTTTTATTACATCTTTCTTTTACTTGGGGCTGTATCAGCTTTCTTATCGAACACCAGATATGTAATGGTTGCATTTATTTTACTTTCATTGCAAATTTTTATAGTTCAAAGAGAGTCTTTAAAAGGTGTTTTTCGTTATCTACTTATAACATTTTTCGTCGGTTTTTTTTTAGTCCAGTTTCTAAATCTTATAGGTTACAATATTGACGACTGGATATCCAGTCGCCTGTTTCCAGAAGGATCACTGAAAGAGACAACGCGATTTAAAGCGTTCATTACTTTTGGTATATTTTTCCCAGACCATCCCTGGTTCGGGATTGGTGAGATGACTGATGAATTAAAAGATGCCTCTGCACAAATAGCCCAAAGCGCTCAAATTCATGTAGGGTATCTTTCACATCTTGTATATTTTGGAATCATAGGTAGCTTTCTCGCATTTGGTTTTTGGTTTAAGCTTGCAAGACATCTGTATAAAACGGCAAAACATAGTAATTACTGGGGTTCATATTTAGCATTTCTTATCTTTCTATGGGCAAATGCAACACTTGTAACGTTTCACATATTTTTCTATGGAATAATCATTGCTTTGGCCGTGGATAAACACTTCAGGGATAAATTAGAACTTCAAAAGAGAGCTACTCTCATTGTTAAAAATAATAATGCAAATATTTCATCCTAAGTTAATCTATTCCAAAAACATATGAGAGGTATTATTTTAGCGGGTGGGGTAGGCACACGCTTACACCCCATTACCAAGGTGGTAAGCAAACAACTACTACCAATCTATGACAAACCAATGATTTACTACCCTTTGTCTGTTTTGATGCTGGCTGGCATACGGGAGATTCTCATCATATCTACCCCACATGATTTACCCAACTTTGAAAAACTCTTTGGTGATGGAAGCCAACTGGGATTAACGTTTTCGTACATCGAACAGCCTTCACCTGATGGGCTTGCCCAGGCATTCATCTTAGGCGCGGACTTCATAGGAAAAGAAGATGTGTGTCTTATACTAGGCGATAACATCTTCTACGGTGCTGGCCTTCAAAGTCTATTGACAAAAAGCGTGCAAACGGTGATGGAAGAAAATAAAGCCGTCATTTTTGGCTATTTTGTAGACGACCCAGAGCGCTATGGCGTCGCCGAAGTAGATTCCGATGGACATGTTCTGAGTATTGAAGAAAAACCACAACAGCCCAAAAGTAATTATGCTGTAGTAGGCTTGTATTTCTATCCCAATTCAGTGGTTGATGTTGCACAGAATGTGAAACCATCCCATCGAGGAGAGTTGGAAATTACCTCTGTGAACCAGGAATACCTTATCCGTCAGCAATTAAAGCTCCAAACCCTCAGTCGTGGATTTGCATGGCTCGATACCGGCACCCATGAAGCGATGAGTGAAGCTACTGAGTTTGTAAAAGCTGTAGAAAAACGAACAAGTTTGAAGATCGCTTGCATTGAAGAGATTGCCTTTAAGATGGGGTATATTGACAAACATACTCTTGACAGAAACATTAAGGAACAAGGAAAAAGTTCTTACGGTGCTTACCTAAAAAAACTCTGATATGCAAAAAACAGAAATCATACAACTTCCCAAATTCGAAGATCCGCGTGGGAATCTCTCTTATATTGAAGAGTTCAAACATATTCCTTTTAAAATTGAACGTGCTTACTGGATATATGATGTGCCTGGTGGTGAGGTGCGCGGAGGGCATGCTTTTAAAGTTCAACAAGAAATAATCGTCGCCTTATCAGGAAGTTTTGATGTTGTCGTTGATAACGGCCAAACCAAACAAACCTTTTCTTTAAACCGCTCCTATTATGGTTTGTATTTACCTGCAGGCTTATGGCGGCAAATGCAAAACTTCTCAACCAATGCTTTGGCATTGGTATTGAGTTCAACACACTATGATCGAGAAGACTATATCTATGATTACATCGAATATTTAAGCTTTAGGAGAGATGATGCAAATTAATAGTGTTTACGACTGTGTGATACTTCCCCTGAATAAAATTCACAACAGAGCCGGTAACATTACCATTGTTGAAGGAAATGTCAATGTGCCTTTTGAGGTGAAGCGAATTTATTATTTATACGATATCCCGGGAGGTGAAGATCGTGGCGGACATGCGCATAAAAAACTAAAACAATTAATCGTTGCAGCAAGTGGTTCATTTAATGTGTTGCTGAATGATGGTTTAAACAAAAAAGTGGTGACACTCAACCGGCCCGATTACGGACTGCTTGTTGTGCCAGGTATTTGGCGCGAATTAATGGAGTTTTCTTCTGGGGCTATTTGTTTAGTTTTGGCGTCAGAAATTTATAGTGAAAGAGATTATATTAGATCTTATAATGAATTTAAACTATTAAAATAAAGCATATGGAAAAACTGTTTGATATTATTAGGACAGTACTGAAAAATCGTGGTAAGAAATCTGATTTAGAAATCAAAGAAAATTCTCACCTGCGTAATGAGCTCGGTCTTGATTCTTTAGATTTGGCAGAGCTAACCGTTCGAATTGAAGCTGAGTTTGATGTAGATGTATTTGAAAACGGAATTGTTAATACCGTAGAAGAAATAGTTCTAAAAATACAAAACAAGGAATGAAAATCTTCTTTGCCGATAATTCTACAAATCAATTAACTAGTTGGGATTCGCTTATAGATGATATTCATAAGACCACTTATTACAATAAATACTGCTACACTAATGATTATTACTCGATTTTTAAAAGTATAATTATTTCATTGCTCCTCAACGAAGAAATCATTGTTCTTGACAATGACTTTTCTGATGATGAACTTCGCAAACTCATTGGCAAAACAGATGTTCTAGAAAGACTAAAAATAAAAAATGGGCGTTTTCAAGACATCTCTTCTAAAAATGATCTGCTTAGAGAAATAAAAAAGGCTACTGAATCTTGGAGATTGACATTATTTACATCTGGAACAACTGGATTACCAAAAAAAGTTTCACATTCATTCCAATCAATAACACGATTCGTCAAGATATCTAAGAATCACGAAGGAAACATATGGGGTTTTGCCTTTAACCCGACACATATTGCTGGTATTCAGGTATATTTTCAGGCTTTACTTAATGGTAATTCAATTATTCGATTGTTTGGCTTAAGCAAAGAGGAAATATTTAAATCGATTAATCATTATCAAATTACCAATATTTCAGCTACTCCAACTTTTTATCGCTTACTTCTGCCTCATTCTAATAAATATGATTCTGTTCTAAGAATTACTTCCGGCGGTGAAAAGTTTGACAATAAACTTGTTGAAAAAATAAACCAAATATTCCAAAACGCAAAAATTACCAATGTATATGCTTCGACAGAAGCAGGAACTTTATTTGCCTCAAGTGGAGGGGTTTTTACTGTAAAGCCAGAACTCGAGAGGTTAATTATGATTGATGATGGAGAATTGAAAATACATAAAAGCTTGTTAGGTAGATCTGATACATTATTTGATGAATGGTATAAAACAGGGGATTTAGTTGATATAAAATCACAGTCACCATTATCATTTACCTTTGTATCACGCAAAAATGAGATGATAAACGTAGGTGGCTATAAAGTTAATCCTCATGAAGTTGAAGAAGCATTAAGAAGTATTTTACAAGTAAAAGATTGTAAAGTTTATTCAAAAGCTAATTCCATACTTGGAAACATACTTTTATGTGAGGTAGTGAAAGCGAAAGAAGAGATTGATGAGGCACAGATAAGAATGCTATTGAAATCAAAACTACAGGAATACAAAATTCCAAGAATAATAAAATTTGTCGATAATCTCTCAGTTACAAGAACTGGTAAAATATCAAGATCATAAAATGAACATACTCGTTACTGGTGTTTCAAAAGGACTTGGTTTAAATATTACAAAAGTCCTGATTAATAATAATCATGTCGTTTTTGGGGTAAGCAGAACGATGTCTGAGGAACTTAAAAACTTGATTGATTCATATCCAGCACAAATAAAATGGCTAAAATTCAATTTAAGTGACGTAAATAGTGTTCGTAACACAATTTTTAAGAACTGGCTTGGTACAAAACTGCCTCTAGATGGATTTGTTAACAATGCTGCTGTTGCCTATGATGATATTGTTACTAATTTAAACATTGACCCTCTTATTTACATGTACCATGTTAATGTTTTTACACCAATGATGATTACCAAATACGCAATACGACAAATGCTACTCCACAATATAAAGGGAAGTATCGTACACTTGTCATCAATTAGCGTACATACAGGTTACAAAGGCTTAGCGATGTATGCTTCAAGTAAAGGCGCCTTGGAGGCTTTTTCCAAAAACACAGCAAGAGAATGGGGTGAAAAAGGCATCAGAAGCAATTGTCTTGTTGCAGGTTTTATGGAGACCGAAATGAGTTCATCATTAAGCTTTGATCAAAAAAATAGAATTTACAACCGAACTTCACTGAAATTACCGGTGAAGGTAGAATCAGTAGCTGAAACCATCTGTTTTCTTTTAACAGAAAAAGCTTCTTCACTAACTGGACAAAATATTCATGTCGATTCAGGAACAATTTAAAAATGAAATTTAACAATAAAAACATCCAATTTGGCAAAAACATAAGTCTTGGTAAAAATGTCAAAATTGGAGATAATACAGTTTTATATGATAACGTAGTAATTGGTGATAATACAATTATTGCAAATGATTGTATTGTCGGAGAACCTCTAAACGATTATTATTACAATGATAACTATGAAAATCCCCCCACAATTGTCAGGGCTAATTCTCTGATTCGAAGCCATTCGATAATATATGCCGGTTCTGAGTTTGGAGAATTTCTTACTACTGGACATAGAGTTACAATTAGGGAAAATACAGATGCTGGGCATCATTGCATGTTTGGTTCATACACTGATATACAAGGAAGTTGTAAAATTGGAGATTATAACCGATTTCACAGTTACGTTAATATTGGTCAGAACTCTAATTTGGGTAATTTTGTTTTTATTTATCCTTTTGTTGTATTAACAAATGACCCAACCCCACCTTCTAACACTTTAGCTGGAGTGGAAATTGGTGATTTTTCACAAATATTAACTGCTTCCGTAATATTGCCTAATTGCAAAATTAGAAATCATTCTTTGGTTGCAGCTAATTCTACAGTTGGAGGCTCATTTGAAAATGATGTATTTATCTCGGGGAATCCAGCAAAAGCTATAGGAAAATTAAGTAAGATGCCTTTCTTTAATGAAGATAATAAGCGCCACTATCCTTGGCCCTTAAATTTTGATCGAGGTATGCCATGGTCAGAAATAGGGTTTGATAAATGGAATAAACTTGCTAACTATGATTAAATTCCTCGACCTCCAAAAAATAAACGCTCAATACGCTGCCGAACTCAAACAGGCTGCGGCTGAAGTAATTGATTCAGGCTGGTACTTGCTGGGTGAAAGGGTTAAGCAGTTTGAAAGCAATCTGGCCCACTACATCAGTGTAAAACACGCAATAGGTGTGGCCAATGGTTTAGATGCCTTACGTTTAATCCTAAAAGCATACATCGAGCTGGGAGTAATGAAAGAAGGCGATGAAATCATTGTGCCGGCCAATACCTATATCGCTACAATCTTAGCCATAACAGATAATCGCCTCAAACCCGTTCTGATTGAACCGGATATCAATACTTACAATTTAGACCTCAACCTCATCGAAGAACACATCACTGAGCGCACGAAAGCCATTATAGTAGTTCACCTTTACGGTCAAGTTTGTTGGGGAACTAAGTTGGAAGAATTGACAAAAAAGTACAACCTTAAAATCATCGAAGACAACGCTCAGGCTATTGGAGCAGAGTGGAATGACATTAAAACTGGTGCACTTGGAGATGCTGCGGGATTTAGCTTCTATCCCGGAAAAAATCTCGGGGCTTTAGGAGATGCTGGCGCAGTAACAACAAATGATGCTGAGTTGGCTGAATTAGTGCGTGCTTTAGGGAATTACGGAAGCAAAGTAAAATACGTAAATGATTACCAGGGGCTGAATTCCCGAATGGATGAGCTTCAGGCAGCTTTTCTCGACATCAAACTAAAATACCTCGATGCCGAAAACCAAAGACGCAGAGAAATAGCACAATATTATTGTCAGAATATTACAAATAGCGAGATCATTCTGCCAGTTCAAAATCAGAAATCAGAAATCAGAAATCAGAAATCACATGTTTGGCATCTGTTTGTTATTCGCTCTAAAAACAGAGAGGCATTATTAAATCACATATCAAAAAACGCTATCCAGTCTTTAATTCATTATCCGATGCCACCTCATAAGCAAAATGCATATCAGGAATTTTCAGAAATAAAATTGCCTATAACAGAGAAAATTCACATGGAAGTGATTTCATTGCCGGTATCATCTGTTATGAATTTGGCTGAAATAGAATCAATTGTAAAATGTGTTAATGAGTATTTCTAAATGAAGATAAAACATACTGTATTAATGGTTACATATAACCATGAAAAATATATCGAAAAAGCATTAGACAGTATTCTTATAGATCAAACAATAATTCCTGATAAGATTGTAATTTGCGATGATTGTTCTACGGACAGCACTTATGAAAAAATTCAAAAATATGTAGAAAAGTATAACAATATCATGGCTATTAAGAATGAAACCAACTTGGGCGTATATAAGAATTTAAATAAGTTATTAAGCTTCGTATCTGGAGATGTGGTAAGTTTTGTTTCAGGAGATGACTATGTAACACCAAACCTGTTCGAAAGATTTAATAATGCCATTTATGAAAATTTGATTGATATTCACAACGAAACATTCATTCTCATCACAAACTCTATTCATTTACATACAGATGGTAAACAAACAATTTATGACAATTACAGATTAAAGGATATAAGTTTAATAAAGGCAAGACTCAGATATGGTCTCAGCTTTCGGTCTGTTGGTATAAGCGCAAACACACTGAAAAAGTGTAAGCCTTTTAGAGAGGATGTTGGTATCATGGCAGACTGGATTTGGGGCTTTGATAAATTGGTGAATACTGATAAATTTGTGTTCCTGAATGAACCTGGTGCGATATATCGTTTAGGTGTTGGTGTAACTTCTAAGGAAAAGCGATTAGCGTTTATTAATTCTAAAGAAAAGGTACTTGGAATAATCTCAAATCAGTTTTCCTTCAGTTTTGATAATTTAGATTATCGTTATATAAACTATTTGTTTTCTAGAATCAATTATGAAAAGTCGAAAAACACACAAAACTACATGAAACTGTTAGTAAACTACACAATTAATTTGAATAACTTCACACCTAATAATCCATGGTTTAAAAACTTCTCCATTCTTTTACCTTCAAGCCTAGTAACATTCCTGTTGAAAATTAAAAGGATAATCAGATGAAGATATCAATCATAACACCGAACTATAACTATGGTCAATACATCGCGGAAACTATAGAAAGTGTTATTCAGCAAAACTATACAGATTTTGAGCATATTATTGTTGATGACCAGTCAACTGATGATAGCGTTTCCATTATCAGGGGATTTGTTCAAAAATACCCAGGCAACGTATTTTTGTACGAGCAAAAACATTCCGGGCAGACCCCTGCAATTAACCATGGTTTGCGCATGTCAACAGGTGATATAATAGGCTGGATTAATTCTGACGATTATTACTGTAAAAATATTTTCGCAGAGATAGCTCTACTATTTACAAAACACCCTGAGATGGATATTGTATTTGGTAATGTAAATATTGTAGATGTTAACGGTAACTTTGTATATAAAATAAGACATCTCCCATTCAACTATAATATTGCTGTTTATTTTGGATTTGCTAATATGATTACATCTAATGCTGTTTTTTGGAGAAGATCCAGAATGGAAACGGTTGGTTACTTAAAAGACCATTTGAGATGCAATATGGATGGTGAATATTTTAGCAGATTAACACTCAATGCGAAAATTAAGCATACTTCTCTTACAATAGCCAATCACAGGAAGAATATCACACAGGCAAGCATAATCGACAATGATTGGAAAAAAACTATTCAGAAGGAATTAGAAGAAGAGTTCGAACAATCAATTCCTAATATAAGGAAGAACATTATTGAGAAAGCTATTGGCAACAAGCATCTTAAGAGATATTACAAATTCAGATCGGGTATTTATAGGGTCTCACGTTTGTATCCGTTATTTCAATTCATTGAGAAAAAAACATACAAGATGAAATATGCAGCTAACAGGTAAATCAAAAATAAAAGTAGTTTGGCTTTGTCCATATCCTGTAGATAAGTTGCTGTCGGAAACTGCTTTTGTCAGGAGAAAGAAGTATCATCCCGCACCCTGGATAGTTAACAGCATAAACGTATTGAAGGATATACCCGAAATTGAATTACATGTTATTACATTAAATGCACATATTAGAAAAGATATCATTATTGATTCAGATAGTGTAAAGTACTACATTCTAAAACGTGGCATTAAAATTCTAAGCTTAGGCTATCCCAAACATTTCCGCTTTGACTTATTCACATCATTTTACATAGAAACTCAAAGATTAAAGAAAATATTAAATTTAATAAACCCTGACCTTATTCATTCTTTTGGTTCTGAGGTCCCATACGGAATAGCATCGCTTCGCTCAGGTTTTAAATATATTTTCTCATTGCAGGGTATAATGCTTAAGATGAGTGAATTGTTTCCTTATAGTTTGAATTACAAATTAATGGGTAAAATCGAACGCAAAACCATTAAAGGGTGTGGTTACTTCATGAGTCAATCTACCGCTGTGACCGATCATATTTTTAGTCTGAATCCATCTGCAAAAGTGTTTAAAACCTATTATCCAGTGGATAATTGCTTCTTTGAGGTTAAACCAATTCAAAAGAAAACCTATGATTTGGTTTTTGTCGGTAATATATTGGATAAAAATAAAGGGTTTATCATTTTCTTTGAAGGTTTACGTAAACTTTATATTAAAGGTATTAAGTTAAAGGTAGCCATTATCGGAAATAAAAAGAATGATTATTTAAAACTACTTAGCGATTTAGGCATTGATAACGAATTGTATTCATCAATTGTATTTCACGGCTATTTAACTCACGAACAAATTGCCTCAGTGTACTCTGAAACTAAGGTATTAGTCATACCCTCTCTTATTGAGTCATATTCAATGACAGCAGCCGAAGGTTTAGCTTCTGAGATTTGCGTGATAGCAAGTAACGTTGGCGGATTATTAGATTTAATTGACCATCATTCCAATGGTTTATTTTTTAATTCCGGAGATCACTTAGATCTAAGCTCAAAAATTGAAGAAGTTCTATCTGATGAAAAATTTAGGGAAATACTAGCAAAAAATGCTCGTAATTCTGCTTTCAACAGGTTTAATAAAGATATTGTTGCCCACAATCATCTAAAGGCTTATCAATCGGTGTTAGGTTAGATATTCTTATTCTTATGTCTTTAATATTAGTCATATCGGCAGGTACACCGCCCATAGGGTCATGGCATCAAAGAATTAAAATGTTTAATTTTGGATTTAGGGAATTTGGTCATGACTTCTTTCATATTGTGCCTTACTATGCACCTACTCCTGAGGCAATAGCCTCTTCGCCCAACTATGTAAAATACTGTCTTAAGTCACGTAAGCATAAGAAAGGACGATTGAGCAAGGTATTTACAAGTGTTTATGGTACCTTCAAAGCTGTACATTATTTATATACATTAAAAAATGTCTCTTTTGTTATTGTGCCAGGAATGAACTTTCTTCAAGGAGCTTTAGTTTTTATAACTTCTAAATTGATTGGTATTCCGTACTATGCAGAAATTGCTGACGAGAATGGTTATCTTGATAAAGATAAGCTTACACTTGCAGATTATCTGGCTAAATACAATCAGATTTTATATGAACGGTTAATACTTAAGCGGGCTGATAAACTATTTGTATTTTCTTCTTACCTTGAACAGAAGTATGTTATGAATCTTGGAACAAAAGTGAATATAATCAGAACAGTTCCTTCAATGATTGATTTAGATTTTTTTGATAAAGATAATAATCATGATATAAATGATATTAATCAATCAGGGATTGAGTATTTGGATTCTGAATGTATAAAATTTGTATATGCAGGTGCATGCAATCGCACAAATGGCATTTTCTTCTTCCTTGATTCATTAGTAAGGGTCGTGCAAAAAAAACCATTTGACTACAAAGTATTTTTCTTTTTTGTATACGGTGACGTCGAGAAAGTTACTAATTATTGTCAGTTTCTTGGCATTTCACAGAATGTCCATGTTTTTAAACCTGTTTTACCCCATTTTATACCCACAATATACAGTAAAGCGGATATTCTTGTTTTGCCTGAACATGGTGATATTATTGCCAATGCTGGTTTTCCTGGGAAGACTGCTGAATTGTTGGCAAGTGGCAAAGCAATTATTGCAACAGATTTCAGTGATTTAGCGTATTACTTGAAAAATAAATCTAATGCCATGATTTCAAAAATTGGAGATAGAGTAGCCTATGAAAGAAGCTTGTTTGAATTAATGGAAAATGAAAACTTAAGAAGTGAAATAGGGAGAAATGCTAGAGCTACAGCGAAAATGTATTTCGATTGTAAAAATGCTATAAAAAAATACTTATGATAGCATCAGATTCAATCAGAATATCAATAATTGGTGACATTTTTCCAGGGGAGCTTTCATACACCAAAAATTATGGTATTCGCACTCAATTTAATCTACATGCTGGAAAACCATGGATAAACAACATTATTGACATACTGGGAAAAAATGATCTAGTTATCGGTAATTTAGAAAGCCCTTTGGTTGAAAAGGAAGATGCCGTAAAAGAGATTTTTTTTGGCGAACCTGAATTTGCAGGTTTTTTAAAAAAGTGTGGTATTAACGTACTTAATGTCGCGAACAACCATATACTTGAGCATGGAAATGACGGCTTTAATAGCACACTCAAAATCCTGTCTCAAAATAGTCTGGATTATGTAGGAAACGTAGAAAACAATCACTCAAAAATTCTTTATAAAGTAATCAAAGGAGTGAATATAGCAATCGCAGGCTTTAGTAATGTTGATCTTCACAAAATTGACAATGCTGGCAATTTTGCTGTTTTAAATGAAGAAAATGTGTTTTATACTCTTAACTTAATGAAGCAGCAAAATGCAGATATTAAAATTTTGTGCTTTCATTGGGGCAATGAGTATATTCACATCCCCTCTTTAGAGCAGCGCAGAATGGCTTATGAATATATTGATTCGGGTGCAACGATTATTGCCGGGCATCATCCTCACGTAGTACAGCCCTATGAACAATATAAAGACGGACACATTTTTTACTCCCTGGGCAATTTCATGTTTGACTTTATTCAATCTGAAAAGTTCAGTGTTGGTTTTTGTCCTCAGTTGATTTACAATAAAGGTAATAAAGGAATTAGCATTGATTTTAATGGGATTAGATTAAGTTATAAAAATACAATTGAAAAAGTCGATTGCCATTTATTTAATAAATATTTAGAGAAGATTAGTTTAAAATATTGCAAAGCAAAAGAGCTATCCGAGATAGAATATAATAAATCGTATTACACTCTTTTAAAGAAAAAGCGTTTCATTGAACGAATATTAATGAAAACATCAATTATAAAGGAGTTTTATCGAATTCCATTGCGGTCGAAACTTTTATTATTAAAGAATTTGACAGATTATCATATACTTAACCGAAAATGAAATACTATTTTAGTGAGAAGGTACTATTACCAGTTTCAGATTTTATAACAGGTAATTCGATAAGAAAGAGTTTGTCTTTTTTGTTAAAAAGCCAATATTGGTCAAGGGAGCAAATTGATTCTTTTCAAAATGAACGTTTATTAAGACTAATTGAACATTCATACAAAACTGTGCCCTACTACCGTGAGCTATTCGACTCGATTAATTTAAAACCTTCTGATATTAAATCAAAATTTGATTTGTATAAAATTCCAATCCTAAAAAAAGCAACAATCCAAAACCGAGGTATAATTAGATTTACCTCAAGTGAATATTCTGATAATAAGTCATCAGTTGTAAAGATGGGTTCTAGTGGTTCTACAGGTCATCCCCTTCACTACATTACAACAAAAGATGCATATTCAATGAATATCGCCGCAAATCTAAGAGGGTGGTATTGGATGGGGTATCGACTTGGTGATAAATACATTCAGCTAAGTCAGAATTCAAGAAATACATTTATTAAAAAAACTCAGGATTTTTTTAATCAAAATTTATTCTTACCAACTAATCCCCTAACAGATGAAAATTTCTCTAACATCTTAAAACGAATTGAAGCCTATAAACCTTTTTACATTAGATCTTACCCAGACCCAATATTATATCTAGCCAGATATAAAAAAGACCATCCGGAGTTTACTTACAAACCATTATCTATTACAACTACTGGAAATATACTTAGAAGGGAAGCAAGAGAGGAAATTGAAGAGGTTTTTGATTGTAGAGTGTTCGATTCTTATAGCTGCGAAGGTAATTCAAATGTATTTGAATGTCCTTCGCATACTTGTTATCATTCATCAGAAGAATATGGTATTACCGAAATTCTTGATGATGATGGTAACCCTGTTCAATCTGGAATTGGACGTCTAATTTCAACTGATCTTTGGAATTTTGCTCATCCCTTCATTAGATATGAAACTAATGATCTAGTCGAGGTTAGTAATGAAAACTGTTCTTGTGGAAGATCACATCTCAAGATTTTGAAAATTCTAGGTCGCGATAATGATATTGTTACAAATAATGAGGGAAGAAAGTTTATAGTTCATAATTTTACTGGTTTTTTCCAAGTGGATTCGCCGTTAATTAATAGATCAGTAAAACAATTTCAAATAGTGAAGAAAAAGAATGGTACATATGTTTTTAAACTTGTAGTTAATGAGATTTTTTCAGAAACTTCATCCAGATACATAATTGAATATTGGAAGAATGAGCTTAAATCAGAAGTTATAATTGAATTATGCGATGTAATTCCCATTTATAAAAACAATAAGCATAAATTTATCATTAACGAATAGAATTATAAAATAAAAATAATAATGAAGATTTTTATTGATCTAATACACCCTGCCAACATTCATTACTTTAAGTACTTTATTAAAGCAATGATTGATAATGGCCACAATATTACTGTTTCTGCACGCGATAAAGATGTGCTTCAAAAGCTATTGAAGGCATATAATCTGCCCTATATTAACATGGGCAAGGGTAGTATTGGTAAAGGAGCTTTGGGTAAAGCACTTTACCTCCTATATGCGACGATAATACTTTTCGTTGTTTTCATTATAAACAGACCAAAGATAGTGCTTAGTTTTGGTTCTACACCTTGCGCTATATCAGCATTTATATTGAGAATACCACATGTAGCTTTTGAAGACACAGAACATGCAAGGCTAAACAGGAAGCTTTACGCTCCTCTTACAAGTCTGATTTGTACACCCTCCAGTTTTTATGAAGATATTGGGAAAAGCCATTTTAGATTTAATGGTTATATGGAACTTTTTTATCTTCATAAGAAAAGATTTAACCCCAACCCTGATATACTTGAAGAAATGGGTCTTAAACTAAATGAACCATTTGCTTTTATAAGATTTGTGAGTTGGGGTGCCTTTCACGATATTGGTCAGAAGCGACTATCAGATGAGCAGAAAATTATGTTGATAAGAGAATTAAAGAAACATATCAAAGTATTCATTTCTTCAGAAGGAATGTTACCTGCAGACCTGAGAAGTGATGAAATAAAGCTTTCTCCAGAAAAGGTTCATGATGTTTTATACTACTCAACTTTTTATTTAGGAGAGGGAGGAACAATGGCATCTGAATGTGCAATGCTTGGTGTGCCATCCATATATATAAATAGTTTACCTTTAATGGGCTATCTTAAAGATGAACAAGATGCAGGGCTCCTCTTCTATTTGCATGATTATGATGAAATACTTCAAAAGTCAGTTGAGTTAACTACAGCTAATAAGAGTGATTTTAAACTGCTTAAAGAAAAATTTTTATCAGATAAAATTGATCCAACAGCCTTTTTAGTTTGGTTGATTGAAAACTATCCTGCGAGTAAGAAAAAAGTGCTTTCAAATGCTACAATACAAAATCAATTTTCTTAATCATGTGCGGAATCTTCGGACTTATAACCAAATCCGGTCAAGCCTACGCTGCGAAATCAATCCGGCAAACCCTTGAAAACATAGCCGTTTTCAGTGAGTCGCGCGGTAAAGATTCTTCCGGTATGGCCATCCGAAAAGCCGGTGCTGGAAAAATTGACGTCATCAAGGGTGATGTGCCAATTCGTACTCTGCTCAGAAGTTCAGCCTTCCGAAACGCTGTATCAGAGAGCCTCGAATATCAGAAAAAAGGAGAAGGCTTCAGTGCCTTTGGCCACGCCCGTCTCGTCACCAATGGCACACAACTTAACGAGGTGAATAACCAACCGGTGCTGAAGGACGATATCATTATCATCCATAACGGCATCATTGTCAACGTGGACGAGTTATGGCAGCAACATACCGACCTGAAAAGAGACTTCAGTATTGATACAGAGATTATTCCGGCACTCATCCGCAAACAACTGAAATCCACAAATGATCTGGCCGAAGCATGCAACAAGGCATTTGTGCAGCTCGAAGGCACCTGGTCTGTGGCCATGATGTTCCACGATTTGGATCAGTTTATACTGGCAACCAACAATGGTTCCCTGTACTACATTACCGACAACAAAAATTTCATCACCTTTGCTTCAGAAGGCTATTTTCTCGAAAGGCTCAAACAAACAGCCGAATTCGCGTCTTTCGGCCCCTCACTGGAGGTAAAGCAGCTCATTGCCAACAAAGGCCTGATTGTTCATTTGAGTTCACTGAACATTGAATATTTTGATTATCCCCAAAACCAGGGTGGTTTACCCGTTTCATCTGTGAAACCGCTCAGTCTGGAAAAGCACTTGCTCGATAACACAGTCAACAAGCGTGAGGTAGTGATTGATCCTGCCGTGTTTATCAACCGCGCAAAGGAAGCCCATTTGTTCAGCCTGCTCGAAAACAATATTGTCGCCATCCGCAAACTGCGCAGGTGCACCAAATGCCTCCTTCCTGAAACATTTCCATTTATTGATTATGATCACAAGGGTGTTTGTAACTATTGCAACAATTATAAACCGCAAGAAAAAGTTCAACCCATTGAAAACCTGAAAGCTTTAGTTGAGCCATATCGCCGCAAAGATGGGAAACCTGATTGTATTGTACCATTTAGTGGCGGTCGCGACAGCACTTATTCACTCCACATCATTAAAAAAGAACTTGGTCTCAATCCCATCGCATTTACGTACGATTGGGGAATGGTAACTGACCTGGCCAGACGAAACATTGCGCGTGTTTGCGGCAAATTGGGTGTTGAAAACATTATTGTTTCAGCCGATATCCATTGGAAAAGGGAAAACATACGAAAGAATGTAAAAGCCTGGCTGAAGCACCCCTCCCTGGGCATGATTCCGCTCTTTATGGCTGGCGACAAATTTTTCTTTTACTACACCAACCAGGTCAAAAAGCAAACCGGAATCGATTTAAACATCTGGGGCATCAACAACCTCGAAAACACCGAATTCAAGGTTGGGTTTGCCGGTCTGCCCCCTGAATTTGATAAGAAGAGAATTTATTCGTTGTCAGTTTTCAACCAGCTTAAATTGTTTGGTTATGTTGCAGGCAATATCATGCGCAGTCCCGGATATATCAATCAATCTGTATGGGATAGCCTCGGCTCCTTTGCCGCCCGATACATAGCGCCTAAAAAAGACTACTACCACCTTTTTGATTACTATCGCTGGGACGAAAACGAAATCAACGACCTCATTCAGCACGATTACAAATGGGAAACCGCCATAGATACAAAATCCACCTGGAGGATTGGAGATGGCACGGCCAGTTTTTATAACTACATATACTACACGGTTGCCGGCTTTTCCGAAAACGACACCTTTCGCAGCAACCAGATCCGGGAAGGGATGTTGACCCGCGAACAAGCCATGGCGCTGATCGAAGAAGACAACCTGCCCCGTTACGAAACATTGCGTTGGTACCTCGAGATCATCGGACTTGATTTTGCCGAGGTGGTTAAGGTCGTAAATAAAATCCCAAAATTATATTCTGTTTAAGAATTTAATCACTTCTGGTTTATGAGGATAAGTATCATTGTATCATTATTACTTGCTTTTTGCGTCAGCATTCCACTGTTGGGCCTTGCTGATGGGAAACCATTGCAGGCAAGTACAGGAAACGGATACTATATTGGCATGTCAGCAGGTGTGCAAATGTCAGGTATTAAGGACGAAGATTTTATTGCCAGGAATTATTCTCCCATGCTCACAATCTATGCAGGTAATTGGTTTACACCATTGTTGGCACTGCAGCTGGGCTACAGGGGCAATTACTTCAACACCATCAGCCACGACCGCAAGCGCTTTTATAAATATTTCTCCGGCGAAGCCGTGTTCAATCTGAACCAACTACTGCGTCCGCAATCCGAAGCACAGAAATTGAATGTTTTGCTCCATGCAGGTTCCGGTTACTTCTACAACCACGATTACGATCGTCCAAACATCTGTGCCCATCTCGGTGTTTCGGCCAACTACCGTATTACTCACAAACTCAACGCAACCTTCAACACCTCTTTCATCATGGGCTGGGACATCTACCAGGGCGACGAAGACATCCTCCCCGGCACCTCATTCGGACTTAGCTATTCCTTTTAATTAACTCAAACCCCACTCTCACCGCTCACCTCTCATCTCTCACCTCTCATCTCTCACCTCTCATCTCTCTAATTAACTGGATTCCTGCGTCTCACCTCTCATCGCTCATCTCTCACCTCTCTCCGCTCAAATCTCACCGCTCACCACTCACCTCTCACCTCTCAACATGTCAGCAATTAACAGTTTTCGGGACTTAATCGTATACCAGAAAGCATATCAATTGGCAATGGAGATTTTTGAAATCACTCAATCTTTTCCTAAAGAGGAAAAATATTCACTTACAGACCAGATTCGTCGTTCATCGAGATCCATCACATCAAATATCACTGAAGCATGGGCCAAGCGAATCTATCCAAAATCATTCATTAGCAAATTAAGTGATTCATTAGGCGAAGAATACGAAACAGAAAACTGGCTCGACTATTCTAGAGATATCAATTATATCACCCTGGAAATTCACTCAAAACTCATATCAAACTACGACGAAATCCGCAAAATGCTCATCTCCATGATCAACAACCCCGAAAAATTCTGCAAAAAATAACTCATCGCTCACCTCTCTCCGCTCACCGCTCACCGCTCATCTCTCACCTCTCATCTCTCATCTCTCTAAACAACTGAATCCCTTCGACTCATCTCTCACCTCTCACCTCTCATCTCTCTAAACAACTGAATCCCTTCGACTCATCTCTCACCTCTCATCTCTCATCTCTCTTATCAACAGAATCCCTGCGTCTCACCTCTCATGCCTCCCCTCTCATCGCTCATAGCTCACCTCTCATCTCTTAAAAAAACCCTCTTCTACTCCTACCTATTCGCTATAACCGCGCTGGTAGCCCTCCCCCTGAACAACGCCAACGAGCTCAACGACATCACCATCCTTCGCCTTCGCGGCGATTATTTCTTGCACATCCTGTTGTTTATGCCCTGGTCATTTTTCAGGCAGGCAAGCAAAATCAAAACCCTGCCATGGCTCCTCCTGGGCTTGTTCTTCGCTGCCGGCTCCGAGGGTTTGCAGTATTTTTTGCCCTGGCGGGCTTTCAATGTAAACGACCTGTTGGCCAATGCTTTGGGAGTGGTGTTGGGATGGGGCTTGTTCATACTTTACAAAGTCAAACACAGGAATAAGCAAACACAAAAGTGAAAAAGAATACTAGAAACAATCAAAAAGGCCGTCCCGGAAAGGATGGTCTTTTTTATTTTAGCATATTTGATTGCGCTCAACAGTCTTGCAAAAATCCCAGTTTACAGGCACGCCTTCCGAGCCACACAGGGCATATAAATTGAACGGCCCGTTGGCCAATATGTTGGGCATTCATATCAGACACCTTCCGGCGATAAGCATATAGCATTTGACCCGCTGCGGCGGATGAATCAACAAAGAACAAATCAACCCAGAACAAATCAACAATTTTGAATCTTTGAATCTTGAATCTTGAATTTCGCCTCCCGCCTTACGCCTTACGCCTTATGCCTTACGCCTTATGCCTTACGCCTTAAATCAGGAATCTTGAATCTCGAATCTTGAATCAAGACCAGTAGCCAATGCCAACGCCAATGCCAACGCTCGAATTTTCAAATCTTAACAAGCTAACCCGCTAACAAGCTAACCCACTAACAATTTTTGAATTTTGAATCTTGAATTTTTGAATCTTAACAAGCTAACCCGCTAACAAATTTTGAATCGTGAATCTTGAATTTTTGAATCTTGACTGTCCCTGAAATAGGTTGACCGGTTTTAAAAATTATTCTGTTTTTCTTTCATGTTTCTCTCGGACAATTATGAGCCAGAGGTTCTTCTTTTGGCTTAAAATCAAGGCGGTTCGACGCCGCCTT